>Ga0308161_1003696_pt1 | contig 14649 bp, 10 predicted proteins | sample PhyFR2_FD_201034 | JGI IMG/M metagenome (GOLD analysis project Ga0308161, IMG submission 201034) | Phyllosphere microbial communities from UC Gill Tract Community Farm, Albany, California, United States - DLSLF.R2 | ecosystem: Host-associated > Plants > Phyllosphere > Unclassified | place: USA...
CGGACCTGCCGCCGCTGGTGATCGCGCAGGACTGGATCGACCGCGTGAAGGCCGACATGCCGGAACTGCCGGGCGCGATGCGCGAGCGCTTCATCAAGGATTACGGCCTGCCGGAATACGATGCGCTGATCCTGACCTCGTCGCAGGGCATGGCCAGCTACTACGAAGCCGTGGTCGCCAAGGCCGGCAAGGAGAACGCCAAGGCCGCCGCCAACTGGATGATGGGCGACGTGTCGTCGGCCCTGAACCGCGCCGACCTCGACATCGTCGATTCGCCGGTCGAGGCCTCGCAGCTGGCTCTGCTCTTGAAGCGCATCGCCGACGGCACGATCTCGAACAACGCCGCCAAGAAGGTGTTCAGCCTGATGTGGGAAGCCGGTTCCGAGGACGAGCACCTGGCCGATGCGATCATCGAGCGCGAAGGCCTGAAGCAGATCTCGGACACCGGCGCGATCGAAGCGATCGTCGACGAAGTCCTGGCCAACAATGCGAAATCGGTCGAGCAGTACCGCGCCGGCAAGGAAGCGGCGATCAACGCGCTGATCGGCCAGTGCATGAAGGCGTCCAAGGGCAAGGCCAATCCGGCCCAGGTGACCGAGCTGCTGAAGAAGAAGCTGGCCGGCTGATGCGTGCATTGAACTGAAGTTTTGCCAGTTGTAAAAAAACCGGGAGCTGTGCATGCAGCATCCCGGTTTTTTTATGGCCGCGCCGGTGAGAAAGCACGCATTTTTCCGTGAGGCAATTTGGTAGCCTTGTCGGCGTTCACCAACGCGACCAGCACCATGTTCAAACGCTTACTCGAAAAACTGTCGGGCTCGCCCAAAACGCCCTCCGCGGCACGCCCGAAGACCGCCCCCGGCAAGCCGCAGGCTTCGCCCTATCAGGAAGCCTTTTTCCAGCACATCAGGGAAAAGAGCGCGAGCGATCCCCTGATCGGCGCGAAGCTGGGCGGCAAGGAAGTCTTCCAGCGCGTGCTGACTGCGCTGCGCAACGAAAAAGGCGTGCATGTCGAGACCCTGCTCGCCGTGCTGGGTGCGCTGGCCGGCTATGCCTGCCAGGCGCGGCTGCGTGCGGAGGCCTTCAAGAACGGCAAGCCGGAATCGTCGGTATTCCAGATCGTGACCACGGCCGACGGCAAGACTTACTACTTCGGCGAACCGCTCAACCAGTTGCTGGTCGGCCCGCAGTATTCCGTATGGGCCCTGGCCGGCGGCGGCGCTGCGCACCTCGGCGTCACCACCTTCCCCGATCCTCACGAACTGTTCAAGCACGTCGCCTCGACCGTCGGCAACGCCGGCTTCGGCATCCCGCGCCTGCCGGCCGGGCACGGCATCGCCGTCAAGCCGCTCGATGCGCTGAAGAGCCTGTGGCCGGCGCTGTTCCCGACCATCAAACTGTTCTGCCCCGATCCGGCCCACTGGCCCATCCTGTACGGCCTGGCGGCCCAGGAAGCCATCATCGCGTCGAAAGACGCCATCGCGCCCGAGCTGGCGTTCGCTATCGTGCTGGAAAGCGCGATACCGATGTCGAAGGTCGACCTGGTGAACGCCTGACGCCGGCTCAGGCGCCCAATAAAGCCAGCGCCTGCGCACGCGCCGCACTGCGCAGCGAACGCTGCAAGGCCGCATCGTCGGTGGTGCGCGCCAATACCATCCCGCCCACGCACAGCGACACGATGGCCTGGGCACGCTGCTCGCCGTCCGGTGCGCCCGCCAGCGCCGCCGCATACACCGCCGTCAGGTTGCGGATCAGCTGCGTATAGGCCTTCTGCGGCGACAGCCCGGCGCGCGCCACGTCGCCCGGCAGCGCGTACAGGGGGCAATGGTGGTCGGCGTTGTCGAACACCTCGTCGCACAGGTAGACGTCGAGCAGCATACGCGCCAGCTCGCCGGGCGCGGGCGGCGGTTTGTCCCTGAAGTCCGGCCGGAACGGATTGCAGCTGCTGAAGCTGGCCACGGCCGCCGCATACAGCTCGTCCTTGCTGCCGAAGTGGTGGTAAAAGCCGCCGCGCGTCAGGCCGGCGTCCAGCATGATGCGGTCGATCGATACCTGTTCGAAGCCGTGGCGGTTGAACAGCCGGCGCGCCGCATGCACGATGCGTTCGCGCGTCTGCGCCTTGTGCTCGCTGCTGTAGGGCATGGCATTTCTCCCAAATCGATTCGCAAATTATGTTCTTGAACATATTATGCGCCAGCGTATTCTCCCCGACATCACATGACAAGGAGACGACGCAATGCTTACCCTGACCACTTTCCGCAGCGTGCCCGAGTTCGCCATCGGCTACGTGCGCGACCTGCGCGTGCGCTGGGCGCTGGAAGAAGCCGGCCTGCCCTACACGGTGCGGGCCATCGATTTCGCGGAAGCGGCCACGCCGGCCTATCGCCGCGAGCAGCCCTTCAGCCAGATTCCGGTGCTGCAGGACGATGGACTCACGCTGTTCGAAAGCGGCGCCATCCTGCTGCACCTGGGCGAACGCAGACCGGCCCTGTTACCGCCGGACGCGGACGAACGGGCGCGCGTGACGATGTGGATGTTCGCGGCGATGAACTCGGTCGAGCCCTACGTGGCGAACCTGGTAAACCTGCTCGTGTTCTGCGCGGACGAGCCCTGGGCCGCGGGCGCCCGGCCACCGGCGGAAGCGATGGCCGACAAGCGCCTGCGCGACCTCGACGACTGGCTCGAAGGCCGGGAATGGCTGGCCGACAGTTTCAGCGCAGCCGACATCCTGATGACGAGCGTGCTGCGCCTGCTGGACAAGATGGAAATGGTGGAACGCTACCCGAACGTGACCGCTTACCGCGAGCGCTGCATGGCCCGCCCTGCCTTCAAAAAGGCGTTGGCGGACCAGGTGGCGCACTTCAGGCAGCTGCCGGCTGCGGCCTGACGGCTGGCCTGACAGCTGGCCCGCTCAGGGGCGGCCAATCCTGGCTACGCGCATCATGCAGGTATAGTCGGCCAGGGGCATGAGGCCCAGCGCGCGCCGGTTGGCTTCGACTTCGCGCAGGCTGGCTTCGTCGGGCAGGCCGAAATATTCGCGGCCCATCTCCTCGGGCGGGAACTGGGTGCCGTAGCGTTGCGGCTTGCCCTGGGCTTTCAGCACGCGGTCGGTAAAGCGCGCCAGGTCGTCGCCACTCAGTTCGCCGTCCTTGAAGCGCTGCTCCAGTACCGGCAGCAGCGCGGCCTGGAACTGCGGGTCCGTATCCATGTGTTGCATCAGCAGCCAGGCACGGTTCACGCCTTCTTCGCCGACCTGGGCCGCGGTCGGAAAGCCCTTGCCGGCCACCAGTTCGCGTAGCCAGCGCAGGTTGTCCTTGTCGCTCAGCACGACGGCGCGCTGCCGGTGCCGGTCCGATAGCCTGTCCATCCAGGCCCGCCGCGCTTCCTGATCGCGCGTGAAGCGCTCGTCCAGTTCGGCGCGCAGCGCCGGGTCGCTCAGCGTGCGCGCGGCGTCGCGCCGCAGCATGGCTTCGTGTTCCTGCTCCGGATGGGCTTTACGCCAGGCCGTGACGCCCGCACAGGGATAAGGCGGCTTGCCGCCTTCCTCGGCGCCCGCTGCCGGCAGCGCAAACGCAGCGCACAGCAGCGCCGCCGTCACGACGCCGCGGGCGCGTCTCATTCCGCCACGCCGTACTGCGCGCGATACGCCGCCACCGCATCCTTGTGCTGGGCCATCGCCGGATCCGCGGACAGATAGGCAAACAGGTCGGCCAGGTTGGCGATCGAGATCACCGGGATGCCGTAGGTCTGGCTGACTTCCTGCACCGCCGACAGCGGCGACAGCACGCCATCCTTGCCACCGCGCTCCATGCGGTCCAGCGCGATCAGCACGGCGGCCGGTTCGGCGCCGGCGGCGCGGATCATCTGCACCGATTCGCGCACCGAAGTGCCGGCCGAGATCACGTCGTCGATGATCACGACCTTGCCCTTGAGCCCCGCGCCGACGATGGTGCCGCCTTCGCCATGGTCCTTGGCTTCCTTGCGGTTGTAGGCGAACGAGGTGTCGCGGCCCTTCGCCGCCAGCGCCACCGCGGTGGCGGACGCCAGCGTGATGCCCTTGTAAGCCGGGCCGAACAGCATGTCGAATTCGATGCCCGAGTCGAGCAGGGTCTGGGCGTAGAACTGGGCCAGCTTGCCCAGCGTGGCGCCGTCGTGGAACAGGCCGGCGTTGAAGAAATACGGCGAATTACGGCCGGCCTTGGTGACGAACTGACCGAACTTCAACACTTCGGCCTCGACGGAAAACGCAATGAACTGCTGGCGCAGATTGTCCACGACTTACCCCTGATCTAATCTGTAAAGGCGCTATTTTAACCGTGAGATGCGCTGGCAGATGCGCCGGGGCCGGAGGCCACCAGTTCCACCACCAGGTCCGGGTTGACCGGCTTGACCAGGTGCCGCTCGAAGCCGGCCTGGCCGCTCCTGGCCTTGTCGGCTTCCTGGCCGTAGCCGGTCAGCGCCACCAGGCGGCATGGGTGGCCGTCCAGCAGCGTGCGCATGCGGCGCGCCAGCTCGTAGCCGTCGAGGACCGGCAGGCCGATGTCGAGCACCGCCAGGTCGGGACGGAAGGCGGGCACCGCCGCCAGCGCCGCGATCGGTTCGTGGAAGACCCGCACCTCGTGGCCATGGGCGCTCAGCAGGCGCGCCAGGGTCTCGGCGCCGTCGACGTTGTCGTCGACCAGCATGATGCGGCGCCGTGCAGCGCTCGGTGCGGCCTGCGGCAGCGCCGGGACGTCTTGCGCGGTGGCGCCCGGGGTCAGCAGCGGCAGCAGGACCATGAATTCGCTGCCGCGGCCCTTACCCTCGCTCCTCGCCTCGACGCGGCCGCCGTGCAGCTCGACGATGTTCTTCACCAGCGACAGGCCGATGCCCAGGCCGCCCTCGGCGCGGTCGATGCTGCGCTTCCCCTGGAAGAACAGGTCGAACACCTGGGCGCGCAGTTCCGGCGCCATGCCGACGCCGTCATCCGTGACGCTGATACGCAGCCAGTCCTCATTTTCCCGCCCCGCGCGCAGGCGCACGTGGCCGCCGGGTTCCGTGTAGCGCGCCGCATTCGTCAGCAGGTTCGAGACCACTTGCGCCAGCCGCACCGGATCGCCTTCCCAGGTCAGGCCGGGTTCGATATCGACGTCGAGACGGTGATGGCGCTTCTCCAGCAGCAGGCTGGCCATTTCGATCGCCTTGTCGAGCGGCTGGGCGATGTCGACGCGTTCGAACTTCAGGTCGATCTTGCCGCGCGTGACCTTCGAAATGTCCATCAGGTCGTCGACCAGGCGCACCAGGTGGCCGACCTGGCGCTCGATGATCTCGCGTTCGCGCAGCGCGCCTTCTTCGCCGCGCAGGCGCATCAGCTGCAGCGAGGTGACGATCGGCGACAGCGGATTGCGCAGCTCGTGGCCGAGCATGGCCAGGAACTCGTCCTTGGCCTGGTTGGCGGCCGTGAGTTCGGCCAGCAGTTCGGCGCGCTCGGCGTGGCTGCGCTCGATCTGCTGGCGGCTGCGCACATGGTCGGTGACGTCGACCGCCACCAGCATCACGCCCTGCTCTTCCTCGTCGATCGCGGCCAGCGGTTCGAGGCTGAACTTGAGGAAGCGTTCGCGCGGCTGGCCGTCGGCGTCGTTCAGCACGATGCGCAGCTCTTCCGCGCGGGCCATCAGCCGGCTGCGGTAAACCTGTTCGAGCAGGTGCTGGGGTTCGCTTTCGCGCAGTTCCGGGAAGGCGTCGAGGAAGCGTTTGCCTTCCAGATTGCTGCGGCCGACCAGTTCGCAATAGCTGCGGTTCGCCAGGCGGAACACGAAGTCCGGACCGCTCAGCAGGGCCGCCGCCACCGGCGCGTTGAGCAGCATGCGGTCGCGCTGGGCCAACGCCATGTCGCGCTCGTGCCGTTCGGTGGCGTCGCGCGTGAAGCAGCGGGTGTAGCGCAGTTCGCCGTTCTCGAAGTGGGCGTTCGAGTGGATCACCACATGTTTGATCGAACCGTCCTTGCAGCGCAGGCGGGCCGGCTGGTCGTACAGGGTTTCTCCTTGCGAGAGGCGGCACAGGATGTCGCCGATCACCGGTTCGTCCACATGGAATTCGGCGATGTTGTGGCCGACGTATTCTTCCCAGCGGTAGCCGAGCATCTGCAGCTCGGCCTTGTTGGCCCACAGGATGGTGCCGTCGGCGCCGACCCGGTGCAGGCCCTCGGCCGCGTTCTCGACGAAGTCGCTGAACTCGCGCTCGTTCTGGCGCAGGACAGCCTCGGTCGCCTTGCGGCGCGCGACCTCGGCTTCGAGCGCATGCACTTTCTGCTGCATGCGCGCCAGTTCGAGGGCGGTATCGTCGGCCGGCAGCGCCATCGCGACGTCGGCGCAGGCGTGGTCGTGCGCCGCGCACACCTGCTGGAAAGCGTTTTTCAACTGGGCCGTCGGGAACAGGCTCCAGGGGTAGGCGCAGAACAGCGAAAAGGCCAGCCGGTCGGTCAGCTCGTTCCACATCCGTTCCAGCTGCAGCGCGGCGTCGTACTGGCCGCGCGCGCACAGCAGCGCCACCATTTCGCCGAAGGCATGTACGCGGACGCCGCCGGCGCAGGCCGCAGCCACGGCGCTGCCGACCACCTCGTCGAAGCGGCGGCGGTCCGGCCAGCCGTCCACCATGAAGGACGCCAGCGTGGCCGCGGCATCCAGCCAGACGATGTGCGCGGGCGGCACGCTGCGGTTCTGCGCGTGCGCGAGCGCCTCGATGCGGCCTTGCAGCGCATTGCGGTGGTCCAGGGTGGCGATCACGATGGCCTTGCCGCGGGCATGCAGGGCCTGGTCGACGAAGGCGGCAACCTCGTCGAGCAGCATGGTGTCGTTGTCGTAGAAGCGGACGAAATGTCCTGTATTGCCGGATTTACCAGACAAGATATCGTCGGTCTTGGTGAGCACGTGAACTCCGGTGCATGCATGAGCCGGGAAGTTTAACATGCCGAAACAAAACGTTTAACAATCGCGGCGATAAGCGTAGTCATCCGTACACAGTTACCAGAAAGCAATCCGAAAACGCGTTAAACTCTCGTTTTGGCGATGCCCGCCCTGCCCTTTTTCTCTCGACCATGCCACGAATTATCTCCGCGAACCTGAACGGCATCCGTTCCGCCCACAAGAAGGGCTTCTTCAACTGGATAGCGACCCAGAACGCCGACTTCATCTGCGTGCAGGAGCTGAAAGCCCAGCACGCCGACATGACCGAGGAATTCCTCGCGCCGCACGGCTACCACGGCCATTTCCACTACGCCGAAAAGAAGGGTTATTCCGGCACCGGCGTCTACAGCCGCACCAAGCCGGACGCTGCGAAGATCGGCTTCGGCTGCCTCGAATTCGACAACGAGGGCCGCTACACGCGCGTCGATTGCGGCGACCTGACCGTGATCTCGGTGTACTGCCCGTCCGGCTCGTCCTCGCCCGAGCGCCAGGAAGCCAAGTTCCGCTTCATGGAGGTGTTCCTGCCGCACCTGCAGGAACTGAAGGCCGAGGGCCGCGAAGTCGTCATCTGCGGCGACTGGAACATCGCGCACAAGGAAATCGACCTGAAGAACTGGAAGAGCAACCAGAAGAATTCCGGCTTCCTGCCGGAAGAGCGCGCCTGGATGACGCGCCTGTTCGACGAACTCGGCCTGGTGGACGTGCACCGCGTGGTCGCGCCCGACGCCGCCGATTACACCTGGTGGAGCAACCGCGGCCAGGCCTGGGCCAAGAACGTGGGCTGGCGTATCGACTACCACGTCGCCACCCCGGGCATCGCCAACAAGGCGCATGCGGTCTCGGTCTACAAGGACGAACGCTTCTCGGACCACGCCCCGCTCATCATCGATTACGCCCTGTAATCGTTTCCTCCTGCCGGAAGACGCCCCCTGCCATGGGGGATTTGTTCTATTTCCTGTCGTAAAAACATCATTTGGCGCCATTTCCGGCAATGGAAGGCGCCTTTTGTTGTTATGATCTGTTCGCTAAGCTTGCCTGGCGGAATGTTTTATTTCCGTCAACTACTTTACACGCCGCCGCGCGAACGACCATGACCATGACGAACCCCACGCCAATCCTCCAGTCCGCCACCCCGACCGCTACCCCGGAGGGCATGCGCATCGAGCTCGTGTTCGACACCGCGATGGCGGCCGGCAGCGGCACGATCACCATCACCGATGGCGCGGTCCAGACCGTGATCGACCGCGCCACCGGGCAGCCGGCGATGCGCGTGGTGGGCGCTACCGATACCCACACGCTCCCGGCAAGCAGCGTCGTGGTCGACGGCGCCCGCGTGACGCTGAACGTGGCAGGCCTGCTGCCCGACCACACCTACAGCATCGTGATGGGCAGCGGCGTGCTGGTCTCGACCGCCAACGTCGCCTTCGGCGGCCTGCGCTCCACCTCGCAGGCGCAGTTCACCACCGGCCCGGCGCCGGACGGCGAAGCCCCGGCGCTGGTCTCGCACACCATCGATGGAAGCCTGCTGAAGGCCGGCGCCAGCCTGCAGGTCACGCTGGTGTTTTCGGAACCGGTAAAGGGGCTGACGGCCGACGCCTTGAACGCGCCGAACGCCACGGTCAAGGCGCTGGTCCCGGTCGGCGACGGCCGTTCCTGGCTGGCGACCCTGGTCCCCGCCGGCGCGGCGGAACAGGCGAGCAACGTCCTCACCATCGACATGAGCAAGGTCCGCGACGACGCCGGCAATGCCGGCAAGGGCATCAGCAACGTGGCCAGCTATTCCGTCGACACCAGGGGGCCGTCCGCTACGATCACGCTGGACGGTACCGACCTCACATCCGGCCATGACACGATGGCGGCGACGGTCAGCTTCTCGGAAGCGGTCAAGGGACTGGACGCGGCGGCGCTGAAGGCCGGGCATGCGAGCATTACCAACATCAGCGGCAGCGAAGACGGCAAGACCTGGAGGGTCACGCTGAAAGCCGACGCCGCCATCACCGCCACCGGCAACGTGCTCGATCTCGACCTCGGCAAGGTGCTTGATGCCGCCGGCAATGTCGGCAGCGGTACGGCCAGCTCGGAGGTCTATGCGGTCGATACCCAGGGTCCGGTCGGCGCCTCGATCGCCCTCGACGGCAGCCTGCTCAAGAACGGCGGCACGCTCAAGGTCACCTTCATCTTCTCGGAAGCGGTCAAGGCACTCCCTGGCAGCGCGATCACCGCGCCGCACGCCACCGTCAGCGGCCTGGCGAGCGCCGACGGCGGCCGCACCTGGACCGGCACGCTCACCGCCAGCGATCCGAACACTTCGAGCGGCAACACGGTCAGCGTCGACATGAGCAAGCTGCAGGACCTGAAGGGCAATGCCGGCAGCGGCAGCTTCGTGTCCGGCGCAAGCTATGCGATCGACACCGTCGGCCCGGCGCTCAGCGACCTGCAGATGAACGGCACGGTGGTGTCGGCGAACGAAGGCGTCGAAGTCGTCCTCCGGTTCACCGAAAAGGTGAGCCTGGGCCTCGATGCGATCAGCGCGCCGAACGCGTCCCCGCTCGGCCTCAGTAGCAGCGACGGCGGCCTGACCTGGAAGACCATCCTGCGCCCCGGCGCGGGCGCGGTCGAAGCCGGCGGCAACCAGTTCTCGATCGATATGAGCAAGGTGCACGACGTGGCCGGCAACGCGGGCAGCGGCAGCGTGAATGCCGCCACGACCTACGACGTCGACACCAAAGGCCCGACCGCGACCCTCAGCCTGGACAGCGCGGACCTCAGGTACGGCCATGGCATCGGGGTGACGATCCAGCTCTCCGATGTCGTCAGCAACGGCGAACTCGAAAACGCCCTGTCGCACCCGAACGCCATCATCGAGAACCTGACGCGCACCGAAGACGGCGGCGGCCTGGTCTGGACCGCGACCCTGCAATCGGCCGGCAGCGGCGTCGCCGACGTGAATGCCCTTACGCTCGACCTGGGCAAGCTCCGCGATGCGCATGGCAACATCGGCAGCGGCACCGTCACGTCGAGCAACTACAAGGCCGACAACACGGTGCAGACCTGGGTCGACGCCGGCATCCACACCAAGGACGACACGGGTCTCTACGACGACGACAACGTCACCAGCGACAACACCCAGACGATCAGCGGCACCCTGTCCCAGGACCTGAAGCCGAACCAGCACATCCACCTGACGATCGACGGCGCGACGAAGCTCGAGGCCGACCTCTTTGCCAACAGCCGCATGTGGAAATACGGCGGCAACGAACTGTATCTGGCGGACGGCGTCTACACGATCACGGCGCAGGTCATCGACGAGGCCGGCCATGCCAGCGCCGCGACCACCGAACAAGTCACCATCGACACCATCGGCCCCACCATGCTGACCGCACCCGCCGGCTCGGGCAGCGCCGCCGATGCGCTGGTCTTCAGCTTCGACGAAGCGATGTACCTGCTCGACAACGAAGGCGCCTCCATCTTCTTCAGGGACAGCGACGGCAAGGAAACCGCGGCCTGGATCTACGGCAGCGATTTTTCGGCCGACCGCAAGACCATCGTGATTCCCGCTTCCCGCCACCACCTGGAGACCGGCAGGGATTACACGATCCAACTGTCGTCCTACCTGACCGACCTGGCCGGCAATTCGATCAAGAATGCGGACCCGATCCACTTCCGCACCACGGGCGCGGACAGCACGCCGCCGCATGCGCTGTCGGCCGCTTCGGTGACGCCGGCCGGCATGTACGGCATCGGCGCCACGATCGAGATCGCGGTCACCTTCAACGAATCGGTCAAGCGGGCCGGCAGCGACACGCCAAGCCTGCGCCTGAACAACGGCGGCGTGGCCACCTGGGACCACGTCAGCGCCGACGGCCGCATCGCCTATTTCAAGTACATCGTCGGCGCCAACGGCGAGAGCGATACCTACGGTTCCGAATCGATCAACCTGGTCGACAACAAGGACCTCGTCGGCCACGTCAGCGACCTCGCCGGCAACCTGCTCGACCAGGCCCACATCAATTATTCGGGTCTCGACATTCCCTGGGTCGACGGCTATGGCCACCACGATGCGGGCGGCACCATCCAGGTCGACGCCCACGCCAGCCCGGCGCCGGGCACGCCCGTGCTGGCGAACGATACCGGCATCGCCGGCGACAACATCAGCAGCCTGCCGGTGTTCCGGGGCAGCGGCACCGCCAGCTTCGCGAACATCAAGCTGTTCGACAATGGCACGCTGCTCGGCAGCGCCGTCAGCAATGCCGATGGCGTCTGGGTCATCGACAAGGCGCCGCTGAGCGACGGCACGCACCAGATGGCGGACGGCCTGCACACGCTGACCGTGCGCCAGTACGACGGCTTCGGCAACGAAAGCCCGCTGTCGAACGCCCTGAGCTTCACCCTGGATATGGTGGCGCCGAACAAGGCCGGCGCACCGGTGCTGGCCATCGCCAGCGACAGCGGGGCCTCAAGCCACGACGGCCTGACCAGGGTCGATACGCCGACCCTGAGCGGCGTGGCGGCGGAAGCAGGCGGCACCATCGAACTCTACGTTAACGACGGCGCGACGCCGCTGGCGAGTACGGACGTCGGCGCCGGCGGCGCCTGGTCGCTGACCGTGCCGGGCGCGGCCGCCCTCGCCGAGGGCGTCAACAACCTGAGCGTCAGACAGGTCGACGCCGCCGGCAACCGCGGCGGCGCCTCGAGCGCGCTGGCGATCACGGTCGACAAATCGCCGCCGGCCGCTCCCGGCAAGCCGGTGCTGGACGCCGCCAGCGACACCGGCAAGTTCGACAACGACGGCATCACCAACGACAACACCCCAACCATCAGGGGCAGCGTTGCCGAAGCCGGCGGCACGGTCCAGATCTACGAGGGCGAAACCCTGCTTGGCACTGCCGCGGTCAACGCCGACAGGACCTGGTCGTTCACGATCGGCAGCCAGAGCGGCTACCTGGCCACGCTGAGCGACGCCGCCCACAACCTGAGCGTCAGGCAGGTCGATGCGGCCGGCAACGTCAGCAATGCCTCGTCCGCCCTGAGCGTGACCGTCGACACCGTCGCGCCGACCCTGCGCATGAAGGACAGCGGCGTGGACGGCCTCACCCACAAGGGACGGATCAGTCTCGAGTTCAGCGAAAAGATCGTGTTCGGCAGCGGCGGCGAAATCGACGTCATCGACACCATCCTCCACAACAAGCACTCGCAGCACCTTTGGAATGCGATGACGAACTGGGAGATCGAGGACGGCAAATTCGGCAAGGAAAACACGCTGGAACTGAACGTCGGTTTGCTGAACCAGCTTTTCAAGCTGCACATCGATCTGAGCGCGAGCACCCTCCAGGACCTGGCCGGCAATATCGTCATCGTCGGCAGCAGCGACCTGGACTTCGATGTCGGCCTGTTCCCGTCCTGATCAGGCGGGCCAGTCCAGCGCCCGTCCGCTTTCGAAGCGGCGGGCTTCCCCGGTGAGCGGGTCCTCGAAGGCGATGCTGCGCGCCAGCAGCTGCAGCGGCTTCGAGAAATCGTCGCCCTTGCAGGGCAGCGCCACCGGATAGAAGGCGTCGTTCAGGATCGGCACGCCCAGCGACGCCATGTGCAGGCGCAGCTGGTGCTTGCGGCCCGTGTGCGGATGCAGGCAGTAGCGCGCCAGTTCCCCGCGACGCTCCGCCAGTTCGACCAGGGTCTCCGAATTCGGCTCCCCCTCCTCTTCCTTCATCACGAAGAATTTTTCGCCGTCGACCATACGGCTACGGTAGGTGAAGGGGAAGTCCCGGTTCTCCAGCACCGGCGCCAGCGCCTCGTAGCTCTTGCGGATTGTCCGCTTCTGGAACATCGACTGGTAGGTGCCGCGGGTGTCGATGTTGTGCGAGAAGATCACGACGCCGGCCGTCTCGCGGTCGAGCCGGTGGATCGGCGTCAGGTGCGGCAATTCGAGCTTGCGCTTCAGGCGCACCAGCAGGGTCTCGCGCAGGAAGCGCCCGGTCGGGATCATCGGCAGGAAGTGCGGCTTGTCGACCACCAGCAGGTGCTGGTCCTGGAAGATGATCGCTTCCTCGAACGGGATCGGGGTTTCCTCTTCCAGCTCGCGGTAGTACCAGATGCGCATGCCCTGGCGCACGTGGCTGTCGGGGCGCAGGCATTCGCCTTTCGCATCGACCACGTCGCCGCGCGCCAGGCGCTCGGCCCAGGGCGGGCCGCCGACCTCGCCGAAACGCTCTTCCAGGAAGGCCAGCATGCCCCCCGGACGCGTCTCGGTGATCCACAGATAGCTCGGCGCGACGCCGTCGCGCACCGGCAGCGGGACGTGGGCGTTGGCTTCGGCCTGGTGGCCTTTTCTAACGAACCGCGACATTCGAACGGTAGGGCGGCAGGCGGTCCACCGAGGTGTTCCTGCTGCGCGCGTACAGCGGCAGCAAGACGTTCATGTGGTTCTGGATCTGCTCGATGCGGTGCTCGCCGCCGGGGTGGGTCGACAGCAGTTCGATCGGCGCGCTCTGGTTCAGCGCAGCCATCTTCCGCCACAGGGCGATGCCGGCGCGCGGGTCGTAGCCTGCACGGGCCGATATGTCGAGGCCGACCAGGTCGGCTTCGCGTTCTTCGTCGCGCGAGAATTTCAGCACGACCACCTGGCCCAGCCCGTTGGCAATGCCGCGCACGTCGTAGCCTGTCCAGGCCGACAAGAGCGCACCGCCGAGCTGGGACGCAAGGCCGGTCGCCGTGGCCTTGGTCTGGCGGTCGCGCCCATGCTCGCGCAGCGCGTGCGCGATTTCGTGCCCCATCACGGCCGCGATCTCGTCGTCGGTGAGCTTGAGCTTGTCGATGATGCCCGTAAAAAAGCCGATGCGTCCACCCGGCATGCAGAAGGCGTTCACCTGATCCGATTTCACCAGGTTGACCTGCCATTTCCACTGCTGGGCATCCTGGTTCCAGCGCGCAGTGTGCGGAATGATGCGCTGGGCGATGGCGCGCAGGCGCTTGACCTGCGGGTCATTGGGCGATACCAGAACGCCTTTCTGCTGTGCCTGGCCCATCATGGCCGCATATTGCTGGGCAGCCGCCTTGTCCATCTCGCCTTCCGGCGCCAGCGCGTCGCGCAGCCAGCCGCCTTTAAGCGGCTTGACGGCAATCCCATCCTGCACCACCTGGCCTTGCTGGCCACGATCCTGGGCCGGCGCCACCTGCACGATGCCGCACAAGGCCAGCACGGCCACGGTCTGCTTCAACTTGTTCATGGTCGTCTCCGATGCGCAATGCATGTCAATACGCCGCATCATACACAAGCATACGAAAGCACACTGTTAGCTGACTACCAGATCCTTCTTGCGCAGCCTGAATACCGCCAGACTGCCGCGCAGGTTCGGCAGGAAGGACACCACCTGCCCTTCCGCCAGCGCCACGTACTCCAGCACTTCCAGCCCGCATTTCTCGGCCAGGTCCTTGAAGTCGTAGATCGTGGCGTAGCGTACGTTGGGCGTGTCGAACCACTGGTAAGGCAGGGAGCGTGACAGCGGCATGCGGCCCTTCAGCAGCGCCATCCGGTGCGGCCAGTAGGCGAAGTTCGGGAAGGACACGATGGCTTCCTTGCCGACCCGGACGATGTCGCGCAGGCGCGCCTCGACGTGCTGCATCATCTGCAGCGAGGACAGGCACAGCACCATGTCGAAGGTATCGTCGCCGAACAGGTCCAGGCCCTGCTCCATGTCGTGCTGGATCACGT
>Ga0308161_1003703_pt1 | contig 14610 bp, 15 predicted proteins | sample PhyFR2_FD_201034 | JGI IMG/M metagenome (GOLD analysis project Ga0308161, IMG submission 201034) | Phyllosphere microbial communities from UC Gill Tract Community Farm, Albany, California, United States - DLSLF.R2 | ecosystem: Host-associated > Plants > Phyllosphere > Unclassified | place: USA...
CGTGAGATTGATCTACCGCTTCTCCGGGCGCATCATTGAAGAGTCCCCGGAGCGCGTCGTAGCGCTCCCGAGCTCCGGTCGACCTGGTCCCGGGCTCGGTGGCGAATCCATCCCACCACGCAGAATCGCGCGTCGAACCGCGCCAGAAAAGAGTCCCCCATGCTCACCGGAATCATCGTCCTCGCCATCGCCGCAGTCGTCGGAATCGCCGGCTCGCTCGTCTCGGTCGCCCGAGACGGTTTCCGCGCCATCCCGACCAAGACCTACAACCGCTGGTCCTAGTCCACTTCGCGGTGGTCGGCGCGTCTCCCTCCTGAGCGTGTCGTCACCGCGTGTGCCGCCTCCGTGCTGGGGTGCGGCACGAGCACGTCGCCGCCCCTCGGGCGAGACGCTGTGACGAAAGGGCACCTCGCCACGCGAGGTGCCCTTTCTGCACGTCCGGGGTGCTCGACCCCGGTCAGGTGACGCTGAGTCCGAGCTTCCGGCCGGCCAACCCCCGGGCCCGCACCGCCAGTCGGCCCGCCAGCTCGTCGATGGCGGTAGCCGCAGGATCGTCGGGAGCGGCGAGCACGACCGGTACGCCGTCGTCGCCCCCCTGGCGCAGGCCGAGACTGAGCGGCACGCTGGCGAGCAACGGCACCTCGGCCTCCTGACCGGACGACAACCGGCGGGCGGTCTCGACGCCACCACCGGAGCCGAAGAGCTCGAGGACGCTGCCATCGGCCTGGGGCAGACCCGCCATGTTCTCGACGACCCCGAGCAACCGCTGACCCGTCTGGCGTGCCACGAGCCCGCTGCGCTCGGCGACGTCGGCGGCGGCCGGTTGAGGCGTCGTGACGACCAGCACCTCGGCGTGCGGCAGCAACTGCCCCACCGAGATGGCGACGTCGCCCGTCCCGGGCGGCAGGTCGAGCAACAACACGTCGAGGTCGCCGAAGTACACGTCGGTCAGGAACTGCTGGATCGTCCGGTGCAGCATCGGCCCGCGCCAGGCGACGGCGGTCGAGGCGTCGTCGACGAACATGCCGATCGAGATGACCTTCACGCCGTGGGCCACGGGCGGCAGGATCATGTCGTCGACGCGGGTGGGCTTCACCGAGGCGCCGTCGGGGCCGACGAGGCCGAGGAGTCCGGGGATGCTGAAGCCGTACACGTCGGCGTCGACGATGCCGACGGCGAGGCCCCGGGCCGCGAGGGCGACCGCGAGGTTGGCGGTCACGGTGGACTTCCCCACGCCGCCCTTGCCGCTCGTGACGGCGTACACGCGGGTCAGCGTGTCGGGGCCGAACTGCATGCCGCGCGCCGCCCGGCCCGCCCGCAGCTTCTCGGTGAGGGCGTGTCGTTCGTCCTTGGTCATGACGGTCACGTCGACGGTGACGTCGGTGACGCCGGTCACCGAGCCCGTGGCCTCGCGGACGTCGCGTTCGATCGTGTCGGCTGCCGGGCACCCCACGATCGTGAGCTTGACGGCCACCGTGGCCGCGCCTCCTGCGTCGACGACGACGTCACCGATCATGTCGAGTTCGGTGACGGGCTTGCGGATCTCGGGGTCGAGCACCCGCGCGAGCGCGCGACGGACGTCGTCCGGCGTCGCGGGGCGGGTGGCGGCGACCGGCTCAGCCACGGTGGTGGCCGTCGCGCCGGGCGTCGCGTCGTGACGACGAGGAGGTGCGGGTCGGCTCGACCGCGGGGCTCTCGTCGTCGTCGCGCCGGTCGAGCTCGTCGAGCAGCGAGCGGAGCTCGGCCCGGATGAAGTCCTTGCTGGCCATGTCGCGGATCGCGATCCGGAGCGCGACGACCTCACGGGCCAGGTACTCGGTGTCGGCCAGGTTGCGTTCGGCGCGCTGACGGTCCTGTTCGAACTGCACGCGGTCGCGGTCGTCCTGCCGGTTCTGCGCGAGCAGGATGAGGGGAGCGGCGTACGACGCCTGCAGCGACAGGATCAGCGTCAGGGCCGTGAAGCCGATGGCGGCGCTGTCGAAGCGGATGTCGATCGGGGCGACCGTGTTGTAGATCATCCAGACGACGCAGAACAGGGTGAGGGCGATCAGGAAGTAGGGCGTGCCCATGCCCCGGGCGATGGACTCGGTCGCCCGACCGAAGCGGTCGCTGCTGACCCGCTTGCGCCCGGGCAGCACGCGGGGGCGCAGACCCTTGGGGGCGTCGAGGCGGACGTCGTTGCGGTTATCGCGGGCCATCGTCGCTCCTCGTGCTCTGGCCGATCGCGGGGCGACGGGCGCGGCCACGCGGCCGGCTCGGGGTCAGCGGTTGGTCGGGGTCCTGACTGCGCCAGTCGTCGGGCAGGACGTGGTCGAGGACGTCGTCGATGGTGACGACGCCGACGAGGCGGTGCGCCGAGTCGACGACGGGGACCGAGACGAGGTTGTAGGTCGCCATGACCCGCGTGACCTCGAGGGCCGTGGCGTCGACGCGGACCGGTTCGGTGGTCTGGTCGAGGATCGTCCCCAGGCGCTCGTTCGGCGGGTAACGGAGCATCCGCTGGAAGTGCACCATGCCGAGGAACCGGCCGGTGGGCGGTTCGTAGGGTGGCAGGACGACGCAGACCGCCGCGCCGAGCGCCGGGGCCAGTTCGTGACGACGGATGAGGGCGAGGCCCTCGGCGACCGTGGCGTCGGCCGAGACGATGACGGGCTCGGTCGTCATCAGTCCGCCGGCGGTGTCGGAGTCGTAGCTGAGCAGCATGCGCACGTCGTCGGCCTCGTCGGGCTCCATCAGCGTGAGCAGCTGCTCGGTGCGTTCGTCGGGCAGCTGGGCGATGAGGTCGGCCGCGTCGTCGGGCTGCATCTGGTCGAGGACGCTCGCCGCACGGTGGTCGTCGAGGCCCGTGAAGATCTCGACCTGCTCGGCCTCGGGCAGCTCTTCGAGCACGTCCGCGAGGCGGTCGTCGGACAGTTCGCCGGCGACCTCGAGCCGCCGCTCGGGCGTGAGGTCGAGCAGGGTGTTCGCGAGGTCCGCGGGCACGAGGTCGGAGTACGCGGCGATCAGGTGCTCGGCGCTCTGCGCCTCGCCCGGTCCGGCCTCCTCGACGACGTCGTCCCACGCCGCGAACGCCGTCGGCGCCTTGACGAACGGCGACGGCGACGTCTTGGGCTTGCGCAGGAAGAGCTGGCCGACCTCCCAGTCGCCCTCGCTCACCTCGTCGATCGCCACGTCCTCGATGGTGGCGTGGCCGCCACCGTGCCGGAACGACACGCGACGACCGAGCAGGTCGGCGATGACCCGGGTCTCGCCGCCACGCTGCTCGAAGCGGCGGAGCGTGATGACGCCGTTCGTGATGATCTGGCCCGAGCCGATGCTCGTGACGCGTCCGATCCCCACGAAGACCCGGCGCTTGCCGGGGACCTCGACGACGAGGCCCACCACGCGCGGCGCCCCGGTGCGGCGGTAGACCACCAGCACGTCGCGCACCTTGCCGACCTTGTCGCCCGCGGGGTCGAAGACGGAGCAACCGGCCAGCCGGGCGACGAAGACTCTGGTTGCACTCACGCGTCCAATTTAGTCGCTCGCGGGGTCGCCGCCGACGGGTGCCCGGCAGGGGCACCGTGTTTAATGCAGGGATGACGAACCCGGGCCCCGTGGGCCGCCGCCCGCCGATGGTTCCCACCCTGCCGCGGGGCGACGTCCTCGGCACCTACGACACGTATCCCGAGGCGCAGCGCGTGGTCGACCGGCTGTCACAGGCCGAGTTCCCGATCAAGCGGCTGGCGATCATCGGCAACGACCTCAAGACCGTCGAACGCGTCACCGGTCGCCTGAGCTACGGGCGCGCCGCGCTGGCCGGGGCCGTGACCGGACTCTGGCTCGGCGTCTTCTTCGGGCTCGTCATGCTCGTCTTCGCGACCGAGACCGCCACCGCGGCCACCGTCGGGGCGGCCGCCCTGCTCGGAGCCGGCTTCGGCATGCTCTACGGAATCGTCAGCTTCGCGATCACCCGTCGCCGCCGTGACTTCACCTCGACCCACCAGGTGCTCGCGTCGAACTACCAGATCGTGGTCGACCCCGAGGTCTCCGGGCGGGCGCACGAGATCCTCGCGCGTCCCGAGACCCCGCGCCGCTGACGTACCCTGGTGTCGACATGGCACCCCGCGACCCCTCCACGACGGCCACCCGGGCCGAGCGCTTCGCGCGTGGTTGGCTGACCGCCGGTGCCTCGACCCTGGTCGCGGCCTTCTCCCACGTGGCCGGCGGTGGCATGGAGCCCGGCCTGCTCGGCGTCGTCCTCGCCCTGGCCGTGGCCGTGCCCGTCTCGATCGCCCTGGCGGGCGTGCACCTCTCGACCTTGAGGCTCGCCGTCGCGGTCGCGCTCAGCCAGGTCGCGTTCCACCTGTTGTTCTCCCTCGGAGCCTCGGGCGGCGGGGGTGCCTCGGCGACGGGCGGGCACCACTCCGCACTCGTGATCTCGACGATCGCCGACGGCGCCGCGTCCGGTGGCGGCGTCGGCCAGGCCATGGTCATGGGGGGCCCCGCCATGTGGCTGGCCCACGCGCTCGCGGCCGTGGTCACGATCGTCGCCCTCCGGCGTGGCGAGGGCGCCGCGTGGGCCCTCGTCCGACTGGCCGTCCGCGGTCTGGCCGTCGCGCGCCTCCTGACCGCCGGGCACCGGCCCGAGGCGCCCGTCGTCCGGCGCCCGCCGGCTCCGGTCGGCGTCCTTCCGTGCCCGCCCGGCCGACGACACCTCACGGCCCGACCCCGTCGCGGTCCGCCCTGCCCTGCCTGACCCCGCACACCGCCGGCCTCCGTCGCCGGTGACCCCGTCGGACGCGCCCGTCGCGCCGTCGGGCCCCATCGTCATGCACCGCAGACCGATCGCGCTCGCGATCGAGAGGACCAGATCCATGAACCGCAGCACCAACCCCATTTCCGTCGCGTCCCGCCGTCCCCGGTCGTCCGCCGTCGTCGCCCGTTCGGCAGCGGCCCTCGGCGCCGCCGCCCTGCTCGCTTTGGCCGCGCCCCTCGCGGCCTCGGCCCACGTCCACGTCGAGCCCGGTCAGGCCGAGGCCGGTTCGTACGAGACGTTGACCTTCAAGGTGCCGAACGAGTCGGCGACCGCGGGCACCGTCGGGCTCGTCGTCGACCTGCCCACCGACACCCCGTTCACCTCGGTGTCGTACGAGCCCCTCCCGGGGTGGACCACCGAGGTCACCACCAGCACGTTGCCCGAGCCGGTCGAGCTCGACGGCACGACGATCACCGAGGCGCCGACGCAGGTGACCTGGACGGCCGAGGGCGACACGCAGATCGCACCCGGACAGTTCCAGCAGTTCGTCATCTCGGCCGGTGCGGTGCCCGACACCGGGTCGATCGCGCTGCCGGCCCACCAGCGCTACTCGGACGGCACGGTCGTCGACTGGGCCGACGCGACTCCCGCCTCGGGAGAAGAGCCCGAGCACCCCGCACCGACCCTCTACGTCAACGACGCGCCGCCGGCCGACGAACACGCCGACCACGCGACGGACGACGACGCGACGACCGCGGGTGTCGGCACATCCGGCGACTCGGCGTCGGGCTCCGGCGACGGCGCGGTCGGACCGCTCTCGATCGGCCTCGGCATCAGCGGCCTCGCCCTGGGTGCGCTGGCGCTCGTCGTCTCGGTCGTGGCGCTGACCCGTCGGCCCCGGGCGACCGCGTCCCGCACCTCGACGAACGGCGGGGTGGACGCGTGACGGCCGCGCGCTCGCGGACACCGCGCCTCCTCGGCGTCCTCGTGACGGCCGGGCTGGGTACCGCGGTCGGTGCCCTCGCCCTTGTACCGGCGGGATCGGCCGCGGCGCACGACTACGTCGTGAGCAGCACGCCGGCCGCGGGCTCGACCGTCGACTCGTCCCCGGCGACCGTGTCGATCACGTTCAACGACGTGATCCTCGACCTCTCGGGCACCGGCAGCTCGAACGTGCTCGAGGTGACGGACGCCGCCGGCCTGCACTACGAGGACGGCTGCTCGACGACCTCGGGACCGACGCTGACGACCGGTGTCGCGCTCGGGTCGCCCGGCGCCTACACGATGACCTACCAGGCCGTCTCGGCCGACGGCCACACCGTCTCGGACGCCGTTCCGTTCACCTACGCCCCCGCCGCGGGCACCGCGGAGGGGGCGGGCTCGCCGACCCGTCCGAGCTGCGGCAGCGCAGGAGGCGCGGCTGGCGGTGCCGGCGCCCCCACCGGTGACGAGACCGGGGCGGCCTCGCCCTCGGCCTCGTCCGAGCCCGAGATGACGACCATGGCGACCCCGGGTGACGACACCGTGGCGACGCCGTCGGCTGCGCCCGAGTCGGGCTCGGTGAACGCCGGACTCGTCATCGGCATCGCGGTCGCGATCGTCGTGCTGGCCGCCGCCGGTGTGGTCGTGGCCATCGTCACCGGCCGGCGACGTGACGGGACACCGTCCGAGACCGACGACACGTCGGCCCCGGACGGCGACTCGTCGTCCGACGGTCGATGACCCTGCCTCGCTGATCGGGGTGTGAACGGGCGAAGGGCCCCGGGTGCGATGCACCCGGGGCCCTTCGGTGTCGGACCTCAGTCGCGGGAGATCCACGCCTCGACGTCGGCGACCGTGCGGGGGATGCCCACCGAGAGGTTCTCGGCCCCGTCGGCGGTCACGAGGATGTCGTCCTCGATGCGCACGCCGATGCCGCGGAACTCCTCGGGCACGGTGAGGTCGTCGGGCTGGAAGTACAGGCCGGGTTCGATCGTGAACACCATGCCGGGCTCGAGCACGCCGTCGAGGTAGAGGTCGCGGCGGGCGGCGGCGCAGTCGTGCACGTCGATGCCGAGGTGGTGGCTCGTGCCGTGCACCATGTAGCGACGGTGGTACTGGTGGTCGGGCTTCAGCGACTCCTCGGCGGACACCGGCAGGAAGCCCCATTCGGCCGTCCGGTCGGCGATGACCTTCATGGCCGTCGCGTGGATCTCGCGGAACGCGATGCCCGGACGCACGATCGCGAACGCCGCGTCGGCCGCCTCGAGCACGGCTTCGTACACGAGACGTTGCACGTCGGTGAACCGGCCCGAGACGGGCAGCGTGCGGGTGATGTCGGCCGTGTAGAGGCTGTCGAGTTCGATGCCCGCATCGATGAGGATGAGGTCGCCGTCGCGGACGACGCCGTCGTTGCGGGTCCAGTGCAGGACGCAGGCGTGGTCACCCGACGCGGCGATCGTGTCGTAGCCGACCGTGTTGCCGTCGGCGCGGGCCCGACGGTTGAAGGTGCCCTCGACGAGCCGCTCGCCGCGCGGGTGCGCGACGATGTCGTCGAAGTCGGCGATCACGTCGGTGAACCCCTTGCCCGTCACCGTCACGGCCTGGCGCATCTGCGCGACCTCGTACCCGTCCTTGACGAGACGCAGCTCGCTCAGGTCACGGGCCAGGTCGGCGGAGGTCGCCCGCTCGCGGGGGCGGTCGTCGTCGGAGGTCACGACGGCCGTCGTCCCCGCCGAGACGGGGGACTGCTCGGCGGCGGCCTCGACGACGGCGTCGAGACGGCGGGTCAGGTCGGGGTCGGCTTCGCGGACGACGAGGGTGCCGGCGTCGATGGTGCCGACCACGGCCTCGAAGTCGGCCAGGTCACGCGTGGCGAGACCCAGGTCGGCGGCGACCTGCGTCAACGAGGGGCGCGGGCCGATCCAGAACTCGCCGATCTCGGGGTTGGCGTAGAACTCGTCCGAGTCGCGCCCGGCGCTCGCCCTCAGGTACAGGGTGGCGTCGTGGCCCTCGGCCGTGGGCTCGAGCACGAGCACCGAACCGGGCACGGTGTCGGAACCCCAGCCCGTCAGGTGCGAGAACGCCGAGTGCGCACGGAAGGGGTAGTCGCAGTCGTTGGACCGGACCTTGGCGGAGCCGGCCGGCACGACCAGGCGGGTGCCCGGGTGCAGCGCGGACAGCCGCGCGCGACGGTCGGCGGCGAACGGCGCCTGCTCACGCGGCTCGGGGAGGACGTCGGGGCGGTCGGCCCACTGCGACGAGATGTAGTCCTTGAACGTGTCCGACCCGGGGGTGGTGGAGCGGTTGGTGGTCGCGCGCGGCGCCTTCTGATCTGCCATGCCCACCATTCTCCCGCCAAACGGGCCGGACGCCCAGTCGGTGGGCTCAGGCTCCCGTGCGACTGAGCTGGGCGACGACCGCCCGGTGGTCGCTGCCGGCGTCGTCGAGCTCGGTCACGACCCGGAAGCCGGTCGGCAGCCACTGTTTGGTGGCCATGACGTGGTCGATCGGCGCACCGAGGAGGGGAGGGGCGTCGGTCGGCCAGGTCCCGACGCCGGCGTTCGCGGTCGCCTCGGCGGCGTCGCGGCAGGCACCGAGCGCCCCACCGTCGGTGCCGAGCCCGGCCATGTGGTCGAGGGTGGCGTTGAAGTCGCCCGCCATGATCACGTCCCCCGACCGGCAGACGTCGGCGAGGTACCCCAGGCCGGCACGCCACTGCCCCATGTGCTCGGGCGTCGGCGACACGGGATGGGCGGCGACGATCGTGGGGCCCTCGCCCGACACGGGTGTCGCGACGACCGTCGGGAGGACGGGCGTCGTCCGTGCGTCGGTGGTGCCGTCGTCACCGATCGCGACCTGGTAGTCGCCCAGCGCGGCACTGATCAGGAGGGTCGTCGAGCGGCCGCTCGCGATCTGGTCGTAGGCCACCGTGTGCACCCACATGGGCTTGCCGGCGGCGGCCATGGCCTCGGCGACGGCGACGCCGACCTCCTGGCGGGTCTCGGGCAGGGCGATCACGTCGGCACCGACCTCGGTCGCGAGGGCGACGACGGCGTCGGCCCCGGTCGCCGCGCCGAGGGTGTTCCACGACAGGACGGTGACGTCGGTGGGCGTCTTCTCGACGAAGTCGGTGCGGCCCAGGCCGCGAGCCGTCACGACGCCCGCCGAGAGGACGCCGAACACGAGCAGCAGCACGGCCGCGCTCGCCGTGAGCGACCGGATCGGCCGTGCGACCAGGCCCAGCACGAGCAGCAGCACCATCAGGACGATCGCGACGGCCCCGGCGACGAGGCGGAACGACACCACCTGACCGACCGGGAAGACGCGCTGCAGCCCGACGGCCTGGGGCCAGAGGGCGGCCAGGAGCACGGCGGCGACGGCGAGGACGAAGACGAGGGCGACGAGACGACGGATCATGGCCCCTGGAGCCTAGGGGAACCCCCGACCGCACGTCGGGCGCCGCACGGACGGCTCGGATGCGCGCCGCCTACGATGGGGGGATGCCCACGCGCCTGGTCGACCTGCACACTCACTCGAGCGTGTCGGACGGCACCGAGGCACCCGCCGCGCTGGTCGCGTCGGCCGTGCGCGCGGGGCTCGACACCGTCGCCCTGACCGACCACGACAGCACGGCCGGGTGGTCCGAGGCCACGGCCGCCGTCGCCGGCACCGGTCTCACCCTCCTCCCCGGCATGGAGCTCAGCACCCGGCTCGGACTGAACAGCGTCCACATGCTCGGCTACCTCTTCGACCCCGCCCACCCGGGCCTCGTCGCCGAGACGGCCCGCCTGCGCGACAGCCGTCTGCACCGGGCCGAGCGCATCGTCGAACGCATCGCCGCCGACTACGACCTGACCTGGGGCGACGTCCTCGCCCAGGCCAGCTCGGGGGCGACCCTGGGACGGCCGCACATCGCCGACGCCCTCGTCGCCAAGGGCTACGCGCCCGACCGCAGCGCCGCCTTCGCGGGAATCCTGCACTGGCGGTCCGGGTACTACGAGCCGCACGAGGCACCCAGCCCCCTCATCGGCGTCCGCCTGATCCGGGAGGCCGGGGGCGTCCCCGTCATCGCCCACCCGGCGACGCGGGGTCGCGAGCCGAACGTCTCCAGCGAGGGCTTCGAGGCCCTCGTCGACGCCGGCCTGCTCGGCGTCGAGATCGACCACCGCGAGAACACCTCGGCCGGCAAGGCGCGTCTGCTCGAGCTCGCCCGACGGTACGACCTCATCGTGACCGGTTCGAGCGACTACCACGGCGACGGCAAGCCCAACCGGTTGGGCGAGAACACCACGGCTCCCGGACAACTCGACCGGATCGTCGACGCGGCGACCGGGTGGGTGCCCGTCCGGGGCTGAACCGACCCGCGCCTCCTCGTCCGGACGGCTCCGTGCCGGGCGATGACGTGCCGGACGCACGAGACCCCCTCGCCGCGGACGGCCGAGGGGGTCTCGTGCTGGATCGGTCGTCAGCCCTGCGGCTGTGACGACGAGTCGCCGGCGGGACGACGGCGACGGTTGCGGCTGCGCTTGCGCGGGGCCTCACCCGTGCCCTCGCTGGCCGGAGCCGCCGCGTCGGGCGCCTGTGCGGCGCCGCGGCCCGTGGTCGAGGGCTCACCGGAGGCCCGCACGGGAGCGTCGCCACGACCGCGACCGCGACCCCTGTCACGATCGCCCTGGGGGCCGCCGGTGCGCTCTCGCGAGCCGACCGAACCCGCCTTGACCGCCGACAAGGAGCTCGCGCGCAGGCGTCCCTTCGTCCCGGCGGGGATGTCGAGGTCGGCGAAGAGGTGCGGGCTCGACGAGTAGGTCTCGACCGGCTCGGGCTGGCCCATGTCGAGGGCCCGGTTGATCAGGGCCCACTTGTGCAGGTCGTCCCAGTCGACGAACGTCACGGCGATGCCGGTCTTGCCGGCGCGGCCGGTACGGCCGGCGCGGTGCAGGTAGGTGTCGTGGTCGTCGGGCACGGTGTGGTTGATCACGTGCGTGACGTCGTTCACGTCGATGCCTCGGGCCGCGACGTCGGTCGCGATCAGGATGTCCTTCTTGCCCGCCTTGAACGCGGCCATCGCGCGCTCGCGCTGCTCCTGGTTGAGGTCACCGTGGACGGCCGCCGCGTTGAAGCCGCGGTCGTTCAGCTCTTCGACGAGCTTGGCGGCCGCGCGCTTGGTCCGGGTGAAGACGACGGTCTTGCCACGACCCTCGGCCTGGAGGATGCGCGCGATCACCTCGTCCTTGTCGAGCGAGTGGGCCCGGTAGACGACGTGCTTGATGTTCGCCTGCGTGAGGCCCTCGTCGGGGTCGGTCGCGCGGATGTGGATCGGCTTCGACATGAACCGGCGTGCCAAGGCCACGATCGGGCCGGGCATAGTCGCCGAGAACAGCATGGTGTGACGGGTGGCCGGCACCTGCTGGAAGATCTTCTCGATGTCGCTGAGGAAGCCCAGGTCGAGCATCTTGTCGGCTTCGTCCAGCACGACCTCTTGCACCTCTTTGAGGTTCAGGAGGCGCTGGCCGGCCAGGTCGAGGAGGCGCCCGGGGGTGCCCACGACGATCTGCGCGCCGGCCTTGAGTTGCTCGACCTGGCCCTCGTAGGCCTTGCCGCCGTAGATGCTGACGATCTTGGTCGCCCGGTTCGAGGTGGCGAGCTCGAGGTCGTCGGCCACCTGGACGCAGAGTTCGCGGGTCGGGACGACGACGAGCACCTTGACGCCGGGGGCCGGGTCGAGGCCGATGCGCTGGATGATCGGGAGGCCGAAGCCGAAGGTCTTGCCGGTGCCCGTCTTGGCCTGGCCGATGATGTCCTGCCCGGCGAGGGCGAGGGGGATGGTCTGCGTCTGGATGGGGAAAGGTTCGAGGATCCCCTTCGACGCCAGAGCGTCGACCATGTCGGGGTCGATCGCGAGGTCAGTGAATGTCAAAGTGTTGCCCTGTCTCATATAGGGGGATGCGAGGAGTTTAGCCCGTCGCGACGGGCGGCCTCTCGGACCCCGTAAGATGTCGGCGTGGTGTCCTGGCCCGGTCGAGGTGCGAAACGCGGCGTCCCGTCCCTGCAGTGGCCGCGGCCCGCGGCGAAGCCGACCCCCGCGGCGCGTGTCGAGCTCGACCAGTTCACCCCCGACCTGTTGGTCTTCCTGGGGCACGCGGCCTACCTCGAGCTCGCGCTGTTCGAGACGCTCGGGCGCTCGTCGGCGTTCGCCCCCGACGTCCGCGCGAAAGAGACCACCGGTCGCATCGCCGAGTCGACGTTGGCACGACACCGTGGCCTGGTGGCCGAGATCGAACGATCGGGGCACGACGCCACCGAGTCGATGGAGCCCCACATCGCCGCGATCGACGAGTTCCGGGCCCGGACCGAAGGCACGGACTGGTACGAGGCGATCCTCGCGAACTACGTCGCGGCCGGCCTGCTCAACGACGTGTTCGTCCGGTTGGCGGCCGGGCTGCAGGCCGACCACCACAAGCGCATCGTGGCGGTTCTCAAGGCGCACGACGACGCACCGCTCGTCGTGCGAGAGCTCTCGGCGGCCATCGAGGCCGACCCGCGCCTCGCGTCGCGACTGGCCCTCTGGGGGCGCAGGCTGGTGGGCGACACCCTGTTGGTCGCGCGTGCTGCCGTCTCGGCGTCGCACGTGTCGGCGGACGACGAGCGTCTCGAGCCGGTCTTCACCGAACTCATCGCCGCGCACACCCGCCGCATGGACGCCCTGGGCCTCACCGCCTGAACCGATTCCGAGGCTCGACCGATTCCGAGGATCGGCTACGGGCAGATCCGTCAGGGGTCGCCGACCGACCTCTCAGCAGAGGCGTTCGACCGGACGTGCCGTGTCAGGAGGCGGAGCGGACCAGACGGGCGAAGTGCTCACTGTCGCGTGCCCGGCGACGGACGGCTGCGACGCGGCAGACGAGGACCGCGACGACGGCCGGGAGGACGAGCCCCACGACCCAGATCCAGCCGCCGTCGGCCGGCCACCCCGCCCAGGTGAGCGCCTCCCACACGATCGCGGCCACGACGGCACCGGAGGCCGGCGCGAGCAGCACTCCGCGGGTGTCCGCGTCGGGCAGCGCGTAGTGGAAGACGAATCCGAGGACGGCGCCGCCCAGGACGACGAAGAGGAGTTCCACGGCTAGCTGACGAAGCCGACTTTGCGGCTCTCTTCGCTGCCGACCTCGACGTAGGCGAGCGACGCGGTGGGGACCAGGTAGGTCTTGCCCTTGGAGTCGGCGAGGGTGACGTACGACTTGCCGCCGTCGAGCGCGTCGCCGACGACCTTCTCGACCTCGTCGGCGGTCTGCGCCGTCTCGAAGCTGATCTCACGGGGGCTGTTGGTGATGCCGATGCGAATGTCCACGTGGTCACGATAACCGACCTCGCCGCCCCGGCTCTGCACGTTCACTGTCGGCGCACAGGAGGTCGCCTCCCGGGCCGTCGCCCACCCGTCGGGCCGGCCTCGATGTCGGTGCGAGCCGGTAGCGTCGGGACATGGCCTCGACCGTCTCCCCGCCCCTCCCGGGCCCGACGCGAGCCGTGGCGCCGACGGCTCTCGACGACTCCCAGCGAGCAGTGCTCGACCTCCCTCACGGGCGGTCGGCGGCCGTCCTGGGGGCCCCGGGCTCGGGCAAGACCCGCACGCTCGTCGAGTTCGTGGTGGACCGGGTCGAGGTGCGCGGGTGGGGGCCGACGGCCGTGATGGCACTCGCGCCGACGCGGTCGACGGCCACGACGCTGCGCGACGTGATCGCGTCGAGGCTCACCGTCCCCACTCCGGGCCCCCTGGCCCGCACCGTCTCGTCGCTCGCGTTCGACGTGGTCGGCCATGCGGCACGACTCGTCGGCCTCCCCGCACCGACCCTGCTGACCGGCGGCGATCAGGACAGCATCGTCCGAGCCCTCCTCGAAGGGCACGAACTCGACGGCACGGGCCCGTCCTGGCCCGACGGGCTCGGTCCGACCGTCCGTCGGCTCCGCGGGTTCCGGACGGAATTGCGCGAGGTCCTCATGCGGTCGACCGAGCACCGCATCGGGTCCGAGGGGCTCCGACGCGCCGCCGAGCTGGCCGGCCGGCCCGAATGGGCGGCGGTGGCCGACTTCCGCGACGAGTACCTGGGCGTGCTCGACGCGGCCCGGGGACGGCACCTCGACTCGGCCGACCTCGTCGACTACGCCGTCGCCGCCCTCGACCGGGGTGAGACCTCCCCGGCCGTCGACGGGCTGCGGGTCGTCCTCGTCGACGACGCGCAAGAAGCGACCGAGTCGACGGTGGCGCTGCTGCGGGCACTGACCCGGCGGGGCGTCGCCGTGGTCGCGTTCGGCGACCCCGACCTGTCGACCAGCGCCTTCCGGGGCGGCACGCCCGACGTCCTCGGTCGTCTCGGCCCCCGGCTCGGCCTGCCCGACGTCGAGACGCTCTACCTCTCGACGGCGCACCGCCACCAGCCGCCTCTGCGGGATCTCGTCCAGCGCGTCACCTCCCGGATCGGGACGGCCGGGGCCGGTCGGCAGCACGGCGCCGTGGCCGCGCCGGTGGCCGAGCCCTCCGAGGTCGGCGACCGGCCCGACTCGCCGGTGCCCCCGATCGTCACCGTCCGGGCCGACAGCCCGACCCACGAAGTGGCGTCGGTGGCCCGGCTCCTGCGCGAGCACCACCTGGTCCGCGGGGTGCCGTGGTCACGCATGATGGTCGTCGTCCGCAGCGGCGGGCAGGTGGCGGGCGTCGCGCGGGGGCTTCAGCTCGCCGAGGTGCCGACCCGCACCTCCGTCGCCGGACGCGCCGTGCGCGACGAGCACGCGGCACGTCACCTGTTGCTCGCCGCTTCCGTGGCCGTCGGACGGGACGAGCTCACCGTCGACCTCGCGACCGAGTTGCTGCTGGGTCCCCTCGCAGGCTTCGATCC
>Ga0308161_1003704_pt1 | contig 14608 bp, 17 predicted proteins | sample PhyFR2_FD_201034 | JGI IMG/M metagenome (GOLD analysis project Ga0308161, IMG submission 201034) | Phyllosphere microbial communities from UC Gill Tract Community Farm, Albany, California, United States - DLSLF.R2 | ecosystem: Host-associated > Plants > Phyllosphere > Unclassified | place: USA...
CAGCCGGGTGAGCGTCTCGAAGTAGCCGAGCTGCAGATAGGCGGCCTGTCCGAGGAACCGCGGCAGCTCGGGAGCGAGTTCGGCGAAGTCGACGCGGGTCGCCGCCCCCTGATCACCGCGACTGCGCAACGTCATCGTGCGTCGGGGCGTCCTACGCTTCCAGAACCAGTTCACCACGGGGTTCACATTACTCGGACGACGCGCACTTCCTGCCCGGGCGACCCCCTCGGGTAGGCTGTCGTTGTCCCCGCCGTCGGAGCGGGGCCCCGCGCCTGTGGCACAAGAGACGGCGTGGATCCGTGAACATGGCGATCCTCGCAGGTCGCCGGACAGGCATCTGAACATTGACTACCTTCGCTGATCTCGGAATCGATCCGGACATCGTCGACGCACTCGCCGCCAAGGGCATCGTCGACGCCTTCCCGATCCAGGAGCAGACCATCCCCCTCGGCCTTCCCGGCCAGGACATCATCGGCCAGGCAAAGACCGGAACCGGCAAGACCTTCGGTTTCGGCATCCCGGTCGTCCAGCGACTGGGGCTGAACCCCGAGCACGGGGTCAAGGCGCTCATCGTCGTGCCGACCCGTGAGCTCGCTGTGCAGGTGTACGAAGACATCGACCTGCTGACGAGCAACCGCTCGACCAGCGTCGTCGCGATCTACGGCGGCAAGGCCTACGAGGGCCAGATCGACCAGCTCAAGGCCGGAGCACAGATCGTCGTCGGCACCCCCGGTCGTCTCATCGACCTCGCGGGTCAGCGCCTGCTCGACCTCTCGAACGCGACCGAGGTCGTGCTCGACGAGGCCGACAAGATGCTCGACCTCGGCTTCCTCGCCGACATCGAGAAGATCTTCCAGAAGGTCCCCGCGGTGCGTCACACCCAGCTGTTCTCGGCGACCATGCCCGGACCGATCGTGGCGCTCGCACGCCGTTTCATGACGAACCCGATCCACATCCGCGCGAACGACCCCGACGAGGGACTCACGCAGGCCAACATCAAGCACCTCGTCTACCGCGCGCACTCGCTCGACAAGGATGAGATCATCGCCCGCATCCTGCAGGCGGAGGGTCGCGGCAAGACCGTGATCTTCACCCGCACGAAGCGCGCGGCGCAGCGCCTCGTCGACGAACTCGGCGATCGCGGCTTCAACGTCGGCGGCGTGCACGGCGACATGGGTCAGGACCAGCGCGAGCGCTCGATGGCCGCGTTCAAGGCCGGAAAGCGCGACGTCCTCGTCGCGACCGACGTCGCGGCCCGCGGTATCGACGTCGACGACGTGACCCACGTCATCAACCACACGATCCCCGACGAGGACAAGACGTACCTGCACCGCGCCGGTCGGACCGGCCGCGCCGGCAAGACCGGCATCGCGGTGACCTTCGTCGACTGGGAGGACCTGCACAAGTGGGCGCTGATCAACCGCGCCCTCGAGTTCGGCCAGCCCGAGCCTGTCGAGACCTACTCGTCGAGCCCCCACCTGTTCGAGGAGCTGAACATCCCGGCCGGCACCAAGGGCCGCCTCGTGTCGGCACCCAAGACGCAGTCGGTGAAGACCGAGCGGACACCGCGCCCCGAGCGCGCCGCCGTCGCAGCCGCCGAGGGCACCGACGAAGGCGGGACCCGCCGTCGTCGGCGTCGCCGCGGCGGCGCGAACCCGGTGGGCTCCACGTTCGCGGAGGGCGCGGAGGCCTCGACGTCGGCCGATTCGGCGTCCGAGTCATCGGCCGACCGCAGCGCCGAGGGCGCCGGAACGCACGACGGCGCCGGCAAGGAGCACCACGACGGAAAGCCGGCCCCGGCTCGCCGACGCCGCCGCCGTCGCGGCGGCTCGGGCGGCGCGGGAGCGGCTCCGGTGGTCGGCGCCTGAGCGCCACCCCGACTGATCGATGAGAGGGGCGGATGTCGCGGATGCGGCATCCGCCCCTCTGTCTTTCCCGCAGGGATGACCGTCGTGCTGTCAGGGATACCGAGGCGACGACCCGGAGGCACGCTCGATCAGCCGCTCCACCATGACCTCCGCCGTCGTGTTCTCCCCGGGGAGGTTCGGCTTGCCGGTGCCGTGGTAGTCGCTGGAGCCGGTGACGATCAGGTCGTGCGCGGCGACGACCGCGCGCAGCGTCCTCTTGCCGGCTTCGGTGTTCTCACGGTGGTCGATCTCGAATCCGCCCAAGCCCGCCGCGATCAGCGTCTCGAGGAACGACACCGGCATCATGCGGTCGCGTCCGACGGTGACCGGGTGCGCGATGATCGCGACTCCCCCGGCGTCCGTGATCAGCCGCACCGCGGTCAGCGGATCGGGGGCGTAATGCGGCTCGTAGTACCCCTCGCGAGGATGCAGGATGCCGTCGAACGCCTCCGTGCGGTCCTTGACGATCCCGCGGGCGACGAGCGCATCGGCGATGTGCGGGCGCCCGACGGTGGCATCGAGCGTCGTCTGGGCGAGGACGTCGTCCCAGTCGAGGTCGTAGTCGCGCCCGATGCTGCGGACGATGCGCTCCGCGCGCCCGATGCGGTCGTCGCGGATCCGATCGGTCTCGGCCTGCAGCGCCGGATCGAGGGGATCGAACAGGTAGCCGAGCACATGTACGCTGCGCCATTCGTGCTTCGCGGAGAGCTCCATGCCGGGGATGAACGTCATGCCCAGCTCGGCCGTCGCCGCGGCTGCCTCGTCCCACCCCGTGGTGCGATCGTGGTCGGTCAGCGCCATCGTCCGCACTCCGAATCGCTGCGCCTGGCGCACCACCTCGGCCGGCGGTTCCGTGCCGTCGGAGTGGTTGGAGTGCATGTGCAGGTCGGCGGGACCGGCGAAGCGGGCGGAACGAGCGAGAGGCATCCTCCGAGCGTACCGACGACGGCGCCGCCCGGGGTCCCGCGCTCCGCGCGGCAGGGTCTTCACAGCGACGCCTTCTAGGCTGGAGCGGATGCTTCGACTACTGGGGATTCTCGTCACGGTGCTGCTCGCGATCGCGACGGCGATCGTGGTGTGGCCGCAGTTCTTCCACCTCGAGCAGACCTATCCGTTCGCGCAGGTCGTCGCGGCGCGGGGCGTCGTGCTGGCGGGCTTCCTGGTGGCCGCGGTCATCGCGCTGCTGCTCCTCTTCGCCCGGCCGCTGCGCGGCTTCGCGGCGTCCGTGCTGATCATCGCGCTGCTGGGCGCGGGTGCCACGGGGCTCATCGGGCTGCAGCGCGGATTCGGCGGCGACACGCTCCCGGCGGCGACCGACACGAGCATCCGCGTGCTCACCTGGAACACCGCGGGCGACGAGGTCTCGGCCGAGGAGGTCGCCGGGCAGATCCTCGAGCGCGGGGCCGACATCGTCGCCCTCCCCGAGACCACCGAGGAGGTCGGCGAGCAGATCGCCGTGTCACTGCGGGACCAGGGCCATCCGATGTGGGTGCACCACGTGCAGTTCCAGCCGGATGTCGTCGACGGGCCGAAGTCGTGGCACACCACGGTCCTCGTCTCCCCCGACCTCGGCGAGTACTCGGTGATCCCGTCGTCGGAGGACGGCTCGAACAACACCGGCTCCGTCCCCAGCGTGGTCCTGATGCCGGTCGACGCGAACGCCGGAGGACCGGCGATCGTCGCAGTGCATGCCGTGGCACCGCGCATGGAGGACATGGCGCAGTGGCAGAGCGATCTGCGCTGGATCGCCGATCAGTGCCCGACGGGCGACTTCATCCTCGCCGGCGATTTCAACGCCACGATCGACCACATGGCGGGTCTCGGCGTCGACGGCGGCGACATGGGGTACTGCCGGGACGCCGCCTCGCGCACCGGGAACGGCTACAGCGGAACCTGGCCGAGCTCGCTTCCGGCGCTGCTGAGCACCCCCATCGACCACGTGATGGCGTCGCAGAACTGGACGCCCACCGGGTCCGTGGTGATCGACGATGCCACCGGAAGCGACCACCGGGGACTCGTGGTGCAGCTCGAGCCCGCGGGCTGAGATGCCGCGCGCTCCGCGCAGGTGACAGACTGGAGCGATGAGCACCGCAGACCGCGACACGATCGCAGAGCCCACGACAGAGACCCCCGTGGAAGCGACGACCACGAACCGCAAGCAGCCGTTCCCCCGCGGCTTCCTCGACACGATCTCGACCGGGTGGGCCGAGCGCCCGGAGTCGGTCCCGGCGCCCCGCCCGCAGGCGTCGTTCGCCGCGACGCGTCGCGCCGCCGTGTCCGCCGCGTTCCCCGGCGCGCGTCTCGTCATCCCCGCGGGCTCGCTCAAGCAGCGCAGCAACGACACCGACTACCCGTACCGCGCGCACTCCGCGTTCGCGCACCTCACCGGCTGGGCGGCAGACGCAGAGCCCGACTCGGTGCTGGTGTTCGAGCCGACCGACGGAGGGCATGACGTCACCCTCTACTTCCGCGAGCGCGCCGACCGCACGACGACCGAGTTCTACGCGGACGCGACCGTCGGCGAGTTCTGGATCGGCCCCCGTCCGTCGCTCGCGGGCGTCGCCGCCGACCTCGACATCGCCACCGAGCACCTCGACCGCTATGTCGGCGTCGACGGCGAACTCGTGCTGGAGGAGGACGACGACCTCACCCGTTTCGTCTCCGAGCTGCGTCTGGTCAAGGACGAGTTCGAGATCGCCGAGATGCGCCGCGCCGTCGACATCACCGCCCAGGGGTTCGACGACATCATCCGCTCTCTTCCCGACGCGATCGCGCACGCCCGCGGCGAGCGCGTGGTCGAGGGCGTCTTCCACCGCCGCGCCCGCGAGGACGGGAACGGCGAGGGCTACGACACCATCGCCGCGTCGGGTCCGCACGCCTGCTACCTGCACTGGACGCGCAACGACGGCACGGTGGTGCCCGGCGACCTGATCCTCGTGGATGCCGGCGTCGAGGCCGACAGCCTCTACACCGCCGACATCACGCGCACCCTCCCGGTCTCCGGCACGTTCACCGACGTCCAGCGTCGCGTATACGAGACCGTGCGCGAGGCGGCGGACGCCGCCTTCGCCGCCGCACGCGTCGGCGTGCGCTTCCGCGAGGTGCACGAGGCCGCGATGCGCGTGATCGCCGAGCGCGTCGCCGAGTGGGGTCTGCTCCCCGTCACCGCGCAGGAGGCTCTCGACGGCGACGCCGGCGGGCAGCACCGGCGATACATGGTCCATGGCACGTCGCACCACCTCGGCATCGACGTGCACGACTGCGCGCAGGCCCGGCGCGAGATGTACTACGACGGCATCCTGGCCCCGGGGATGGTGTTCACGATCGAGCCCGGCCTGTACTTCCAGATCGATGACCTCACCGTGCCGGTCGAGTACCGCGGCATCGGCGTGCGGATCGAGGACGACATCCTGATGACTGAGGACGGTCCGGTCAACCTCTCGGCGGACATCCCCCGCACCGCCGACGAGGTCGAGGCCTGGATCGCTCGGGTCCAGGGCTGACCTCGGGATGCATGAGGGCGAGCTCGAGCTCACCGACGACGACGCCGCGCGGCTGATCGTCGGACGTTTCCCCGAGTTCGCCCTCCTCCCCCTCCGGCGTGTGCGCACCTCCGGGACCGTGAACCGGATCATCCGCATCGGCGATGATCTGGCGGCACGGTTCCCGCTGCTCCCCGCGACGGAGACGGCGCTGGCCGCAGAGGCCGAGGCGATGTCCGAGTTCGCGCAGACCTGCACCGTCGCGGCACCGCGGCCCGTCGGCATCGGCGAGCCGACCTCCGAGTATCCGTCCGCCTGGGCCGTGCAGACCTGGGTGCCCGGAGAGACCGCGAGTCACGATCACCAGGAGGCATCCGATTCGCTGGCGATGGACCTCGCCGAGCTGATCGCGTCGCTGCGGACGGCCGGCGTGCGCGGACGTGCCTTCGACGGGCAGGGCCGCGGCGGTGCCCTCACCGACCATGACGAATGGATCGCGCTGTGCATCGCCCGGAGCAGCCATCTGCTCGACACCGCTCGCGTGCAGCGACTGTGGCGCGCACTGCGTGTCGTTCCCCCGTCCGGCCCCGATGTCATGAGTCACCGGGACCTGACGCCGTTCAACCTGCTGGTGTCGGATGATCACCTGGTCGGCGTCCTGGACGGCGGCGGCTTCGGACCGGCTGACGCTGCGCTCGACCTCGTCGGCGCCTGGCATCTGTTCGACGGCCCGCGTCGTCGGATCCTCCGCGACCGCCTCGATTCAGGCGAGGCTGAATGGCTGCGCGGCGCGGCCTGGGCGCTGCAGCAGGCGATGGGACTGGTCTGGTACTACGAGGACTCGCATCCCGACATGAGCGCTCTCGGACTCTCCACGATGCATCGGCTGCTCGCCGACGCCGAGCTCACCTCACTCTGACGGCGGGTCGGCGACGATCTCGACTTTGAAGCCCTGGGCGTTCTCCGCCCACCCGGCGTAGTGGTCCGGTCCCCCGGCATGCGGGTATCTCTCGTGATACAGCGGATGCCATCCGTGGGCCTCCGCGTCGGAGAGCACGGCGTCGACCTCGACGCGCGTACCGCCCCAGAACGCCAGGTGGTTCACGCCCGCACGACGCCGATCGTGTGCTGCCGACGAGAGGTTCGGGGAGGTCGTGACCGTCACATAGGCGCTCCCTGCCGTCCACGTGCGTCCGTCCGGCCACTCCCCGGTGAGCGCGAACCCCAGTCGTGCGAGCAGCCAGCTCCAGCTCTCGACGGCCTCGTCGAGGCTCGGCACCCAGATCTCGACGTGATGCAGGCCTCTCACGACTGGCGTCCGCGGAACACGGCGGTGCGGAGCTCGATCGACCATACGTCGGTCGTCGGCATGTCGAGCGATTCGGCGACGGCGATCTCGGCCTCGATGTCGTACGGCACCCGCACGAACTGCACGGCGAAGGGGTCGTCGGCCGACGCCCCTCCTTCGAGGACCACGTACGACGACACGGGCGTGTCGAGCGGGTTCCCGACACTGCCGACGTTGAACAGCGTGCGTCCGTCGTTCGTCTCGATGTAGGCGTCGTGGATGTCGGCATAGCCGACGACGTCGGGCAGCGGTCCGTCGCCGGTCATCTCCGTCGCCTCGAACATCGCCGAGAACTGCTCGGGCGTGTGCCGATGGTGCACCCTGACGTGCGGGCTCTGCGCCGATGCGTGGAACAGGCGGATCCGCCGACCGCTGAGCGCGATGTCGACACTCAGCGGAAGCGCTCCGAGCCATGCCCTGCTGGAGGGCGACAGCTCGTCACGCCACCAGAGCATCTCGGCCGGCCCGTCGTCGGGGATCGAGGGGAGGAAGTCGTCCCAGTTGCCGCGGACGCTCACCTCGCAGGCCGCACGGCAGCGCTGCACCGCAGCCTCCCCGCGCGGCCCTTTGCCCGCCGTGTCGCCGAGGTTGACGATGCGGGTGATCCCCCGCCGCCGGATGTCTTCGAGCACCGTGTCGAGTGCGGTCAGGTTGCCATGCACATCGGCGATCAGGGCGATTCGTTCGAGACTCACCCCACCATGCTCTCAGGGCCGTGCGAACTCCGCGACGATCGGCGCGAGAGACGCGCCGATCTCGGATGCCGGGAGCTTTCGTCCCTTCACCTCGAAGGTGTGGCCGCCGCCGTCGATCCACACCACCCTGGCGTTCCGGCAGGTCGCGACGACGTCGTCGAACTGCGAGATGGGCTGGATGAAGGGATCGTTCGTCCCTTCGACGAACAGCTGCGGAACGGCGATGTCCGCCAGGTGCTCCGCCCGGGGCTTCTCCGGCTTTCCCGGCGCATGCAGCGGATACCCGAGGTAGGCGAGACCGTCGACGACGAGGCCCTCGGCGACCGCCATCGACGCCATGCGCCCGCCGTACGACTTGCCCGTGGCCCACACCGCCGCCTGCGGATCCTGCGCACGTGCGAACGCCACGACGGCCCTCCACGTCGCGATCGCGTGCGTGGCCGGTCCCGGCATCCGGCGCCCCTGCTCGACGTAGGGGAAATTGAACCGCAGCGTGGAGAACCCGAGTGCGCCGAGTGCGTCCGCATAGCCCTGGAGGAACGGATGGTCCTTGCCCGCACCCGCACCGTGTGCGATGACGACAGTCGAGCCGTTCGTCCCGGACACCCAGTCGGCCGAGACGGTCGTCGTCCCCGTGGGCAGATCGACCGAGACGGTGGACATCAGGCGCGCAGGTACGGGATCGCGAACGGCACGCGCATGATCTTTCCGCCCGAAGCCCGCACCATACCCATGATCACGAGAGCGAGGTGGAAGATCGACACGGCGAAGTACAGCGTGATCGGGATCCCGATCGGGTAGAAGCCCGAGGCGGGGGAATCTGCCGTCAGGGTGAACAGGATCACGAAGTGCGACACCAGCAGCACCGTCGAGACGAGCAGATAGGTGAGCCCCCAGTTGAGTGCAGTCCTGGCGTTCTCCCGTGCCGGGCCGCCGAATCGGCGCGAGGCTCCCCCGCTCACCGCCATCGCGATGCCCGAGGCGATCCCGCCCACGAAGGGGAACGGGATCAGGATCAGCAGACCGAGCGCCCACGGGAGGAGACCGCGCGGTGGGACAGCTGCGGGGTACGCACCCGCCGCGTATCCGCCCACGGGATAGCCCTGTGCAGCCGGTGGGGCGTAGCCCTGTGCGGCCGGTGGGGCGTAGCCGGGAGCCTGCGGCGACGCGTGTCCAGGAGCCGGTGGTGGCGAGTACCCGGGAGCCGGTGGTGGCGACGATGCGTATCCGGGGGCCTGCGGCGGGACGTATCCCGGAGGGGGCGGCGGCGACGAATGGCCCGGTTGCTGCGGCGGCACTTCGCTCTGCCCTTCAGCCATCAGGCGGTCTCCGCGGAGCGCGGCGGGACGCCGGGTGCCGAGGGGTCCGCGGCACCGGTGCCGTCGGCAGGAGGCGCGGGATCGGCGGAAGGCGCGGGATCGGCAGGAGGCGCGGGCTCGGCGGGTCGCGGAGGGATGCTCGGCTCCTCAGGGGCTTCCTGCGGCCCGCCCAGCGGCGGAGTCGCCTCGGTGCCCGGCGCGGGCTGCTCGGGCGCGGACGGCGGGGTGGGCGCGGAGGCACCGGGGGTGATCCGCTCTCCGTACCGGGGCGGCTCGCTCAGATCCACCGGCGCACGCACGGCCGTGGGCGTCGGTGCTCCCAGCGCCAGGCGCGCCTTGGCGAGCGACGTCGACTGCACGCGCACCTCGTAGTGATCGGCGGCGAACTGCGTGACGCTGGCGAAGTCGCGGCGGCGACGGACGATCGCGTAGGTGACGAGGCTCAGCAGCATGCCGAGCGCGACGCCGATGAACACGAAGCCGACGAAGAGCTGCATCGGCACCTCGGGGTTGCCGATCACGAGGATCGCCGAGAGGAACAGGCCGATGAGGATGCCGTTGACGGCACCCGACCGCGCCGCTGCGGCGTATCCGAGCCGTCCGGTGATCCGCTCCACCGTGCGCACGCTCTGCCCGATGATCGCGATGTCGCGCGCGGGCACTTCTTGGGCGATCAGTGTGGACACCGTCTTCTGGGCGCTCTCGTAATCGCGGGTGGATGCGACGATCTCGCCCTCGTCGCGGCTGTCAGCTGGACGGTTCAGCATGCTCATGACGCCATTCTCCCATGACCGCCATGTGCCGGACCTGGTCCGCACGGTCGGCGGCGACCGCGACGCGTCGGCACCGGCATCCGCCCAGGCCCGCGCACTACGCTGGACGGGTGAGCACACAACGGGTATTCGCCGCGCGCCTTGCAGGGTGCGCCGTCTTCGACCCCGTGGGCGACCGGCTCGGCAAAGTCCGTGATGTCGTCATCGTGTACCGAAGTACCGCGGCACCCCGGGTCATCGGGCTCGTGGTCGAGATCCCCGGTCGCCGACATGTGTTCCTCTCGATCGGGCGGGTCACCTCCATCCGCGCCGGGCAGGTCATCACGACCGGTCTCATCAACGTGCGGCGGTTCTCGCCGCGCGCCGGTGAGGTGCGCGTGCTGGCGGAGCTGCTCGGCCGTCGCGTCAGCCTCGTCGAGGGCGGCGGATCCGCGGTGATCGAAGACGTCGCGATCGAGCCGAACCGTCTCGGCGAGTGGGCGATCAGCCAGCTCTTCCTGCGGCGGCCGAAGACCAGCGCCTCTCCGTTCGCGAAGGGACCGACGACCTTCGCGGCGTGGAACGAGGTCGCCGAGCAGCGCTCCCCCGGCGAGTCGCAGTCCGCCGAGCAGCTCGTCGCGTCCTACTCGGAGCTGCACGCCGCCGACCTCGCCAACACCCTGCTCGATCTGCCTCAGCAGCGCATGATCGAGGTGGCCGAGGAGCTGTCCGACGACCGTCTCGCCGACGCCCTCGAGGAGATGCCCGAAGACGAGCAGGTGCACATCCTCGATCGCCTCGGCGACGAGCGCGCCGCCGACATCCTCGACCAGATGGAGCCCGACGACGCGGCCGACCTCCTCGCGCAGCTTCCGCCGAACCGTCTGGAGCAGCTCCTCGAGCTCATGGAGCCCGAGGAGGCCGAAGACGTCAGGATGCTGCTGCGCTACGGCCCCGACACCGCGGGTGGCCTGATGACCCCCGAGCCGATCATCCTCTCCGCCGACGCCACCGTCGCCGAGGCGCTGGCGCTGATCCGTCGGCACGAGCTCCACCCCGCCCTCGCCGCGGCCGTGTTCGTGACGCTCCCGCCGTTCGAGACGCCCACCGGTCGCCTGCTCGGCATGGTGCACTTCCAGCGGATGCTGCGGTATCCGCCGCACGAGCGCCTCGGCGCGATCATGGACGACAGCCTCGACCCGGTCAGGGTGACGGCATCGGCGGCCGAAGTCGCGAGGATGCTGGCCAGTTACGACCTCGTGTCGCTGCCGGTGGTCGACGCCGCGCACCGCCTCGTCGGCGCCATCAGCATCGACGACGTGCTCGACTACCTCCTGCCAGACGACTGGCGCACGCATGACAGCGACGAGCCCCGCGTGCCGAAGGAGGTGCGCTGATGGCCCGTTCGCGCTCGCCGCGCCTCGACGCACCCCTCGGCCGGGGCACGGTGCGATCGCGACCCACGTCGCGCGACCGCTTCGGACGGTTCACCGAATGGGTCGCGCGCGCCATGGGAACGCCGGCGTTCCTGCTCATGCTGACGCTGTTCTGCGTCGCCTGGATCTGCTGGAACACCCTGCTGCCCGACAGCCTGCGCTTCGACGACGCCGCACTCGGGTTCACGGCCCTCACCCTGATGCTGTCGCTGCAGGCGTCGTACGCGGCGCCCCTGATCCTTCTCGCACAGAATCGCCAGGACGACCGTGACCGGGTGCAGATCGAGCAGGACCGTCAGCGTGCCGAGCGCAACCTCGCCGACACGGAGTACCTCGCAAGAGAGATCGTCGCCCTGCGCATGGCGCTCGAGGAGAAGAACAACCAGGTGGTGACGCGCGATGTGCTGCGTCAGGAGCTGAAGGCCATGCTCGCCGAGCTGGGTGATGCCGATGAGGCCCCCGGCGACACGCGCACCGGCGGTCGATCCTCCTCATGAGCACCGCGGATGCCGTCACCACGGCCGTCGCCGCGGTGACGGACCCCGAGCTGCGACGCCCGATCGGCGACCTCGACATGGTGCGCGACGTGACGGTCGACGACGGCCGCGCCCGCGTCGGTATCGTGCTCACGATCGTCGGGTGCCCCGCCGCCGCGCGGATCGAGTCGGATGTGCGCGCTGCGGCCGCATCGGTGCCCGGTATCCGCGAGGTGGACGTCGAGGTCGGCGTGATGACGCCGACCGAGCGCAAAGCTCTCACCGAGAAGCTCCGCGCCGGCCGCGCACCGCGTCAGATGCCGTTCGGTCCCGATTCGCTCACCCGCGTCATCCTGGTCTCGAGCGGCAAGGGCGGGGTCGGAAAGTCGACGGTGACGGCCAATCTCGCCGTGGCCCTCGCCGATCAGGGACTCGCCGTCGGTCTCGTGGATGCGGACGTGCACGGCTTCTCGATCCCGGGTCTGCTGGGAATCCCCGCCGGCACGCAGCCGACCAGGATCGACGACCTCATGCTCCCGCCGGTGGCGTACGGCGTGAAGACGATCTCGATCGGCATGTTCCTGCGCGACGGCGAGGCGGTCGTGGCCTGGCGAGGACCCATGCTGCACCGCACCGTGCAGCAGTTCCTCACCGATGTCTTCTTCGGCGATCTCGACATCCTGCTGATCGACATGCCTCCGGGCACCGGCGACATCGCCATCTCGATCGGGCAGCTGCTGCCGCACGCCGAGGTGCTCGTGGTGACGACCCCGCAGGCCGCCGCATCGGACGTGGCGATCCGCAGCGGGCTCGTCGCCCGCCAGACGGGCCAGCGGGTGATCGGCGTGGTCGAGAACATGGGCGCCTTCACGCTTCCGGACGGCACCGTCGTCGATCTGTTCGGCTCGGGCGGCGGCGCGGCCGTCGCGGCGGCGCTGTCGGAGACGGCCCCCACGCCCCTGCTCGCGTCGATACCGCTGAGCCCGGCGCTCCGTGCCGGCGGCGACGCCGGTCTCCCCCTCGTGCTCGACGACTCCGACGATCCCGCAGCCGTCGCGATCCGCGAGCTCGCCCGCACGCTGGCGACGCAGGGCCGCGGTCTCGTCGGCCGCTCGCTGCCGATGACGCTGGGCTAGGGGCGACCCGCGCGCCGACGGGTGATCAGTCTCGTCACCAGGGTCACGAGCGGCAGGAGCACGGCCAGAGGCGGGCACATCACCGCTCCCATGGCCAGCAGCGTCCCCTGGGCGAAGTCCGCGCCCCCGGTGCGGCCGAGCCCGATGCTGCCCTGTCCGATCGAGTCACCCGCCACGAGGAACCGTCCGTCGTACATGTCGAGCGAGTCCCGGCAGGTCACACGGTGAGCACCGGGCGCCGCCGCGGTGAACTGCGACGACTGCACGAACCCCGGCCGAGGCGTCATCCACCACAGCACGTCGTCCCAGTTCACCGCGCCGGGGCCCCGCTGCGGACGTTCCTCGCCGTCAGGACCGAGCACCCGGCAGTCCATGGTGCCCAGCGACGCGGAGATGCCACTGGCCCAGATGCCGACGGGCTCCCCCTCCTCGAGGTCGACGACCGTCGTCGTCCCGAGAGGCACGTCCTCGGCGGCGTCGATCGACCGCACGATGGGCAGCACCCACAGGGTCCAGATCGAGACCGCGGCGACAGCGCAGACGGCGGCCGCGACGAACGCCATCCTGTGCCGGCTGCGGAGCCGGTCGGGATCGAGCGTCCGCGTCACGTGGCTTCGGGATCGTACGGCGGGGGGCTCGACATCGAGAACTCCGGGCGCACCCTCGGCGTGCTCACGGGCTTCACCGCGGGTTCGGCGACCACGGCGTCGGCGCGCGCCGGCCCCGGTGACGCATCGTCCTCGAAGAGCGCATCGCGGATGATCCGCCGCGGGTCGTACTGGCGCGGATCGAGCTTGCGCCAATCGACGTCGTCGATCTCGGGGCCCATCTCGTCACGGACCCGTGACTTGGTGTCGCGCAGGAACTCGCCCGCACGGCGCGCGAGTTTCGCGACGCTCTCTGCATAGCGCGGCAGCCGCTCCGGTCCGACCAACAGCACGGCGATCAGACCGATCAGCAGCAGCTTCTCGAAGGTGATCCCGAACTGCATCTGTCCAGGCTACCGCCGCGCCTGCCCTGACGCCGCGCACCGAGCGCATACCCTGGGAGAACACACATCCGAGTCGGGAGAACCAGGCAATGAGCGAGAACGATGCGAACGCACGTTTCATCCGCGAGTCCATCGTCGAGCCCGCGCCGATCGCCCGTGCCCGCGCCCATGCCCTCGAGCTCGGTGCCGCACCCGTCAGCCCCGCCGTCGGCTCGCAGATCGCCGTGCTCGCCGCGGCCACCGGCGCACGTTCCATCGTCGAGATCGGCACCGGCGCAGGTGTCTCGGGTCTCTGGCTGCTGCGCGGGGCGCCGCAGGCGGTGCTGACCTCGATCGACAACGAACCCGAGCACCTGGCCGCGGCCCGTCAGGCATTCGCCGACGCGCGGATCCCTGCGACGCGGGCGCGGTTCATCACCGGCCGCGCCGCCGACGTCCTGCCCCGCATGAACGAGGCCTCGTACGACATCGTCCTCGTCGACGCCGACGCCGAGAACGTCATCGACTACGTCGCCCACGGTCTGCGGCTCGTGCGCACCGGCGGCATGGTCCTCGTCCCCCGCATCCTCAGCGGCGGTCGCGTCGCCGACCCGGTGCAGCGCGACGAGGTCACCTCGGCCTACCGTTCGCTCGTGCAGGAGACCCAGGAGTCCCCGGTCGTGCTGGCCACCGTCTCCGCCTCGGGCGAGGGACTGCTGCAGCTGATCAGCGTGGGCCCGTCCTGAACCCAGGCCGTCGCGAGCATCGCGATCCCGGACACGAAGAAGGGCGACGGATCGAGGATCCGTCGCCCTTCTCGTGGACCCGCATGCGCGGATCCCTGGTAGATCAGGCGGGGTTCACGACGGCTGCCAGCACGTCGTGAAGTTCCTTCGCCTCGGCGTCGTTCACGGACACGACCAGTCGGCCGCCTCCTTCGAGCGGGACGCGCACGATGATGAGTCGCCCTTCTTTCACGGCCTCCATGGGTCCGTCTCCGGTCCTCGGCTTCATCGCTGCCATCGTGGGCTCCTTTTCCTCCGGTGGTATGCGATCAGTTTATCGGGTGTTACCGGAACCTGGATGT
>Ga0308161_1003710_pt1 | contig 14588 bp, 14 predicted proteins | sample PhyFR2_FD_201034 | JGI IMG/M metagenome (GOLD analysis project Ga0308161, IMG submission 201034) | Phyllosphere microbial communities from UC Gill Tract Community Farm, Albany, California, United States - DLSLF.R2 | ecosystem: Host-associated > Plants > Phyllosphere > Unclassified | place: USA...
GGTCGGGAGCCGGCGTGGAAGGCGCGAACCGCTTCCTGAAGCGGGTCTGGGCCTTCGCCCATGCGCAGGCCCCGCGCCTGGCGGCCACCGCCGCGATCGAGCCGGCCGCGCTGCCGGAAAGCCACAAGGCGCTGCGCCGCGAAGTTCACAAGATCCTGCAGCAGGCCGACCACGACTACCGCCGCACCCAGTACAACACCGTGGTGTCGGCGGCGATGAAACTGCTCAATACGCTGGAAGGCGCGCGCTTCGACGACTCCGGCGCCAGCAACGCGGTGATGTTCGAATGCCTGTCGATCTTCCTGCGGGTGCTCTATCCGGTCGCGCCGCACGTCACCCATGTGCTGTGGCAGGAGCTGGGCTATGCCGCCAGCTTCGGCGATATCCTCGATGCGCCCTGGCCGCAGGTCGATCCGGCGGCACTGGAGCAGGCCGACATCGAACTGATGATCCAGGTCAACGGCAAGCTGCGCGGCAGCGTGCGGGTGCCCAAGGATGCCGACAAGGCCAGCATCGAGGCGGCGGCGCTGGCGACCGAGAGCGTGCAGAAATTCCTGACCGGCGCGCCGAAGAAGGTGATCGTGGTGCCGGGCAAGCTGGTCAACATCGTCGCCTGAGCGATCAAGGAAATGGAACGCCATGCGTAAATTGTTGAGCACGACCCTGCTGGCGCTGGCAGTGATGCTGGCGCTGAGCGCCTGCGGCTTCACGCTGCGCGGCAGCGGGCCGCAGGACCCGCTGCCCTTCTCCACCATCTTCCTGGGCTTTGGCGAAACCTCGCCGGTGGGCGTGCAACTGCGGCGCAACCTCAACGCGATGGGCAATGTGCGGGTGGTGAAGACGCGCGAGGAAGCCGACGCGATACTGGAAGTCCTGCGTGAAGGCCGGGAAAAGCAGATCCTGTCCCTGAACAGCCAGGGCCGGGTGCGGGAGTACAACCTGTTCTACCGGCTCAACTTCCGCGTGATCGACAAAGAGGGCAGGCAGCTGCTGGCGCCGAACGAGGTGCTGATCCGCCGCGTGCAAAGCTATAACGAGGCCCAGGCGCTGGCCAAGGAAGTCGAGGAAGCCCAGATGTACCAGGAAATGCAGACCGACCTGGTGCAGCAGGTGCTGCGCCGCATTTCCGCAATCAAGCCGCTGGAGCCGGCCCCGGAAGCGGCCCCGGCGCCGGCCCCGGCTTCCAAGTAGGCCGATACCATGCAATTGCGCATCGACGCGCTGGACGCGCATCTGGCCAAGAGCCTGTCGTCGCTGTACGTGATCGCCAGCGACGAGCATCTGCTGGCGCTGGAGGCGGCCGACAAGATACGCAAATGCGCCCGCGCCCAGGGCTATGCCGAGCGCGAGGTGCTGAGCGTGGAGCGCAGCTTCAAGTGGGGCGAACTGCTGGCCGCCAGCCAGTCGCAGTCCCTGTTCGGCGAGCGCAAGCTGATCGAACTGCGCATTCCCACCGGCAAACCGGGCAAGGACGGCGGCCAGGCGCTGCAGGCCTATGCCGCCGCGCTCAACCCGGACAATGTGACGCTGATCACCCTGCCCAAGCTGGACTGGGCGAGCCAGAAAGCGGCCTGGGTGACCAGCCTGCAGCAGGCAGGCGTGTTCATCGACATCCCGCTGGTGGACCGGGCCCAGTTGCCCAACTGGATAAGCCAGCGCCTGGCGGCGCAGCAGCAGAGCGCCGACCGCGACGGCATCGCCTTCATCGTCGAACGGGTCGAAGGCAATCTGCTGGCGGCGCACCAGGAACTGCAGAAGCTGGCGCTGCTGCATCCGCCCGGCAAGCTCAGCTTCGAGGCCATCCACGACGCGGTGCTGAACGTGGCGCGCTATGATGTGTTCAAGCTCAGCGAGGCCATGCTGGCCGGCGACGCGGCGCGCCTGGTGCGCATGCTGGAGGGTTTGAAGGGCGAAGGAGAGGCGCTGCCGCTGGTGCTGTGGGCGGTGGCCGAGGAAATCCGCACCCTGCTCAAGCTGCAGACCGGCCTGTCGCAGGGACAGCCCATGGCGGCGCTGCTGAAGCAGCATCGCATCTGGGGACCGCGGGAACGGCTGGCTGAAGGCGCATTGCGGCGCCTGCCGCTGCCGCTCCTGCGGGAAGCATTGCAGGATGCGGCGCAGATCGACCGCATGGTCAAGGGCCTGCGCGCCAAGGCGTTTTCCGGCGACCCCTGGGACGCGCTCCTGCAACTGGGACTGAAGCTGGCCCGCGGCCGCGCCCATTGACATGGCCGCACGCATTTGAAGAGGAAAGAAATGGATATCCAACAGTACATGAGTGAAGTCGGCCAGCGCGCCCGCGCCGCATCGCGCGGCATGGCCCGCGCCGACACCGCCGTCAAGAACCAGGCGCTGTCGCTGATCGCCGCCGCGATCCGGCGCGACGCCGAACAGCTGAAGGCAGCCAACCAGCGCGACCTGGAAGCCGCCCGCGCCGCCGGCCTGGCGCCGGCCATGCTGGACCGCCTGACGCTGTCGGACCAGGCGATTGCCACCATGGCCGAAGGCCTGGAGCAGATCGTCGCCCTGCCCGACCCGATCGGCGAAATCTCCAACATGAAGTTCCGCCCGACCGGCATCCAGGTCGGCCAGATGCGGGTGCCGCTGGGCGTGATCGGCATCATCTATGAAGCCCGTCCCAACGTGACGGTGGACGCCGCCGGCCTGTGCATCAAGAGCGGCAACGCCACCATCCTGCGCGGCGGCTCGGAAGCGATCCATTGCAACCAGGCGCTGGCCAAGCTGGTGAAGGAAGGCATGGCCGGCGCCGGCCTGCCGGCCGACGGCGTGCAGATCGTCGAGACCACCGACCGTGCCGCGGTCGGCGCGCTGATCACCATGCCGCAGTATGTGGACGTGATCGTGCCGCGCGGCGGCAAGGGCCTGATCGAACGGCTGATGCAGGAATCCACGGTGCCGATGATCAAGCACCTGGATGGCATCTGCCATGTCTACATCGACGACCAGGCCGACATCGAAAAGGCGTTGGCGATCGCCTTCAATGCCAAATGTCACCGCTACGGCACCTGCAACACCATGGAAACCCTGCTGGTGGCGCGCGAGATCGCGCCCGAGGCCTTGCTGCGCCTGGCCGCGCTGTACCGCACCCGCGAAGTGGAATTGCGCGCCGATGAAACCGCGCACACGCTGCTGGCCGGCTATCCGCACCTGGCGCACGCCACCGAAGCCGACTGGCAGACCGAATACCTGGCGCCCATCCTGGCAGTGAAGATCGTCGACGACATGGACGAGGCCATCGACCACATCAACACCTACTCCTCCAAGCACACCGACGCCATCGTCACCGAGAACTACAGCCGGGCGATGCGCTTCCTGCGCGAGGTCGATTCCGCCTCGGTGATGGTGAACGCATCGACCCGCTTCGCCGATGGCTTCGAGTACGGCCTGGGCGCGGAGATCGGCATCTCCAACGACAAGCTGCATGCCCGCGGCCCGGTCGGCCTGGAAGGCCTCACCTCGCTGAAGTACGTGGTGTTCGGCCACGGCGAAGTGCGCAAGTAAGCGCACCGATCAACTGAAGGAACACATACCGCATGCTCTGGGTCAAATCGCTGCACATCGTCTTCGTCGCCTCCTGGTTCGCCGGCCTGTTCTACCTGCCGCGAATTTTCGTCAACCTGGCCATGGTGGCGCCGGAAGACAGAACCACGACCGATCGCCTGCTGCTGATGGCGAGGAAGCTGTACCGCTTCTCCGGCATGCTGATGGTGGCGGCGCTGGCCTTCGGCCTGTGGCTGTGGCTGGGCTATGGCATCGGCCGCGGGCCGGGCAATGGCTGGCTGCATGCCAAGCTGGCGCTGGTGGTGCTGCTGATTGGCTATCACCACGCCTGCGGCTCGCTGCTGCGCAAGTTCGAAGGCGGCCGCAATGCGCGCAGCCATACCTGGTACCGCTGGTTCAATGAAGTCCCCGTGATCGGGCTGCTGGCCGTGACCATCCTGGTCGTGGTCAAACCCTTTTAAGAAACCGAGCCATCCATGACGCAAACCTGCACCTACTATCTCGCCCCGCCCTCGCCTTACGTCTATTTGGGCCACCAGCGCTTCGCCGACCTGGCGCGTCAATACCAGGTGCAAGTAGACGTGCGTCCATTCGACCTCGGCCGGGTGTTCGGCCTTTCCGGCGGCTTGCCGCTGGCCAAGCGGGCGCCGCAGCGCCAGGCCTACCGGCTGGTGGAACTGGAACGCTGGAGCCGTTATCTGGGCAAGCCGATGAACCTGCAGCCGCAGTTCTTCCCCGTCGCGGGCGACCCGGCGGCTTTCCTGATCATCGCCGCCAAGCTGGCGCACGGCAACGAGGCCGCCATGGACCTGACCGGCCGCATCGGCAGCGCGGTGTGGGCCGAGCAGCGCAATATCGCCGATGACGCCACGCTGGCCGCGATTGCCGGCGAGGCCGGACTCGACGGCGCGGCCCTGATGAAAGCAGCCGCCACCGCCGCCGTGCAGGCCGAATACCAGCGCTACACCGACGACGCCATCGCCGCCAATGTATTCGGCGCGCCGTGGTATGTCGTCGACGGCGAGCCGTACTGGGGCCAGGACCGGCTCGACTTCGTCGAACGCGCCTTCCGCAGGGAATGACTTCACGTCATTCCCGGCTATAACCGCTACAACCGCCGCAACCGCTACAACCGGCATCACAGACATAGCAGCACAACAGCACCACCACGGACAAAGGGTACCCCATGAACCATTCGTATTTTTGCCCCTGCCCGCGCGGCATGGAAGCCGCTCTGGCGGAAGAACTCAACGAGATCGCGCAAGGCTATTCGCCCACGCTCAAGGTCCACACCCAGGTGCCGGGCGGCGTGCATTGCTCGGGCACGATGGCCGATGCGATGCGGGTCAACCTGCATTCACGCATCGCGTCCCGGGTATTGATGCGGGTGGCGCATGCCAGCTATCTCAATGAAAACGATGTCTACGACCTGGCGCTGGCCCAGCCGTGGGAAGACTGGTTCGACGTGCACCATACGATCCGTATCGACGTCACCGCCATCAAGTCGCCGCTGAAGAGCCTGGAATTCACCACGCTGAAGATCAAGGACGCCGTCTGCGACCGTTTCCGCGACCTCTGCGGCAAGCGGCCGTCGGTCAACACCCGCACGCCCGACATGCGGGTGTTTGCCTTCATCGACGCGCGCACCGTTACGCTCTATCTCGATACCTCGGGCGAGGCGCTGTTCAAGCGCGGCTGGCGGCTCGACACCGGCGACGCGCCGCTGCGCGAGAACCTCGCGGCCGGCTTGCTGCGGGTATCGGGCTGGAAACCCGGCGAGGTGCTGTTCGATCCGATGTGCGGCTCCGGCACCATACTCGCCGAGGCGGCGCAGATGCTGGCCGGCATCCCGCCCGGCGCCCGCCGCGCCTTTGCATTCGAGAAGTTCAATCCTTTCAGCGCCGATGAATGGCGGCAGGTTAAGGGCAGCGTCAAGCCGCGTCCCTTGCCGTCCGAACCGACCATTTTCGGCAGCGACATTTCCGGCGACATGGTGGCCATGGCGCGCGCCAACCTGCAGCGCGCCGGCATTCCGTTCGAGGTGCCGCTGAAGCAGATCGAGGCGCAGGAAGTCAAGCCGCCCAGCGAGGCGCCGGGTTTCATCGTCACCAATCCGCCCTACGGCGAGCGGATCGGCGTGCGCGGCGACAGCACCATGCCGGAAGACGACATGGCGATTGCCTTCTTCAGCGCATTCGGCACCACGCTCAAGCAGCGCTTCGCCGGCTGGAAGGTGTTCCTGTTCACCGCCGACCTCGGCCTGCCCAGGCTGCTGCGCCTGAAGGAAGCGCGCAAGACGCCGTTCTTCAACGGCGCAATCGAATGCCGGCTGTTCCGCTTCGACATGGTCGCCGGCTTCAACCGGCGCGAGGAAGCCAAGCCGAAGTCCTGACGCCTGCCTGCATGCCGCCAGCCCGCATCGCGGCGGCATGCGGTCCCGGCATCAGCTCGACGCGATGCCGACGGCGCCCTCGTCCGGCGTCCCCGCCACGCTGTCGCGCATGCGTTGCCCGAAGACCTCGACCATGCGCGCATTGAATGCCGGTATGTCCTCCGGCTTGCGGCTGCTGACCCAGTTGCCGTCCACCACCACTTCCTGATCCACCCAGTTGACGCCGGCCTTTTTCAGGTCCTGTTCCAGGTCCTGGTGGCTGGTCATGGTCTTGCCCTGCACCAGCCCGGCCGCGGCCAGCAGCCATGCGCCGTGGCAGATGACTGCAATCGGCTTGTCCTGCGCCGCGATGCCTTTCACGATCTTTTGCGCGAGCTCGTTGCTGCGTATCCGCGCCGAATTGACCTCGCCGCCGGGCAGCAGCACGGCATCGAAGTCTTGCGAATAGGCTTCGTCGAAGGTCAGGTCCACCGGGAACTGGTCGGCCGGCTGGTCATGATTCATGCCCTGCACCATGCCGCGCTTGTCGGAAATGATCTTGGTGATCGCGCCCTCGCTTTCCAGCGCGTCCCTGGGTTGCGTCAGCTCCACCTGCTCGAAGCCATCGGTAACGAGGATGGCGATGTGCAGTCCGTTGAGTGCCGGGTCCATGTGCTTCTCCTTCTGCTGAAATGGATGATCACTCGGAGGGAGTCAGCAGGCAGCAAAAAGTTCGGGCGACCGCAAGCCGCCTTGCGCAGACCGCCACGGAACGCGGCGCCGGGCTGGATGCAACAAGCAAACGCTCTCAGCGAGGCTTGAACGGCAACGGCAACAACGCAGGCGCCTGCTCCATTACCTTCACAAATGCGGCGGCTGCGCGCGGCACGCGCCGGCTCCCGGCATGCCGCCATTGCCGCTCTCCAATGCACTGCGCTATATTGTTTGAATCCTGACAACCCCCGCACCCTCATGTCCACCCATGCCGGATTCGACTACGCCGCCTTGACCGACGCCGGCCGGGTGCGCGATCACAATGAAGATGCGGTTACGGTGCTGCCGGCTTGCGGACTGGTGGTGCTGGCTGATGGCATGGGTGGCTATGCGGCGGGGGAAGTGGCGAGCGATATCGCCGTGTCGGTGATCAAGGATGTGGTCGAGCAGCACTTCCTGCACCGGCCCATCGTTCCCGACGATCTGTGGCAAGTGCTGGTCGACGCGGTGCTGGAGGCCAATACCGCCATCATTGCCGCGGCGCTCGACGAGCCGGCTTACCGCGGCATGGGCGCCACGCTGGTTGCCGGCCTGTTTCATCAGGACAGGCTGGTCGTGGCGCATGCGGGCGACTCGCGGGCTTACCGGCTGCGCGATGGCCTGCTGAGCCTGATCACGCGCGACCATTCGGTGCTGCAGGAACGCATCGACAGCGGGCTGCTGACGGCGCAGGAGGCGCGCGGTTCGTCGATACGCAACCTGGTCACGCGAGCACTGGGCGTCGAGGCCGAACTCGCGGTGGAAGTGCATGAGCATGCGGTGGAGCGCGGCGACGTCTATCTGTTTTGCTCGGACGGCCTGAACGACATGCTGGACGATGAAGAGATTGCGCAAGTGCTGTTGCGGGCCGCCGGCACGCTGGCCGACGCCGGCGCGGCGCTGATCGATGCGGCCAATGCGGCCGGTGGCGCTGACAATATCTCTGTGGCGCTGGTGGGCGTCAATGAACTGCATTCCTGAGCGGGCGACGCGAAAGGCAAGGACGGCTTCCCGGCCCCGCCATCAGCACGCCCCAAAAAAAATCGCCCGCAAGGCGGGCGATTTGTTCAGCGATGCCGGATTCAGGCTGCTGCGCTATCGGTGACGGCGGAGACGGTCTGATTGGTCGCTGCCTGGACCGGCTTGACGAACTGGCCCGACAGATTGGCTGCCTGTGCCTGCATGGCTTCGCCGGTCTGCTTGGCAACCTTGTTGACCTGCTCATACACCGCATTGGCCGTGCCCATCATGGACTTGACCAGCGCCATGGCATCGGACGAACCGGCGGGCGAGGCTGCTGCGAACTGGTCGACGATGGCAGTGGCTGCGCGGCTGACTTCGGCGACCTGGGCTTCCGCGGTCTTGGAAAAAATCTGCTGCGTTTCGCTGAAGATCTCGCCCATGTAACGGGCGTAGGACGCAGCCTTCTCGGTATTGGGCTGGAACTGCGCCGTCACCAGTGCGAGGAATGCCTGCGGATCGCGCGCTGCGCTTGCCTGGGTCAGCACATTGCCGAAGTCCTGGGCGGATGCCTTCATTGCCGCCAAGTTCAGCGTCGCCACTTTCTCGGCGCTTTCCAGCGCGCTGCCAGCCAGGGTCTGAAATGCGCTTGCCTGCGATTGCATCAGCGCCTTGCTCGAATTGAGGTACTGCTCGACATTGGGAAACATGCGGTTCTCCGAAATGATTCAGGATTGCGATTGATGGGTTGGGATGCATGCACTGCTTATATTGCAGTGCAACATAATGGATTTTACGCGAAAATCAGCGGTTTCAGGCATAAAATTCGTTGATCGAACCGGAATGTGCGCGATTCACTATTTCCGCCTAATTTCAAAAAAGAAATGTAATTCCTGTCAGGATTTTTTTGCGCGGCTGGCCTGCTTGCCCGAAGGCGCACCCTTTTGCATTGCCTGCACGCGGCTGGCCTTGACGGCCGCCTTGGGCACCAAGGCGGACTTGGCCAGCGTTTTTGCGTCCGGGGCGGCGGCAGCGGAGATCACCGGCGCGGCCTTGGCCACATTGTTGATGGCTTCGGTCACTTCCTGCACTGCCTGCGGCACTTCCGGTGCGGCTTTCGCTTCCGGCGAGGCTGCGGCAACGGGTTCGGCCTTGGCTTCAGCTTCCGCCCCGGCTTCGGCCGGAACGAGCGCTTCGACAGGCAACGCGGGTTCCGCTACGGCTGCGTCCATCGCTGCCGGCGGCACCACGCCCTGCAGATCCGGCGCGGCGGAAGGCGCAGCCGGCGTGTCGGTGGCGGCTTCCGCCAGGTTACGGGTTACCGGTGCGACCATCTTGCCGGCGATGCCGCGCAGTTGTTGCGCATAATCGGTCCAGACCTGCGGCACCGGGCGCATCGCGGTGGCGGCCAACTGAAGGAATTCGACGGGATTACTCGCCGCGAGCAGTTTCTGCACTGCGCCAGTCAGGGCCTCGGCGGACGCCTTGCCGGTGCGTACATTGAGCACGCCGATCTGACGGCCGATCTCAAGCAGGTTGCCGGCGATCCGACCCGCCTGAAGCATTTGGGAGTTCAGCTGCGCAAGCGCATCGTTCTTGAACTGTTCCTGTAGTGGATACATGGATTCCTCATGAAAAGAACATCGTAATGATTACGATTGCTGCTATGCAGCAAACCGAATTCTAGCCGACTATTGGCGCAATTCGCCGATTTCAATCAAAAATAGGCATGCATAAAGGCATGAATTATTGGAGGAAATATTTTTAAACGCCTGTTTCCAGCCAGTCTGCCCGCACGGCAATTGAACCCAAACCGTGCAATATGGTCAACACTGGATACGCAGCGCAACATTGCCGTCAGTCGAGCAATGTCGCGCCCCCCTTCAAAGGCGTCCCGATGCAGCCACCAGAAAATGGAAACCACAACGATTGCATGACCCGGCAATGATCACCCTGGATACCGACAAAGCCCCGCAGGGCAGCGCAGGCGTGGCCAGCGATGCCGCTCTGTCCAGCCTCGTCGGCCTGGCCCGTCTGTCACGCCTGACCCTGCTCTACCACGGTCCGGTCGGCAGCGACGGCGCTCGTGAACAGGCTGCCGCGCTGGCCCGTGCCGGCAGCGGCGACATTGCCGTGCTGTTCGACGCCGGCAGCGACATGCCGTTGCCGGACTTGCTCAGCGCCATCGAGGAAGCGGTGCTGGAAGCCCGGCCGCAGGCGCCGCTGGCGCCGCCGATGGCCGGGCCGGTGGAAGCGCTGCTGGCCTGGCAGCAGGCGCTGGACCTGCGCTTCCTGCTGGTCTTCTATCGATTCGATGTGGCGCTCGCCCAGCCCGACGCCGCATTCGAGGCGGAGCTGCTGCGCCTGGTGCGCGATCCGGCGCTGGACCTCAGCCTGCTGCTGATGATGGACGAGGCCGCCGCGCCGCTGCTGGAGCGCCTGCGCGCCGAACTTCCCGCCCTGGGAGAGGATTATCTGCGTCTGCCGGAACCGGCCGCGCCGTCTGCTCTGCGCGGCAGCGCGCCGATGGCTGAACCGGAGCAGGCCGTGCCTGCCACGCCGTTTGCAGCGCCGGCAACACCGCTGCAAGACGAACCAATGCCGGACATGCCGCCCGCATCGGCGCCGTCCACGCCGGACTGGCTGCAACGCCAGGAGCCGACCTTCACGCCTTTCGCCGCCGCACCCTTCTGGCCTGAGCCGGCGTCGGACCAGGAGGAAGACAGCGCACCCGCCACGACCGATGCGCCTGCCAGCCCGCAAGCGCCACGCCGGCGCCGCCCCTTTCCCTCGCTGCTGGAACAGGCGGCGCCGGACTTGTCATTCGATGCGGATGACGCAAGGACGGCGGACGAGCCGGCGGCGGCCGCGCCTGGCGCAAGAATGGAACCGGTATGGACCGCGACACAACAGGGCGCCGGGCCCGCCTATGACGAACCGCGGCCGTTGCCGCTGGCGGCATGGATGCACAAGCGGCAGGGACGGCGCCGCCGCGCCACCATGGCGCTGGCCAGCGCGGCGGGCATGAGCGGCAGCATTCTCTTCTTCTTCATGCTGGTGCTGGCGCTGCTCTGCTGGGAACTGCCGCAACTGCACTGAGCGCGGCCGTGCCGCCATGGCCGCCATGGGCCATTCACGATTGACGACTGCCTCAGGCCAGCAGGCCGGCCACCAGGTCGACCGGCCCCGGCCCGGCGCCATCGAAGCGCAGCGCCGCTTCCACATGATTGAGATGTTCCAGCATCAAGGCCGCCGCCTGCGCCGCATCGCCGGCCCTGGCCGCTTGCAGAAAGGCCACATGCTCGTCGGATGAGCAGGCGGCGTCGCGCACCGACTGGTAGAGCATGGTGATGAGCGAACTTCGCGCCACCAGTTCCTGCACGATTTCCGTCAGTACCGGGTTGCCCACCACCTGCGCCAGCAATACATGGAAGTCGCCCAGCAGCTGCGAGCGGGCCTTGGAATCGGGCCGGGCCACCGCCGCGCGCTCGTTCCTGATGTGCTTTTCCAGGCGCACATAATCCGCCGGCCTGGCCTTTTCCACGAATTGCGCCACCAGCGCCGCCTCGATGATGCGGCGCGCCGCGAACACGTCGCGCGCCTCGGCCTCGGTCGGCTGGCTGACGAAAGCGCCCTTGTCGGGCACGATGTTGATCAGCTTGTCCTTGGACAGGATCAAAAGCGCGGCCCGGATCTTGGTGCGGCTGACCGAATACACCCGCGACAGCGCCTCTTCGCGCAGCTTGGTGCCGGGCGGCAGCTTGCGCGCCGCGATCGCGGCGGCGATATCGTCCGCGATCGCGGCCGAACTGCGGGTGCTTGGCTTTTCTTCGGTGTCGGTGGTGGTCATGGTGAACGCGTGTGGCGGGCCTGTTTCATGCATGCCGCAATGGCCGTCACTATACCAGCCAGCCAGACCCGGCGCAGCCATCATGTACACTTTTTTTGTATACAATCTTTGCATCCGATACTATACTTCCACCGACTTGACCAAGGAGCGATCATGACTGCGGCAGCAGAATTCACCAACACCGGCGCGCTTGTGTTGCGCCACGCCGACCAACTGGCGCAGCACACCGAGACGCCGGGCATGCTGACCCGCACCTACCTGACGCCGGCGCACCATGCCGCCAGCGCGCTGCTGGCGCAATGGATGACCGAGGCCGGCATGACCGTCCGGCGCGACGCCGCCGGCAATGTGATCGGCCGCTATGAAGGCATGACGCCCGATGCGCCGGCGCTTCTGACCGGCTCTCATTTCGACACCGTGCGCAATGCCGGCAGCTATGACGGCAATCTCGGCATCATCCTACCGATCGCCTGCATCGCCGCCTGGCACCGCCAGGGCCGGCGCTTTCCGTTCGCCATCGAGGTGATCGGCTTCGCCGAGGAGGAAGGCGTGCGCTTCAAGGCCACGCTGCTGGGCAGCCGCGCCATTGCCGGCACCTTCGATCACGGCGTGCTGGAGCGGCGCGACGACACCGGCGTGAGCATGCGCGAGGCCATCGCCGCGGCCGGCTTCGATGCCGCCGCCCTGCCCGCCGCGGCCTATCGCCGCCAGGACGTGCTGGCCTTCGTCGAAGTGCATATCGAGCAGGGTCCGGTGCTGCTGGACGAGGGCTTGCCGGTGGGCGTGGTCACCGCGATTTCCGGGGCTTCCCGCTTCATGGTGCAGGCCACCGGCCTGGCCGGCCATGCCGGCACGGTGCCGATGGGCCTGCGCCGCGACGCCGCGATGGCCGCCGCCGAGATCGGCCTTTATATCGAGCGGCGCTGCTCCGGCACGCCAGGGCTGGTGGGCACCGTGGGCGTGCTGGAAGTGCCCAACGGCGCGGCCAATGTGGTGCCGGGCCGGGCCGTCTTCACCATCGACATCCGCGCCGAACAGGACGCGGTGCGGCAGGCCGCCGTGGCCGACGTGCTGCGCGAGATGCAGGCCATCGCCGCGCGTCGCAACGTCGGCCTCGACATCAACCAGACCCACGACGCGGCCAGCGTGCCCTGCGCACCCTGGCTGCAGGCGCAGCTGGAACGGGCGATCGCCGGCCTTGGCCTGCCGCTGCGCCACCTGCCTTCCGGCGCTGGCCATGACGCCATGGCGGTGGCCGCGCTGACCGACGTGGCGATGCTGTTCGTACGGTGCGGCAATGGCGGCATCAGCCACCATCCCGACGAGACCATGACCGCCGCCGACGCGCAGGCGGCAGCCGATGTATTCACCCGCTTCGTTGAAAGCTTTGTTCCGCAGCAGGCCGCGGCCTGATCCGTTACCTCTTACAGAAAGACTGGCATGACTGAATTACTGATCGATGGCTTCACCCTTTCCGCGCAACAGGTGCTGGCCGTGGCGCGCGACACCTCCATCAAGGTGGGCCTGGCGGACTCGTCGCGCGCGGCATTGAAGGAAAGCCGCGACTACATCGAAGCCAACTGGATGCATGACGAAGCGCCGATGATGTACAGCTTCAACACCGGCGTCGGCCTGCTGAAGGACACCCGCATCAGCGTCGACCATATCGAGCTGTTCCAGACCCAGATGATCCGCGCCCATGCGGCCGGCATGGGCGAGCCGTTTTCCGAGGAAGTCAGCCGCGCCACCATGCTGCTGCGCGCCAACGCCTTCGCCAGCAACTATTCCGCGCCGCGGGTAGAAGTGGTGGACCGCCTGCTGGACTTCGTCAACGCCGGCATCCATCCAGTGATGCCGCAGAAGGGCTCGGTCGGCGCATCCGGCGACCTGGCGCCGCTGGCCTACCTGGCCGCCGCGATCGCCGGCTTCGACGAAGCCGAAGTGATGTACCGCGGCCAGCGCATGCGCGCGCCGCAGGCCATTGCCGAAGCCGGACTGTCGCCGGTGAAGTTCGACCTGAAGGCCAAGGATGCGTCGGCGCTGATCAATGGCTGCACCGTGTCGCTGGCCGTGGCCGTGCTGGCCGCCGACGATGCGCGCAACCTGCTGTCCGACGCCTGCCTGTCGCTGGGCCTGACGCTGGAGGCGATGCGCGCCGAGATGGCGGGCTTCGACGAGCGCATCCACAAGGCGCGCCCGCATCCGGGCCAGATCAAGACCGCCGCCATCGTCAGGAAGCTGCTGGCCGGCTCCACCCGCGCCACCCATGAAGCGCGCGCCGTGCAGTTTCCGGATGAACTGCGTCGCACCGACATCGCCTACACGCCGCGCATCCAGGACGTGTACTCGCTGCGCTGCGCGCCGCAGGTATATGGCCCGGTGTTCGATGCGCTGGACTACATCGACACCATCGTCGGCAACGAGATCAATGCCGCCACGGATAATCCGCTGATCTTCGGCAAGGATGGCGGCGGCTTCGAGATCATCTCCGGCGGCAACTTCCACGGCCAGTACCTGGCGCAGGCCATGGACCTGCTGGCGATGGCCGTGACCGACCTCGGCAGCATCTGCGAGCGCCGCATCGCGCGTCTGATCGACCCGACCCTGTCCTGGGGCCTGCCGCGCAACCTGATGACCGGCATCCGCGGCGTCAACACCGGCTATCCGGTGGTGCAATGCTCGATGAGCTCGCTGGTGATGGAGAACCGCACCCTGTGCATGCCCGGCAGCGTCGACAGCATCCCGTCCAAGGGCAACAGCGAAGACCACATCTCAAACTCCACCTGGTGCGCCCGCAAGGCCGCGACCGTGGTGGCCAATACCCGCTACATCGTCGGTGTGGAAATGCTGCTGGCCGCGCAGGCGCTGACCATGACCGAAGCGCTGTTGCCGGGCTTCGTGCTGGGCGCCGGCACCCAGGCTGCCTACGACGAGGTACGACGCCAGATCCCGGCCTGCCTGGAAGGCGACCGCTGGTTCCATCACGATATCGAGGTGGCGCATTCGTTTGTGGCGAGTGGGTCGGTGCGGGCGGCGGTGGAGGCGAAGATAGGTAAGTTTGCCTAACGGCTGGTGATGGTGATGGTGAAGACGCCATCACCGTTGCCGTTGCCGTTGCCGTTGCCGTTGCCG
>Ga0308161_1003712_pt1 | contig 14579 bp, 8 predicted proteins | sample PhyFR2_FD_201034 | JGI IMG/M metagenome (GOLD analysis project Ga0308161, IMG submission 201034) | Phyllosphere microbial communities from UC Gill Tract Community Farm, Albany, California, United States - DLSLF.R2 | ecosystem: Host-associated > Plants > Phyllosphere > Unclassified | place: USA...
CGGTGTAGTAATTTCGGACGCGGGTTCAACTCCCGCCAGCTCCACCAAATTCTTGGTTGATGGTTACCAGAACCATCATCGAAGTCCTGAGAGCCCGCAAGGTGAAAACCTTGCGGGCTTTTTTGTACCTGCAATTTGTCCTGGGAAGTCTGAAGCAAACTAATTAAATCCGAACCTTTTAGGCACCTTGTTAGGCACCTCGTAAAGCATTATTTTTTTTGAGGTGCCTAAAACTATGGAAACCCGGCAATGGCAAGACAAACCAAACCTCTATCAGTTAAAGAAATCGAATCAGCCAAACCCAAGGCAGCGGACTACGTTCTCTATGATGGCGATGGTCTTGAGCTGCTCATCAAATCCAGCGGGAGTAAAATCTTTCAGTTTCGCTACATTCGCCCTGTCACTAAGAAACGTGCGAAGAAGAGCATAGGGCCCTACCCGTCAGTTACTCTTGCTGATGCTCGAAGCTACCGGGCAGAGGCTCGCGTTCTCCTCGCAAAACAAATCGATCCTCAGGAGCATCAGCAAGAACAGCTGCGCAGTTCGCTTGAAGCCAAAACCAACACTTTCCAACTCGTAGCTGAACGTTGGTGGAATGTGAAGAAAACCAGTGTGACCGAGGACTACGCAGTGGATATCTGGCGCTCGCTGGAGAGAGATATTTTACCAGCGATTGGCGATATCAGTATTACAGATATTAAAGCTAATACACTGGTTCAGGCCGTTCAACCGGTTCAGGCCAGAGGAGCGCTGGAAACCGTCCGTCGCCTGTGCCAACGAATCAATGAAGTCATGGTTTATGCTCAAAACACAGGTCTGATTGATGCTGTCCCCAGTGTCAATATTGGCAAGGCGTTCGAGAAGCCTCAGAAAAAGAACATGCCAAGTATCCGTCCAGACCAGCTACCGCAACTCATGCAGACCATGCGTACCGCCAACATTATCCAGTCAACACGATGCTTGTTCATGTGGCAGCTTCTTACAATCACTCGCCCAGCCGAAGCAGCTGAGGCTCGCTGGGATGAAGTGGATCTGGAAGCGCGAGAATGGAAAATCCCCGCAACACGGATGAAAATGAACCGTGACCATACTGTTCCCTTGTCAGATGAAGCAGTGGCTGTTCTGGAGCTGATGAAGCCGTTAAGCGGCAACCGGGAATTTATCTTCCCTAGCCGTATCAAGCCCAACCAGCCAATGAATAGCCAAACCGTCAACGCTTCACTGAAACGTGCAGGTTTTGGTGGTGTGCTTGTTTCAAACGGCCTGCGATCTATTGCAAGTACGGCCCTTAATGAGCAGGGATTTCCACCTGATGTCATTGAAGCCGCACTTGCTCATGTGGACAAAAATGAAGTACGTCGCGCTTATAACCGCAGCGACTATCTTGAGCAACGACGTCCCATGATGCAATGGTGGGCGGACTTTGTTATGGCAGCAGATCGTGGGAGCATTATTGAAGGGGGAATGAAAGGAATGCGGTTGATCGGATGACTTATATGAACTCAGATGAGCCTAGACTTTTGGGCTGATCTAGAGAAATTATTATATTTCCATCCGGTATGTGCTTTGATTTCAACGGGTCGATGCATTGCAAAGCCAAAAGCGGGCCTCGTCGTTGGACTGACCCAGCACCTGCAGCGTGTTGCGCGATAAAAAGCGCATCCCTGTTGAAGCCTTTCCACTCACGTAAAGGGGATACGATCACGTGCACCTGGATAAGTTGGAGTTACCGAGCTAAAAAAATGATGTTTTCAATTTCAACATATAAAACTTCCCGGTTATGCAACTTTACTTGTATCGCATTGATCGTGCTTGATATAGTAATGGAAAGTTCTAATAGATTTGATCTATTCATTTAAAACCAGATTAGTCAAGGAAAAACTAATGACACTTTTATGCGATAAAGAATATCCCAATGGCATGTTAACGGATAACTTTATTAAAAAAGCCTTGTCGCAATTATTTTGTGAAAATGCAGATGAGACCAAAGCTAAATATTCAACATATGAGTTATCTTTAGATGCCGGTTTTGAGCTCATCAAATATGACGACAAAGGTAATATTCAACGAAATGAAAAAGAAGAGTCGACTGGAAAAGTTTGCGCTAATCCGGGCGATACCATATTAGTCTACTCGAAAGAAGTTTTTTCTTTACCTAAAAATGTTTATGCTCGAGTAAATACTGTCGGGCAGATTTTTATGGCTGGATTTTCAGCTGAAAATACTTATGTTGATCCGGGATTTACAGGTCAAATATCTATCACGTTAATCAATAACTCCAACCGAACTTTAACAATGGATGAAGGGATTCCCCTTGCCAGGGTTGAGTTTATAAAATTATCAGATGAACCATCAATAACTCATAAAGGAAGGAATGGTGTACGAGCGACAAAAGTTAAGCAAAGTATTGATAAGGAGTTAACCTCTGCTTTCGAAAAAGTTGAGTTGAAAGAATTATTCGATGAAATTAAAAGTTCTATAGCAATTGATGCTATACAGAAAAAATCCGTTCGGACAGATATTGCATTGTCAAGAGCATATATTAAGCTGGTTTCTGATATTGATTCAATTAATACATTATTAAAAAAACAAGAAAAAAAGATCAAATATTGGTCTTGGCTGGCATCATTAGGCTTGGGCACTGCATCTGCGTTTTGGATAGATAAATTTGGGTTAACGACTATTGTGGCTGGTTGGATTAATAGCGACTCGAATCAACCTATGTGGTTGGTAGTAATTATCAATATTGTTTGTTCTATAATTGCTACTTTCATATATGAGAAAGTTTTGAGAAGATTTATTAAATGATTAAAATTACTCGTAAAAAATTTAGGGAATATTATCAACCTAGTAAAATAATGCTAGGTATTTTTTCCGACATTGAATTAAATAGATTTAATATTATTACGTTATGCTTTACAACTACCTGTTCTTATAATCCGCCGATGATAGCGATATCAATAGAAGATAGGAATCATTCTTATTACTTAGCAGAGCAATCTAAGGAGGTGGTTTTAGCTATTCCAGGAAAGTCGTTAGCCAATGAAGCTATGCAGTGCGGATTTTATAGCGGTCGAGATATCGATAAATTTTCGACATGTGGATTTACAAAATTAAAGTTGCCTAATGTAGAGATACCTGGCATAGCCGAAGCCATTGCCAACATCGAAGTTAAAGTCATTAATCGTATAAAAACAGGTGACCATATAACCTTGTTTTGTGAAGTTTTAGGTTATCACTTAAATAATGCAATAGTTGAAAAAAATTTAGTATCTATCGGTCCAAATACGCTTGGGTATGATTTATTAGTTAAGAAAGGAATGCATAGAATCGGAGTCGTAAATGGTGAGAATGAAAAATACATCGATTTTTTTAACAATTAAATATGAATTTGAGTAGGTCTGTTTTGGGCATTTTTTAATGCCCAAAAATAACATCTTAGATTAAGTAACTTAGTAACTTTCAAACCAAATAAAATTATCTCTAAGGCAAAGATCTAATTCAATCATTTTCTTTTGGAGTGGAAAAATTTATTTTTTTACAACAATTTTGCTTGCATTCCCCACCCCCAAAAATCCACCCTTGCTCGACATAATTCCCATCATTGATGAGTTACGGGTTCGCTATGTAAGTATCCCTTCAATTATGCCGTCCGGGTTTGCATTCTTAATGTTCAAAAACTCAGCTTTAGCGACCACCTCTGATAGAGGAATAGTCTGGATACCGTCCTTTTGCCATTAAATGAGTTACCGAGGCTTTCAGCCTCTCTCCCAGTTGTTTGTCATCGGGTACTCAATCATCGTCCGCTCCTTGCTCAATGCTAGCCCTTGTACTATCATGCTTTGCCTAATATGTCCCGTTCGCCAGTATCCCGCTTCATCCCCCTATTGAACCATCGGATCTCAGACTCAGCAACTTGCTGGACTTTGTTAAGGGAGAAATCCGAACCATATACTTTTATCCATGCATAAAAGCAGTGGGTGGAAATACTAGATCGTGCTACCAAGCTAGAAAAAGAGTGACCATTATTAACTATCTATTTGGCCGCTTGAATTTTAAACTCTTTAGGATGACGCTTACCTCGCATGGGCACCTCTCTTTAAACCACTTTAAATGACTATTAGGTGTCTGTTAAACCAGCGGCGATTCAGTTGGTATCATTGAGAGCCAAAGAAGACAGCACTGAAAGTGCATTTTCCCTGATTTCAACTTCTGTATCCGTTAAAAGCTCTCGTGCGTGCATTTCGATTTGATCATTATTGAGATAGCGTCTGTTAAGAAGTGCCATGCACGCAAAACGTAACTCTGCAGACTGATGCTTAAGAAACGGAACAAGCTCCATTACTGTCTTGGCATTTAAATTGATATTACTGATAATCTTACCTAACAATTTGCCTTTACATGCTCCTTCACTGACCCAATTCGTGAGGTTTTGTTGTAAATCGACAGATTCAGCCAAAGCACCGAGCAAGGCCTTCTCACCTGCATTGCGGATGGGACTGCGCTTCTCCTGCACCATCTCCAGAATCAGCTCCACATCATCCTGACTGACGTTTTGCATTAAAATCTGAGCAAGAACATCCCGAGGGCTATCCGAAATAATTCCGATTCCATCTGGAGAAGGTTTTTCCAGCTGTTTCCAATCTTCATAAATGAGCCGAAGCTCAATCAATAACGCTTTAGATGGTGGGAGTTTGGTCGAAAATTTTGCGGCAGCGATTGCAATGTGCACAGATTCATTTCGCAGCCCTTGCTTTGCAATTTCCTCATGACGCAAGTCGAAGGGGGAAATGAGTGCATCGTATAGATATGAACAACCTTTGTCAGGAACAGATGTTTCCAGCCGGTGTAGGATAAATTCCTGCCATTTCGATTCAGACATGTCTTTTATGAGCTCGACAGCTAAATGCAAGGCTATTCCATGACCTCTCATAATGATTTTTTCTATACATTCCAAGACGCGTGGACGACTGATGTGCTCATGTAGAACGAATGCGGCTAAAACACTGTAGTACTCTTGGTCTAGTAAAATCAACGAACACAAACTATCAAAATCGGATTCATCAATTTCAACTCTTTCTGGAGCCAAATCTATATCGACAACCGGCAGCCTGAAAAAATAGGAATTGAGCATCAATTGGTTACTAAGACCATGTTTTTTCAACATAGCGGCTTGATACTTTAGTTTTTCAGGCTCAAGTCCTACGGACCTGGCAACTTGATACAGAAATATGCGTAGATAAACGGCGTCTTCATTAAAGCATCCTAAACGATGTAATCCACTTAACGACAGTTGATGAAAACCAGATACTGTCATAAATGCGCCGAGTTCAATCATCCTCTCTGGCAGAATATCATTCTGATCCGAAACGTCATACTCGTCGGCTAATAGAGATAGGAAATTTAAACACTCCCGATCAATTACGTCGTATGCATTCATAAAATCCTGGTTCAGGAACGAATAACGAGACACCTCATTTTCTAACTCAATACCCGCATCTTGATAAAGTTTCAGAAGCTGCAGAAGGCAGTTGGTTGACACGCCTCTTCCTTTATCTATTATGGCAGTGAGAACGGCCAGTCCTGCTTCTTCAGGATTTCGTAGGATAACCTTTGCAGCGCCTAAAACGATGCAGTTTTTTACGTGCTGACCAGAAATGAAATCAAAGATAGAATTTCCTTTTTGCAGTCGTTTTGGCCATTTCAACTTTATACTATTCAATGCAGTTACCGCATCATGATAGCTGACCTCATCCGGGGAGCCTGTCAGGAAGCATCCCCAAACGACAAGCCAAAGCCAGCCATCCTGTGAGTTGAGGTTTGAAGTAACATGATCGCGCACGATATCCCAGTTTTGTTCTGCAATTTGGCAAAGCGAATCTCCTGCGTTAAACAAACTTATAGATGAAGTCGCAGCTTTCCAGCAACAATCAGCAAAAACACCTAGTGAGTCTGTCGTTACTGGTAACCCCGCTTCAATAATAATTTTGTGTGCTTCTCGTAATCCTTTTGTCGCTGCCGTATCGCCATTGACTATCAATTCACTCCATACATCAAGAATCTCTTGTACCAGGCCAAGGTGACTTGCAAAAGAAAGCGTCTCGCGTTTCGATTCATGCCGTATAACTTTTATTAGTAAATCCCGTTGCGCATTATGCGGCTGTCGTTTGATGAAAACTGCAGCAGCATACTCAGCAAACGTTTTATGCACAAAAGTCACCGCTTCTTGATCTAAAGTATGTATTCGTTCGATAGCTCCCACAGATTCCCAGTAATTAAAGCAGGCATCAACCTTGTTCATGCAATCGAGTCGGCTCCCCTGAGTTTCATTTTGCCACTCAGAAACGCAACGCTCGGATGTTGTATCAAAAGGTTCTGTTCCATGCTCCAGCAAAACCCACCCCAACAAATTGATAAACCAGTCCCGATCAGCCGCTGTTGGTAGAGAATTGACAGAACGCGTTGAAGGAAATGACTCAAGTAATTTAAATAACTGTCTGTACAGCGAACTACGGGAGCTTCCGGGTTCAATTCCTTTTGAAGACAAGGATGCCAGCATCGTCAGAATTAATGGGCTTCTGGTAGCAACCCCCTTCAGATGTTGGGACTTCATCTGTTCTTTCGCGTGAGCCTGTGCCTGGGATCGAGCCTCGGAGCTGTCAAAATTAAGTGCGGCCATTACTTGTGTAACAGCTTCATCTGCCTGAGAGTCTTCCAGAGGAAGAAGCTCATAATGTCTCCACTCAGCAAGTAAACCAGGCTGATAGCCCACAGGGCGGCTGGTGAGTAAGATTCGTGCTTTGGGATGGGCAACAGCAAATCTATGCAATGCATCGGTAATTGTTTTCTGACTGGAACCACATTCATCAAGCCCATCACATAAAATGACCGCATCCTGCAAATCAACAGATCGATAGGTCAATCCCGAACCACTAAGTGCGACGTCAACCAACGCCTCTTCAAAAGGAATGCCTTTATGGTTAATTAAAGAAGATATTCGTGTAAGGGAAGCTAGCAACACCAGATAGCATTCTGATGCATACTCAAGTCCAATACGGCGGAGGAGCATTGATTTGCCTATCCCTGGACCACCAATAATTATTCCTTTTGTAACGTATCTTCCCAAGGTACAGGCATCGAACTTTTGACTTGAGTGCCGGTTACCCGCTGAATAGCTGTGATAACTAACTAGGGCTTGTGATAAGTCATCAGGAAACGTTTCCAGATCCTTGATGACTGCGGTTTTTAGTGGGATCCAACAGGACTTTAGTGAAACAGGTTTAATTTGGCCTGGAATACTGAATTGCGAGTAGCTTGCTTCAAACCATTTAGAGATTGTTGCTCTTAGCTGAATTCCGCAGTCAGTGGAATTAGTTTTAATGTCTAAACTGTTGAGTCTGAATTCGTTAAGTAAAGAGGATATCGTTACCCTACCCCGTATCCTGATGAGTTTCCGAGCGTGCATAACAAGCATGCCCCATGCTTGATAAGGCTCACAGAATAGTTGTTGAAGCTGGTTAATAGCATTGGTTTCTTCACTATTGTTTCCCTCGACTGCAGCAACTGTAATAATTCGCAGTGAATTACATACACGGGTTAGCTCTTCAATATTGAGTCCAGACTTTTTAACGAACTCGTGGCCGATTTTATGGAGTCCATCCTTCCTTCCTGTACCAATACGTATAATGTTCTCTGCGAGATTTGTACGTATCGTTGCACTGCTATTAGGACAGACAACCAACACTCCTGAATTAATTTCTTCTTTATGGATCGCTTGTACCAAAGCATTAAGCGCATCCCACAAATCAGCACCGCTTCTCAGGCCACGTTTAACCTGAATTTCAACTGTTTTTCCGTTTTTGGTGAGTAATGAAATGTCATCTCCAGGTCCCCCTGTTTCTGCATCAACCAAGCATGGAACATCGTTCAGGATATCGCTTAACCAGATGATTTTTCGTTCTGACAGCAGATAAATCATCGTGATTGCGATAACGCGAGCTTGAAAGTCTAGCCCTCGCTCAGCGGCACTCCCTCCTACCGCAGATTTTTTGTTTTGCCCCTTACCTTCTTGTTCAGATTGTTCAGTATTTTTCGGGGTGTTATCTATCACTGTCTTTTTCATTACAGTCTCTTAGAGCGCTTACGGCTTAGGAAAATGTTCAAGCATAATGTTAGATTACCATCAAAATCATAGACATGAGTAACATAGTTACTATGAGTTCAGCGACTAAGACCGGTGACCAGAAACGAAAAAGTGCGCACTCTGTTGCGCTGATTTGATCTTCAATGAAAAACACCTAATTGCTTTCTCAAAAGCTCGAGGATTTTCAAAACGAGCTTCATCGACCGAGTCAAGGAAAAACCATGCTTTTTCGTGAGATTTAAGCCAGTTTTCAAAGGATTCTGCGCAACCGACTTCAAAAGCATTTTCGAAACCATCTTCTATTCAGATGAAGAATGCTGCTCGACCTGATTGCTGGATATGCTTTGCTCGAGATTCCATCTCGAAGGTTTTTCCTGCACCTGCTTCCGCCAAAATGACGCAGCGATATTCTTCTTCAAGCGTTTGCCACTCAGTGCGTTTCTGTGTACCCCAAAGCGAGTGCAATTCGCTTTCATCTGAGTCAACCTTTGACTTAGGTACTAAAGAAAAATATCGTGCAAGCGGGACAGGCTGGTACAGCATTTCAAAATACCTCGAGAGTCTATCTTCTGATACGCTCTTATTTTCAGCGAACTAGGGATTAACTCGGCAATGGAATTACTCTTAGGCGCACTATGGAATGACCTGTATTTCATTTTCAGCAAACCATTGGCTCTCCTTGATTCTTGTCATAGCTGCAGTTGGATCGGACGACCAAAGTACTAAAGCGAGCGATTCTTGCGCCCTGCTACAAGTCACGTACAGCAAACGTAAAGTCCGGTCGATGGTTGTCTCCTTACCAGCCTCTACATTCTTTTTATCATTTGGACTTAACTCCGTACCACCAAAAATCTTGTCGTACTTAATGAGAGTCCCACCAGCAAGAGCATCATCCATTACAACCATGACGTGCTTGAACTCAGAGCCTTTAACTACCTGATGTGTTGCGAGCTCTGAAATCCCAGCAAGGTAATTCCGATAGCACTTAAGTTGTTTCCATGGAACATCAAACAGTGCACACCATCCACGGCGCATTCTTGTTTGCTTTGACTCATCCTCACCTCGTCCAGGAGCTTGCGGGGCTGGTGACTTGTCGGCATAAGCCTCATGAAGGCGATGATCTACTTCAAATAATTTTCCACTTAAGACTGGTGCTAATACCTCAGCGACCGTTGACTCAGGGTTGGCGCAAGCCATTGCAAATATCGCTATCGCCTCGAGCATTTCATCAGTACGTTCAGCTCTTGCTTCTGAGTCCTCAGGCATATTGTCTAAACCGCCATAACGTCGAAAAACCTCAGTTGCCTTGAACTCATTCACAATTCCTTCATTACTGACGCAGGTTTCTAAATGCGCAAGCTCATTAAGCAAAATTTGTACTGTTGAAGGCCCTTTATTGTCCCTACTCCCAGATGGCGCTGCGGCGTGGGGATCTAACAGAACCATTGCCTCATACACATCAAGAAACGAGCCACGAGTGGCGACGAGCTTATGCTCCAACGCAAGCAGCTGATATTGTTTTTGATTCCAGGCTAGTGAACCACTAACTTCAAACATCTGTTCAGCACACCAGCGTTCGCTGAGCACTTTGTCACCTGGACTTTTCAATGTATCCCCCAAGAAGAGCCGAACCGTTCCACCAGCCTTCTCTGTTCGGGGATGTTGTGCTGAACCCTTTGCTGGTTGCGTCCTGCCTTCCAGTTCAGTTTCCCAGATTTTATTGATCAGAGTGACAATACGTCTCTGACTACGATGATTCATTTGTAATTCAGGCGTTGCCCAGTTTTCCGGAACTATGCTTGGAAGATCGGCATGACCATCCATATAAATTCGTTGTCGATGATCTCCCAGCAGACCAAGAGTCAAATCTCCCTCCCGCTTTTTGACTAGGAACATCAAGGAGTCCAGTACACCTTTCATTGTGTCCTGCGACTCATCAATAAGTATGATTGGATGTCGATCTTTGAGAATGGATTGGAGTATTGGCTTATTTTGAAGCAACCAAGCTGTCGCATCGAGTACGGAATTGTGCGGTAGTGCGCCAGGCCCATATGTATTGCGATCGGGATGGTATTTGAATACTTCAATTGTCCGAAGATCCTCGATTTCATTCGTGATTTCGTCAAGATCACGCTGTTTTGCTGCAGTAATACCCTTCGGTTTCGCTTGTGCCTCTGCAGTCTCTTTAGCGAGTTGAGCTTCTTTTACTGCTATAAGGGACTCGCGGATGTCATCGTTGAACCCATTAATTAACTCCCAACAAAAAGAATGGATGGTAGACACACTGACCAAGCTATTGTCCCCAAGACGTCCGTTGATTACAGAGACAGCATTCTTTGTGTACGTTATCACTTTAATCGAACGCCCATACATCTTCAGGGACCGTGCTAATTGCCCCCCCTTCTCATGCTCAGTCACACCAGTAAGGCGACGTAAAACTTCTACCAAAGTTCGTGTTTTACCAGAACCAGCCCCTGCAAAAAGGAAGTAGTTACGAGGTGGTGTGTCTGTAAGGTAGCCGCAAATCTCTTCAACTACCCCTGCATCGCGATCATTGCCGTCAAGGGCTGATGAGTTAGTCATGGCATCACCTCCTTGCTTGGCTCAAGCTGTGTCTGGAGCCATTCCAATGCATCCTCGATATATTTAGGACAGACTATCGGCTCATCCGCAGCAACCATTTCAAAGATACTTGCGGCAAAGTCTCCTTTATTAAAAGATCCATGCATTAATTTATGCAGAGCCGCGAGCAGTTCTGGAATATTATCATTTTCAGCGACCTGTCTTGCTACTGAGCCCAGCGCTCCCTTCGGCGGTTTGATTTGCTTCCCATCACCATCGACTTTTTCATCATTAAGTTGCTTAAACCAAGGGATATTTCTAAGAACTAGAGAGTCTTCAAAAGTACTTGGCCATTGACCACCAGCTTCGGCTACAGGCAACTGCCATGCAAAACGTACAGAACATTCGGCAATTTCGTTCCAGACAAGATGCTCATTTTTCGGGTTCTTGAAATCCTCAAGCTGTTGCAGCTTAGGGTGCCATCCGCAAAGAGTCGGGTTCCCACATTGCAGGCCGGGTTGTCCTGTATTAGCTACAGCAACTAAGGTTGTAGTCGGGTCCCCATTTTTTTTAGGCTTACCTGGTCTTTCTTCAACTGGATCGATGTCAGTAATAATTACAGTTGGAATACGGAGTCTTTCAACGAGAGATCTTAGCCGATGAGCATGGCTGCCACCAATATCAAGGAAGGACAGATAGCGACTGTTGAGTGTTGCAAAATCTCTTTCAATGAAAAGAGGTAACAGCATTCGCTCAGCAACCCCCTCGACAAAGATTGCAGCATTGGCAAATAAAAGATCTGTGTGTTGAACGCGAAAATAACGTTCAGCGAATTGACGAGTCGTTTTATCATCACCAAAAACTTGCCCAAGATTAACCACCTCAGTGGTAGGCATGTTTTGTTCTTCACTCTTAGCAATACGGCGAACATATCGTAGCCGGTCAAAATTCTCAGCATGTGCTAGATGACTAGAATGAGTACTGATAATCAATTGGCTTTTAAGACCTGACTCATCGCTACCGTTAGGACTGATTAGCTTATGTGCCTTATCCGGGAAAATACGTTGTACCTGTACGTGCAAATGAGCCTCGGGCTCTTCAATCATAACCAGATGAACAGGTGCTGGAGCGCCCTTTTCAGGATTTAGGCGAGAAGCTTTGAAAGAAACTAGTTGGTAACTAAGGGACTGTAAATTCTGATAACCGAGACCAATGGAATATTCTGGAAGAAGCTGTTCTAGTGAATCCTTCTGCATGCTGTATTGAACAGCTGTCCCATGGTCGAGTAATTCGGCTGTCTGTATGCGCGTGCGGAAACGAATCTCTTGGGGGTCATGCAAGCCGGGGTACCCAAGCTCTTTAACCTCTTCTACCGATGGTCCAATAGCCTCATGAATCTTTTTGTCTAGTTCCTGCTGGGCATCAGCAACAGCTTTTATGAGGTCAGCTCGGTGCCCATGACCTGTTGCAGCCACATTTAGATGCTGTCGAGCAAATTTGAGAAGCTGATTGGAGAATAAACCTATGCGATGGGGGCCAGAAGCAGAGCGGGAATCAGCTTCCTCACTACCAAGGCCACGCTGTGCAGCCACAAAGTCTACTTTTATAAGTTTCTGCAGGTGCTTACGATCAATTGGGCTAGAGTCAGCATCCAGTACTTGGCTAACGTAGGTCTTAATTCCGTCCAAAGGGTTGTTATCGGCATCTAACTTATAAGCTCGAACTTGGCCCAGCAGGTATGCTTCGCGGAGCCAAAAGTCCAGTAGATCAATAGGCCAAGCAAGAGAATTGTTTCCCATATCCTTTACAGGCATTCTCACCATGTGATACTTCCATGCTAACTGTTTCAAATCCTCAATGTTATTAGCTGGCTCAAGACGTAATCGGACGCCTACTACGCCGCCTTTCCAGCTAAATTTTGATAGAAACGGAGAGACATAGTGGAACATACCGGCCTTAGCATCGAACCATAGATCTAGCGTTGGCATAGCCGAAAGTAAGGTTTCAAGTTGCTCTTTCCACACATCTTCGGATGCACCAGACGTAGATGGATCTTCTTCTAATGCTTCCCAAGCCCTTCCAAGTTCCCGCAATTTTGGCCATTGAGAAATACTTATGTCGAAAGCACCAAATGGTGAACCATCTGCGAGAAAGTGCCGAAGAGCTGCCAGAATTGACGTTTTGCCGCTATTATTTGCGCCGACGAGGATTGTCGTCTTTGGGTCAACGTCTACCTGTACCTTACCAAGTCGACGGAATTGGGAGAGTTCAATAAATCTTAGTGATATGTGTCCAGACGATGGTGTTGTTGCGATTGCTTCTGACATTTTGGCTCCTCTCAATCCTTGTAGAAATGCGCCAACCTGCAGTAGCTCAGCGCCACACCGTAAGCCCAAGTCCTTCAATCTTGATGCTGTTTAGGCACAAATATAAAAGAATTGACACGGCAAGTCATATTACCGCTTCGCTAAAAAATGCCAATCCTTAAATATACTTTAACTGATTCATGTCACAGCGTTTTGGGCATCAGGTCGTCAATCAACATGGCCTATAGGTTCGCGCAATGACGTAATCCAACTTGTTCAAGGACTATTTTCAAATATAAATCCTTCCTGAGAGCCCACTGCGACATCGTTTATTGGGTAGTTCCTCTACCCAGTCCATGCACAGCAAATTCCAGTTTAAGTTTGGTACCACTCCCGAGGGCTCTACAGTTTGGATAGTCTCAGACTAAAGCCAGCATGTTACGATGTGGGTAAAACCGTTGGTTATGTTGTTCAGAAAGGGAGCAACACTGCGTATAAAGCAACTAAAATCAGTGACCAGCCCCCAGAATTAAATACAAAACTCAGTTAGTAATGTCGGATCCTTCACTCTCAGAATTACCCTTTCTCCAGCTCGCTGCAAATTCAGACGGCGTCTGATAATTCAGCGTGGAGTGCGGGCGACATTCGTTATAATCCTGACGCCATTCGCTGATGGTTTTCCTGGCATGACTGACGTCGCTGAACCAGTGTTCATTCAGACATTCATCGCGAAAGCGTCCGTTAAAACTCTCAATAAATCCGTTCTGCGTTGGCCTGCCCGGCTGGATTAAGCGCAACTCAACGCCATGCTCATAAGCCCACTGGTCAAGTGCTCTGCACGTAAACTCCGGCCCCTGGTCAGTTCTTATCGTAGCCGGATAGCCGCGAAACAGCGCAATGCTGTCCAGAATACGCGTGACCTGCACGCCTGAAATCCCGAAGGCAACAGTGACCGTCAGGCATTCCTTTGTGAAGTCATCGACGCAGGTAAGGCACTTGATCCTGCGACCGGTAGCCAGCGCATCCATGACGAAATCCATCGACCAGGTCATGTTGGGCGCCGCCGGGCGGAGCAGCGGCAGACGTTCTGTTGCAAGCCCTTTACGACGACGTCTGCGTTTAACACCCAGCCCATTCAGATGATAAAGGCGGTACACGCGCTTGTGATAAACCAGAAGCCCTTCACGACGCAGTAACTGCCATATGCGGCGGTAGCCAAAACGCCTGCGCTCCAGTGCCAGTTCAGTAATGCGCCCTGATAAATCGGCATCAGCCGCCGGACGCTGAGCGTCATAGCGGCAGGTCGACAGGGACAAACCTGTGAGTCTGCAGGCACGACGTCGCGACAGACCGGTCGCATCACACATCAACACCACGACTTCGCGCTTCTGGTCTGTCGTCAGTACTTTCGCCCAGGAGCCACCTGAAGCGCCTCCTTATTCAGCATGGCCTCGGCGAGCAGCTTCCTGAGTCTGGCGTTCTCTTCCTCAAGTGACTTCAGGCGCTTAACCTCAGGCACCTCCATGCCGCCATACTTCTTACGCCAGGTATAAAACGTGGCGTCGGAA
>Ga0308161_1003713_pt1 | contig 14577 bp, 10 predicted proteins | sample PhyFR2_FD_201034 | JGI IMG/M metagenome (GOLD analysis project Ga0308161, IMG submission 201034) | Phyllosphere microbial communities from UC Gill Tract Community Farm, Albany, California, United States - DLSLF.R2 | ecosystem: Host-associated > Plants > Phyllosphere > Unclassified | place: USA...
CGGGTATGCGCGCCACGGGTGACGCTGCCCGAGCCAGTGCCCTCGCCGAGCGGATCCGCGAGGCGTGGTCCGAGCACCATGCGTACTTCGAGGACTGGGGAGTGCTGGTCGAGGGGCTGCTGAATGGCGACGCCGTCTCACTGCGAGAGGCGATCGCGGTGGCGGATCGCATCGACGGGCCCGTGATGTTCCGCTCGGCACTGCGGCTCGAGCTGGCGCGGGCTCTCGTCGCCGTGCAGGGCGATCGGGGTGAGGCCGCCACGGCATTGGGCGAGGCGGCGAGGATCGCCGAGCGCACCGGGCATGCCCGGCTGCGACGGGAGACGAGGGAGTTCGCGGAGGCCAGCAGGCTGGGCGCCTCGTCGGCCCGGGGCGACGGATCGGAGCTCACCGAGCGGGAGCAGCAGGTGCTCGAGCTGATCGCCGAGGGCCTGAGCAACCGGCAGATCGCCGAGCGCCTGTTCATCAGTATCAAGACCGTGAGCGTGCACGTCTCCGCAGTGCTCCGCAAGCTCGGTGCATCCAGCCGCACCGAGGCCGCGGCCCGCCACCGCGCCTGAGCGCCTCGCTTCTGAGGCTTCTCACGATCTCGGGAATACCCCCTGGGGGTATTTGGTAGTACTCTGATGGAAGTACCCTGCGGGGGTACTCGAGACACAGAGGAGACGCCATGACCACCACCGAGTTCCAGGTGACCGGAATGACCTGCGGGCACTGCGAGATGTCCGTCCGCGAAGAGGTCGCGAAGATCGCCGGGGTCGACAGCATCGACGTGAGCGCCCAGACCGGCCGTCTGGTCGTCAGCTCGGCATCCGCCGTCGACTCCGACGCCGTGATCGCGGCCGTCGACGAGGCCGGCTACCGCGCCGTCGCCGCCTGACGCACCTTCCGCACGACACCGATTCCGCCGATCCAGCCTGAACCTGAGGAGCATGACATGACCATCGCAGAGCCGTCCCGCATCGATCTCGAGATCGGCGGAATGACCTGTGCGTCCTGTGCCATGCGCATCGAGAAGAAGCTGAACAGGCTCGACGGCGTGACCGCCACCGTCAACTACGCGACCGAGAAGGCGCAGGTCGTGGTCGACGGACCGCTCGACCCGGCCCTGCTGATCACCACCGTCGAGAACGCCGGCTACACGGCATCCGTGCCCGCGCCGCCCGCCGATGCGGACGGCGCGGGCGCCGAACCGGACGCGGAGGGTCCCGAGCTGCGCGCGCTGCGACACCGCCTGATCGGATCGGTCGTGCTGAGCGTGCCGGTGATCCTGCTCGCGATGATCCCCGCGCTGCAGTTCACGTACTGGCAGTGGGCGTCGCTGGCGCTCGCGGCACCGGTGATCGTGTGGGCGGCCTGGCCGTTCCACCGAGCCGCATGGGTGAACCTGCGCCACGGCGCGGCCACCATGGACACGCTGATCAGCCTCGGCACGTCGGCCGCGTTCCTGTGGTCGCTGTACGCACTGTTCCTCGGCACCGCCGGGATGCCCGGCATGACGCACGGGTTCTCGTTCGCACTCGAGCGCACCGACGGTGCCGGGAGCATCTACCTCGAGGTCGCCTCGGGCGTGACGATGTTCGTGCTCGCCGGGCGCTACTTCGAGAAGCGCGCCAAGCGCCAGGCGGGGGCGGCGCTGCGCGCGCTGATGGAGCTCGGGGCGAAGGATGTCGCGGTGCTCCGGGGTGGCGCCGAGGTGCGCATCCCGATCGCCGAGCTTCGCGTCGGCGACGAGTTCGTCGTCCGGCCCGGCGAGAAGATCGCGACGGACGGCGTGGTCGTCTCCGGCACGTCGGCGGTGGACCAGTCGATGATCACCGGCGAGTCCGTCCCGGTCGAGGTGTCGGCGGGGGATGCCGTGACCGGCGCCACCGTGAACGCCGGCGGGCGCCTCGTCGTGCGAGCCACCCGGGTCGGCGCCGACACGCAGCTCGCCCAGATGGCGCGCCTCGTCGAGGACGCGCAGACCGGCAAGGCCGAGGTGCAGCGACTGGCCGACCGGATCTCGGGGATCTTCGTGCCCATCGTCATCGGCATCGCCCTGGTGACGCTCGCCGCATGGCTGCTGCTGGGCTTCCCCGCATCCATGGCCTTCACCGCCGCGGTCGCGGTGCTCATCATCGCCTGCCCGTGCGCCCTGGGCCTCGCGACCCCCACGGCGCTGCTGGTCGGGACGGGTCGCGGCGCGCAGCTGGGCATCCTGATCAAGGGCCCGGAGGTGCTCGAGTCCACCCGCCGCGTCGACACGATCGTCCTCGACAAGACCGGCACGGTCACCGAGGGCCGGATGTCCGTCGTCTCCGTCGTGCCCGAGCAGGGCACGGATGCCGCGGAGCTGCTGCGGCTGGCCGGAGCGATCGAGCACGCCAGCGAGCACCCGATCGCCAGGGCCATCGCATCCGCTGCGACCGCGGACGGGGCGGTCGTCGAGCTCCCGCCCGTCGAGTCGTTCCAGAACCACGAGGGTCGCGGCGTCACGGGCGTCGTCGAAGGACGCGCCATGCTCGTCGGGCGTCTGTCGCTGCTGGAGGACTGGTCCGTGCATCCGTCCGCCGAACTGCTGTCGGCGAAGGCGGATGCCGAGTCCGCAGGGCAGACCGCGATCCTGGTCGCCTGGGACGGTGCGCCGCGCGGGATGATCGTGGTCGCCGACGAGGTCAAGGCGACCAGCGCCGAGGCCGTCGCGCAGCTGAAGGCCCTCGGGTTGACCCCCGTGCTGCTGACCGGTGACAACCAGGCTGCCGCCCGGCACATCGCCGCGCAGGTCGGCATCGACGAGGTGATCGCCGAGGTGCTGCCGGTGGACAAGGTCGCCGTCGTGGCGCGGCTGCAGGCCGAGGGCCGCGTCGTCGCGATGGTCGGCGACGGCGTCAACGACGCTCCCGCCCTCGCGCAGGCCGATCTGGGCATGGCGATGGGCACGGGCACGGATGCGGCGATCCAGGCATCCGACATCACCCTCGTGCGCGGGGATCTGCGCGCGGCATCCGATGCCATCCGCCTCTCGCGCCGCACGCTCGGCACCATCAAGGGCAACCTGTTCTGGGCGTTCGCGTACAACACCGCGGCGATCCCGCTCGCGGCGCTGGGCCTGTTGAACCCGATGCTGGCGGGAGCCGCGATGGCCTTCTCGAGCGTGTTCGTCGTGGGCAACAGCCTGCGTCTGCGCTCCTTCCGCTGAACGGCGTCACCGAGAGGACGACGATGCAAAGGGGCGGGCCGCGATCGCGACCCGCCCCTTTCGTGCGCCCGAGAGTCAGAGCGTGTTGAGCATCTTCCGCATCTCGGTGATCTCGGCCGTCTGATCATCGACCACGCGCTGCGCGAGGTCCAGGGCGTCGCCGTCCTTCCCGGCAGCCAGTTCCTTCCGGGCCATCTCGACGGCACCTTCGTGGTGCATGATCATCTGCTCCAGGAACAGTCGAGAGGCGGTGGTGCCGTCGGCGTCCTCGAGTGCCGCGAGGTCGTCGGGCGACATCATCCCGCCGCCGTGGTCCATTCCGCCCATGTCGGGGTCCTGCCCCCACCCGGTCAGCCATTCCCGCATGGTGTCGATCTCGGGCTGCTGGGCGTTCTTGATCCGTTCGGCGAGTTCGGTCACCTGCGGGGCGGTGCCGTCCTTCCCGAGCACGATGTCGGACATCTCGACCGCCTGCTGGTGATGGGCGATCATGTTCATCGCGAAGTCGATGTCGGCCTGGGCCGCGGCGGTGGAGCCGCTCGGACCGCTCGGTGCGGGTGAGGTGCTCGAGGAGCCGTGATCCATCCCGCCCATGTCGGACGGAGCCGAGCATCCGGCCAGCGTGAGGGCCGTCGCGAGCGTGATGGTGCTGATGGTGAGTGTGCGGATTCGCATCTGAGTCTCCTTGGTGTCTGTCGTCTGGGTCGTGGGGGTGATGCCGCGCGCGGCGTCCATCCCGGACTCAGGTCCGACTGATGCAGAGCGCGATGTGCGAGGGCGGACGGCGTGGCGCGGTCCGGGAAGCGGATGCTCTGCTGCGGACCGCCGAGCGGATGCGGCGGATCACGCGCTGCGCGAGCGAGGGGCGGATCACGAGCAGCAGACCTGCGAGCAGGGCCAGCACGCACGTCATGACCATGCCGGAGTGCGAGGGTTCGGGCTGTGCGGCGGACGAGACGCCCTGTGCGGGGGATCCGGGCTCGCCGTGTGTCGCCGCGCTCAGGGGTGAGTCGTGGGCGGCGTCGTCGGCCTCGATGGCGTGGCTGACGAGGCCCGGCCCGTGTCCCACCGGGTCGGCGCTGAAGGTGTGCATCCCGAGCAGGCCGAGGACCACGCCGAGTGCGATCGCCAGCAGCAGGGGCATGCCGGTACTGCGCTGCATGGTCCGCCTCCCCTTCTCGACATCTTCGGGACTCTTGTCGGGAATACCCCCTGGGGGTATCTTAGTTGGAAGACATCAGAAGCCGGTACCCCCGGCACCGGATGCCGAGGAGGCCCCGATGGACCCGCACAACCACGCCGAGCATATGCGTCACGCGCCCGTTCGGGAGGAGAACTCCTCGATGGGAGGAGCCTCCGAGCACGAGACTCCTCCCATGGCTGAGAACTCCTCCGGCCATGGTGCGCATGCGGGGCATGCGGGGCATGGCGCGCACGCAGAGCACGACGCGCACGCGGGCCACGACGTTCACCCAGAGCACGGCGACCACTCCGGCCACGCCGGCCACGGCGACCACTCCGGTCACGGGGGCCACGCCGGCCACGGCGACCACGTCGGCCAGTTCCGCCGGCTCTTCTGGATCAATCTGCTGATCGCCGTCCCGGTGGTCGCCTCCAGCGGAATGTTCGCGATGATCCTCGGCTACGACGTTCCCGGCTGGGCGCGCTGGATCGCTCCGATCCTCGGCACGGTCATGTACGTCTGGGGCGGGCGGCCGTTCCTCACCGGCGCCGTCTCCGAGCTCAGGTCGCGCAAGCCCGGCATGATGCTGCTGATCGGCCTGGCGATCACGGTGGCGTTCCTCGCCTCCTGGGGCGCGAGCCTGGGCATCCTGCACCATGAGCTCGAGTTCTGGTGGGAGCTCGCCCTGCTGATCGTGATCATGCTGCTCGGGCACTGGCTGGAGATGCGCTCGCTCGCGCAGACCACCTCGGCCCTCGACTCGCTCGCGGCCCTGCTGCCCGACGAGGCCGAGCGGGTGGACGGCGACGACATCACCGTCGTCAGTCCCGCCGATCTGCGGGTGGGTGACATCGTGCGGGTGCGCCCCGGCGGCAGCATCCCGGCCGACGGCGTGATCGTCGACGGTCGCGCCGACATGGACGAGTCCATGCTCACCGGGGAGTCCCGCACGGTCAGCCGCACCACCGGCGACTCCGTCACCGCCGGCACCGTCGCGACCGATTCCGGGCTGCGCGTCGAGGTCACCGCCACCGGCGACGACACCGCGCTCGCCGGCATCCGCAAGCTCGTCGCCGACGCGCAGGCGTCCAGCTCTCGCGCCCAGCGGCTGGCCGACCGGGCCGCCGCCTGGCTGTTCTGGTTCGCGCTGGGCGCGGCCGTGCTCACCGCACTGGTCTGGACGTTCGTCGGCCTTCCCGACGAGGCCGTCATCCGCACCATCACGGTGCTCGTGATCGCCTGCCCCCACGCGCTGGGCCTGGCGATCCCGCTGGTCGTCTCGATCGCGACCGAGCGCGCGGCCCGCGCCGGAGTGCTGGTGAAGGACCGCCTCGCCCTGGAGACCATGCGTGACATCGATGCCGTGCTTTTCGACAAGACCGGCACGCTCACCAAGGGCGAGCCCACCGTGACGGGTATCGCACCGGTCGTCGGATGGTCGGACGACGACGTGCTGGCGCTCGCCGCCGCCGCGGAGGCCGACAGCGAGCATCCGCTGGCCAGGGCGATCGTGCGCGCGGCATCCGCCCTCACCGTCGCCGGCGCGACCGGCTTCACGTCCTCGCCGGCCGTCGGCGTCACCGCGACGGTCGACGGGCATGAGATCCGCGTCGGCGGACCCCGGCTGCTGGAGGAGGTCGGCGCCGACGAGGTGCCGGATGCCGCCGGCTGGCGCACCGAGGGTGCGATCATCCTGCACGTCGTGCGCGACGGGCGGGTGATCGGCGGGCTGAGGCTCGCGGACGAGATCCGCGCCGAGTCGCGCGAGGCGGTGGCGGCGCTCTGCAGGCGCGGTGTCGAGGTGGTCATGATCACCGGTGACGCCGAGGCCGTGGCGCGCTCGGTCGCCGGCGAGCTGGGCATCGAGCGGGTGTTCGCGGGTGTGCGGCCCGAGGACAAGTCCGCCAAGGTCGCCGAGCTGCAGCGTGAGGGCAAGAAGGTCGCGATGGTCGGCGACGGCGTCAACGACGCCCCGGCGCTCGCCCAGGCCGACGTCGGCATCGCGATCGGCGCCGGCACGGACGTGGCGATCGCCTCGGCCGGGGTCATCCTGGCATCCGACGACCCGCGTTCCGTGGTCTCGGTGATCGAGCTGTCGCAGGCGAGCTATCGCAAGATGAAGCAGAACCTGTGGTGGGCGGCCGGCTACAACCTGATGTCGGTGCCGCTCGCGGCCGGCGTGCTCGCTCCGATCGGGTTCGTGCTGCCGATGTCGGTCGGCGCCGTGCTGATGAGCCTGTCCACGATCGTCGTGGCGCTCAACGCCCAGGCGCTGCGCCGCCTCGACCTGCGCCCCGAACGGGTCGTCGCCCGCTGACGCAGTCGGCGGCCGGCAGCCGGGTTGTCGGCGAGCCGGGGCGCCCGCCTCGCCTCGAGGTCGCAATGGACGCCGGACGGCCGTCGGTACTCGTCGTCCAGGTCGCAATGGATGCCGCCCGAAAGCGTCCGCGGCGGCATCCATTGCGACCTGAACGGCAGGACAATGGCCTGGCGCGGCGCTTTCTGCGACCCGGAAGCGTGCGCGAGGGAGGTGTACAGGTCGCAGCGGATGCTGTCACCCTGCGTCTCCGTGTCGTCTAAGTCGCAATGGATGCCGCCATCCGGTGCGTTCCGCGACCACCATTGCGACCTGGGCGGTATCTGGTGTGACCTGAGTCGAGCGACGTCAGCGGCGGCCCGGCCACTCCTCGGCCAGCAGCCCGTAGTTCATGCCGTCCATCCACTCGCCCGAGCGGTGCAGCGCGGTCTTCCGGCTGAACTCCTCACGGCGCATGCCGAGGCGCTCCATCAGCCGCCACGACGGCTCGTTGGCGGCGAAGCATCCGGCATGCACGCGGCGCAGCCCGAGCGCCCCGAAGCAGAGGTCGATGACCGCGCGGACCGCCTCCGAGGCGTATCCGCGGCCGGCGTACGCGGGTGCGAGCACCCAGCCGAGCTCCGCCTCGGTGCCCTCCGCCTCCGCGGCGACCTCGGCCTGCGCCCACGCGTCCCCCACCTTGACCATGAGGTCGCCGATGATCGCCGGTGCGCTGCCGGTGGCATCCGCGAGTTCGATCACGAACGTGATCGCACGCCGCGCGGGATCGGAGTAGGTCTCGCCGAACGCGTCGCGCGTGGAGGGTGCGCGACCGAGCCAGTTGCTGACCTCGGGCAGTCGGCGGAACTCCCACACCGCGTCGAGGTCCGCATCCTCCAGCGGCCGGATCCGCAGCCGCTCGGTCCGGATCGGCCAGTCGACGGTGCTCAATGAAGCCATTCCGTCAGCGTAGCCCCGGGCGCCTGCGCCGCTGCCACGCGATGTGCCTTCGCGTATCCACCGACGGCAGTCCGCCCGCCGGTCGCTCCGGGTCGCACTTCGTCGCGTTCTTCGAGTGCAAGAAGTGCAAGAGATGTCCGGGTCGCGCTTCGTCCCGCTCTGCCACCCTGATAGCGGGACGAACTGCGACCTGGACCGGCGGGGGGATGCCGAGAGCGGGACGTACTGCGACCTGGGCGGTGCCCCGTTGCTCAGGGCAGCTGCCCGGCGGCGCGCGCCAGCCGCACGGCCTCGACCCGGTTGGCCGCGCCGAGCTTGCGGGATGCCGTGCGCAGGTAACTCTTCACGGTCTCGGCGCCGAGATTCAGACGCGTGCCGATCTCGGCGTTGCCGCAGCCCATCGCGACCAGCGCGAGCACGTCCACCTCGCGCGCGGACAACGGCGCGACCTCCGCGGATCGCGGGTGGGTCATGCGCTGCAGGATGGCGTCCAGCCGCGCACGGATGCCGGCATCCTCGACGTCCTGCGCCAGCTCGCGCAGCTCGGCGAACGCGACGCGCACGTCCTCCCACTCGCGATCGGGGGCCTGGTGCTCGCCCGAGCGCATCCGCGCTGCCGCATCCGCGACCTCCGCGCGCTGCGCCAGCGCCTCCTCCACGGCCAGGTCGTAGCCGAACCCGTCGGCGACGCGCTTCATCGCCGCGGACGCCTCGGGAGTGAGCATCGCGGCATCCCGCGTGGCCCCGTAGATCACGCCGCGCACGTCGCCCTTCACGATCACCGGGAAGGCGCTGACGGTGCGCATCCGCTCCGCCGCCACCGCGGCGTCGTAGGCGTGCGTGATGTGCCCGTCACTGAGGTAGTCGCGCACCGTCGCCGCACGGGCGGATGCCATCACCAGCCCGCCCAGGCCGTGACCGGTGCGGATCACCAGACCGTTCAGCCGGTCGGTGCGGCCGCCGAGCGTGTGCGAGATCGCGAAGTGGTTGGCGCGCGGGCGCGCGATGCCGCCGAAGACGATGTCCAGTCCGCTGCGGTCGTGCAGCGCGTGGAATGAGGATCCGAACAACGGCATCCCGCACCTCCTGCCGGGCGGTGCCGCGGTGCCGCCGCCCGCCATAGAACCTACACCGCGCTCGGCGCTCAGCGCCCGGCGAGCAGCTGCACCGCCATCTCGCGCATCTCCACCTTGCGCACCTTGCCGGTGATCGTGATGGGGAACGCGTCGACCAGGTGCACGTACTTCGGGATCTTGAAGTGCGCCAGCTTCCCGGTCGCGAACATCCGCACGTCCTCGGCGGTCAGCGCGGAAGCGCCGGGCCGCAGCACGATCCACGCCATCAGCTCCTCGCCGTACTGCTCGTCCGGCACCCCGATCACCTGCACGTCCTGCACGTCCGGGTGCGAGTACAGGAATTCCTCGATCTCGCGCGGGTAGATGTTCTCGCCGCCGCGGATCACCATGTCCTTGATGCGGCCGACCACCTGCAGCCGTCCGTTCTCGTCCATGGTCGCCATGTCGCCGGTGTGCATCCAGCGCCCTGCGTCGATGGCCTCGGCGGTCTTCGAGGGCTCGTTCCAGTAACCGAGCATCACCGAGTAGCCGCGCGTGCACAGCTCGCCCGGAACGCCCAGAGGCACCACCTGGCCGTCCTCATCGATGATCTTGACCTCGACGTGCGGCATCACCTGTCCGACCGTCTGCGTGCGGGCGGCGACGTCGTCGTCCATCTTGGTCATGGTCGACACGGGCGAGGTCTCGGTCATCCCGTAGCAGATGGCCACCTCGCTCATCCCCATCTCGTTCATGGTGCGCTCCATGATCTCCACCGGGCACGGCGAGCCGGCCATGATCCCCGTGCGCAGCGAAGACAGGTCGAAGTCCGTGAAGCGCGGATGCGACAGCTCGGCGATGAACATGGTCGGCACTCCGTAGAGCGAGGTGATGCGCTCATCCTGCACGACCTGCAGCGTGATCTCGGCGTCGAAGCCCGGCGCCGGCAGCACGGCGGCGGCGCCGTGCGAGTGCGCGCCGAGGATGCCCATCACCATGCCGAAGCAGTGGTACAGCGGCACTGGCAGCGCCACCCGATCCTGCTCGGTGTACGCGATGCCCTCGCCTACGAAGAACCCGTTGTTGAGGATGTTGTGGTGGGTCAGCGTCGCGCCCTTCGGGAACCCCGTGGTGCCCGAGGTGTACTGGATGTTGATCGGGTCGTCGAAGGCCAGGGCATCCGTGTCCTCGAACGCGGGCGCCGCGTCGATCAGCTGATCCCAGCGGTCGGTGCCGATGAACAGCGTCTGCTCGTAGCCGATCTCGGTGAGCATCTCGGCGTACTTCGACGTGCGGTATTCGACCGCGCTGACGATCAGCGCCATCCCGGACTGCTCGATCACGTACTTCACCTCATGTGTGCGATACGCGGGGTTGACGTTCACCAGGATGGCGCCGATGAGCGCGGTCGCGTACTGCGTCAGCACCCACTCGGCGCAGTTCGGCGCCCAGATGCCGACCCGGTCGCCCTTGCGGATGCCGAGCTCGCGCAGCGCCGAGGCCAGGCGCTCGCTGTCGTGCAGAAGCTGCGCGAAGGTCCAGCGGCGGCCGGATGCCGAGTCCACCAGGGCTTCGCGCTCGCCGAAGCGGGCAGTCGTCTCACGCAGCATCCCGCCGATCGTCTGGCCGAGAAGTGGGGTCGTGCTGGTTCCGGATGCATAGGAAGCGCCATTGCTCATCGCATCAGGATGCTCCCGAGCCGGCTACCCGTCCACCCCCGTACGGGGGTGATCGCTCAGCCCTGGTCCGGGGGACCGGCAGGCCGGTGCACGCGGCGCTCGCCGCTCCGCTGGTCGCCGCCGTACAGGGCGAACGGCCGGCCGGCGCGCTCCTGGCCCGGAAGTGGGCGCGAACGGCGTCCGTAGATGAGCTCGGACGAGTCGAGCAGCCACGGCACGAGCGTGATCGAGACTCCGTGCACGAGCATCAGCTGGTTCGCCATCAGGCGGGAGCGGCGGTTGTGCAGCACCGACTCCCACCAGTGGCCCACGATGTACTGCGGCAGGTAGACCGTGACCACCGCGGGACCGTGCTTCTCGCGGTACTTGCGGATGTACTGCTCGACCGGCTGTGCGAAGGTGCGGTACGGGGAGTCCACGATCACCAGCGGCACGGGGATCTTGTACTCCTGCCACTGCCGCTGCAGCACCTGGCCGTCCTCGGGCGTGAGGGCGACGTGCAGCGCGATCGTCTTCTCGTGACGTGCGGCGATCGCATAGTCCAGGGCCTTGATGACCGGCTTCTGCATCCGGTTCACCAGCACGATCGCGACGTCGCCGCGCGACCCGAAGTGGGTCGTGTCCTCGATCGCGATCTCCTTCTCGACGTCGCGGTAGTACCGCTTGACGCCCAGCATCAGCAGAGCGAGCACAGGGATGGCGAAGAACACCATCCAGGCGCCGTGGGTGAACTTCGTGATGGTCACGATGATGAGCACGCTCACGGTCATCACGGCACCGAGGGAGTTGATGGACAGGCTCACGATGGCCGAGCGCCGCTCCGTGGCCACTTCGCTCAGCGGTCGGTGATGCGTCTCGCGCAGTACGCGCCTCCAGTGCCGCACCATGCCGATCTGGCCGAGCGAGAACGACACGAACACACCGATGATGTACAGCTGGATGAGGTTGGTGAGGTTCGCCTGGAACACCACCAGCACGACGACCGCGGCGAGGCCCAGCAGGATCATGCCGTTGGAGAACACCAGCCGGTCGCCGCGGGTGTTGAGCGCCTTCGGGGCGTAGCCCTCGCTGGCCAGCACCGAGCCCAGCAGCGGGAAGCCGTTGAACGCCGTGTTGGCGGCCAGCAGCAGCACGCACGCGGTGGCGGCCTGGATGATGAAGAACGGGATGCTGCCGGCGCCGAACGTCGCCGATGCGACCTGCGCCATCAGGCTCGGCTGCGGGTTGGAGCAGTCGAAGCCGACCAGGTCGCAGGCGTTCTCGGCGTACTTGACGCCCGAGATCAGCGCCAGTGCGGTGAGGCCGGCGAACAGCAGCGCGGCGATCGAGCCCATCATCGCCAGGGTGGTCTTGGCGTTCCGTATCTTCGGCACGCGGAACGCCGGCACGCCGTTCGACACGGCCTCCACGCCCGTCAGGGCGGAGCATCCGCTGGAGAACGCGCGCAGGATCAGCAGCACCATCGCCGCCTGGCTGAGGCTCTCGGCCTGCACCGTGTACGCCGCGCTCGCCGCCACGGGGGCGTCGCCGAGCAGCATCCGCACCAGTCCGGTGCCGATCATCACGACCACCGAGCCGATGAACACGTACGTCGGGATCGCGAAGACGGTGGATGCCTCGCGCACGCCGCGCAGGTTGACGATGACGATCAGGATCACGAAGCCGACCGCCAGCTCCACACGCCATGGGTTCAGGCCTGGTACCGCCGAGATGATGTTGTCGACGCCGGACGCGATCGACACGGAGACGGTGAGGACGTAGTCGACCAGCAGTGCGGCCGCGACGATCACCGACGGCACCTCGCCGAGGTTCTTCTGCGTCACCTCGAAGTCGCCGCCGCCGGAGGGGTACGCCTTGATGATCTGGCGGTAGCTGAGCACGACCACGATCAGCAGCAGCACGACGGCCGCCGCGACCCACGGGCTGAGCGTCAGGAACGCCGTCCCGCCGATCAGCATGATCATGAGCATCTCCTGCGGCCCGTAGGCCACCGAGCTCAGCGCGTCGGACGCGAAGATCGGCAGGGCCATGCGCTTGGGGAGCAGCTGGTCGTTGACCTGCTCGGTCGTCAGTGGGTCGCCGAGAAGGATGCGTTTGGCGAGTTGCGGGGCATCCGTGTTCTCGCGTGCGTCGTGTGCCACGACGGGCGAGACTACGCCTGCGCGAGCGGCCGTGCAACACGGCGCCCGTAGACTTTATTCCGATGAGTCAGCAGGTGATGTCCGGAGCGATCGCGATCGGCATCGGCGTACTCGTCGGCATCGGCCTCTTCGTGCCGTTCGTGGCGATCAGTTACCGCCGCCGCGGGCGGCTCAGCCCGGTACGGCTGCTGATGTGGCTCGCGGCGCTCATCTACTTCTGGGCGATCTGGACGTACACGCTGCTGCCGCTTCCGGAGCCCTCGTCGATCCGCTGCGTCGGGGCGATCACCGACCCCATGTCGGTGGTGCGGGACGTGCAGCAGGCGCTCGCCGCGCCGGGCAACCCGCTCACGCATCCGGGCATCCTGCAGCTCGCGTTCAACGTGCTGCTGTTCGTGCCGCTGGGCTTCTTCCTGCGCGTGCTGGGCGGACGCGGTGTCGTCACGGCCCTGCTCGTGGGCCTGGGCCTGTCGCTGTTCATCGAGACCACGCAGCTGACCGGGGTCTGGGGCGTCTATCCCTGCGCGTACCGGTTCTTCGACGTCGGCGACCTGATGACCAACACGACGGGTGCCCTGCTCGGCTCGGTGTTCGGGCTGGTGGTGCCTCGGGCGCACCGTGGTCTGTCCCGTGCGGCGGACGCCGGGATGCCGCGCCCCGTCACCCGCGGGCGCCGCGCCCTGGCGATGATCTGCGACGGGCTCGGCTTCTTCCTGGTCTCGGCGACGCTGGGCGTCGGGATGCAGCTGTTCCTGGAGTACGTGGTGCGCGATCGTGCCGCCGTGCTGGATGGGACCCTGTCGGAGCTGGTCGGCACGGGCGGTGCGGGGGCGTTCTGGCTCGCGACGATCCTGGCGACCGGCCGATCGGTCGGAGACCTCGCGGTGGAGCTGCGCTACGACGGAGCGCGCATGCCTCAGCCGGTCGCGCGTCTGCTGCGCTGGGTCGGCGGTGTGGCCGGTCTGTCGACGCTCGGGCTGATCGGCGGGATCGCCGTGCCGCTGACGAGCGTCGCGATGTTCGTCGCGTGCGTGATGTTCTTCTTCACCCGTCGGGGCCGCGGACTGCCCGGCATCCTCTCCGGCCAGCACCTGGCCGACGCCCGCTCCCCGCGCTGACGTCTCGCGGGCCTTCGGGTTCGGTATTCGGGCGGGTCAGGATGCCTCGGCGCGGCCGCGGCGCCAGTAGCCCATGAACGCGATCGAGTGACGGTCGATGCCGAGATCGCGCACCAGGTGGCGCCGCAGAGCGGTGATGGTTCCCGCCTCGCCGGCCAGCCACGCGTACTCGCCGCCGGACGCCGCCTCGGGAACCTCCCAGAGGATCTCGTCGGACGCGTCGGACGCGTCGGGCCTGTCGTCCTCGTCGAGTCCGCGGACCGGCTCTGCGCCGTGAGCGGATGCCGATGACGCGCCGCGCCTGCGCCCCCACGCGTGCACGGCTGCGCTCAGCCGCACACCGTGCGCGGTCGATCCGCGGCCCAGCCAGCTCACCCGAACTCCCTCGGGAGCGGCCAGGGGGACGGCATCCGCTTCGGACGGCACCTCGATGCACACCTCGCCGGTGATGTGCGCGGGCAGTGATTCGACGATGGAGCAGATCGCAGGCATGGCGGTCTCGTCGCCCGCGATCAGCACGGAGGTCGCGTCTCCCGGCTTCCATTCGATTCCCCCGCCCTGCTCGTCCGAGCGGGAGTCCGGTCCGACGACGAACAGCGGATCGCCGACCTGCGCACCGGTCGCCCAGGCGGATGCCGGGCCCTCGGTGCCGTGCAGCACGAAGTCGACATCGATCTCGCGGTCAGCGGGACGCGGGGAGCGGATCGTGTAGGTGCGGATCGGATTGCGCTCCTCAGCGGGGAGTTCACGCCAGCGCCGGTACCACTCGGTCATGCTCTGGGTCTCGTCGAACTGACCGACATCGGTGATCGTGCCGTCCGCGAAGGGGATGATCAGCTTGATGCGCTGATCCAGGCCGTCGGTGCCGAAATGCGCCAGGTCGTCGCCGGTCAGGGTGACTCGCGTGAAGCTCGGCGTGAGCTTCTGGATGCGGGCGACGGTGGTGCGGAAGGTTCGGTAGGGG
>Ga0308161_1003723_pt1 | contig 14546 bp, 10 predicted proteins | sample PhyFR2_FD_201034 | JGI IMG/M metagenome (GOLD analysis project Ga0308161, IMG submission 201034) | Phyllosphere microbial communities from UC Gill Tract Community Farm, Albany, California, United States - DLSLF.R2 | ecosystem: Host-associated > Plants > Phyllosphere > Unclassified | place: USA...
CCTATTTTTCTCAAAAATATTATATAGCACGGATTTAAAACCAACAATCATTTCCGACATCCGCATCGGCAAAAGTTTGCCGTTACGTGAATAAAACGGTGTCTCTGCCCACCGCCAGTTTTCGACAGATATCTCTAACGCAACAAAAGTGCCCGTTAAACTTCGCGGTTCTTGCAGGTCAGCGAAATAGGATGGCGCTGGCTCAGTCAATGCGCCTGCTTGATATTGGCCCCGCACCGTGTTGATCGCCAAATTCGTGGCACTCAAAGGTGAAAGCGAGCCTTGAACCCTAAATGTTCCATCACTCACAGCATTATCTTTATTGAAGTACGTCGGCATGGCAACGAAACTGAGGTGTTGCGACATGTGATGATGCACCACAGCGTATAGGCCCGCCGCTTGGTCGCGATAGCTAACTCTTCCATCAAGACCACCAGCCGCAGCGACGGTGATTTGTATGTGATCGCGGTGATTAGAATTGCAATCAGGCTTATAAGGACTCTTGGCTAACCGCAGTGCTGTCCAGTTCTGTAAAGTCTTTTTACTAAGATAATCAATCCAAACATTTTGACTTTCAGCAAAAACGCGCGCCAAAGCCTTATTCAAGGTTTCAACCGATTGTAGATCGTGCCCTATCAGCTTTTTGACGATAATTCTGGTTGTCTTTGTAACCAACTGATAGGATCTAATGAGATATACTAGACCAAAATTAAGCAAGGAATTTAAGTGCCTGCCTGAATTGATACAATCGCCCGCTTTGTCAGTGTTTTTAACGCCGACCAACCTTCGTCTGAATAAGCATCGACCTGCAAATAATGAAAAGATGACAGAGGTTTTTTTTAACTTTTCTTGATCAGTCTCATCTTGGGAAGTGTAAGTGGCGTTCTCAGTAAATTGACGCAAGCTGCTTTGCGTCATTATCGTCTGTGACTTAGGCATCATTCGCACTGGGTTTAAAGATAGGCCACTAAGATAGCACCCGAAGACTGGAAGAATTTTGCGCGCGGCATGATGCCCAGCACCGCCAACAACGATGCAATCAAACGGGGGAAGCAGTGTCATTTCGCTGGCCATGCAAAAATTCCTTCGTCTTAGATGGCGGTTAATTTGCTCGCCCCTAATTAAGATAGATTGCCCAGCCAATAATGTTAGACCTTGATCGCGCTTTATTATTAAATAACTTGAAAAATTGGCGCGTAATACGTTAACCACCAGGTTAACGGTTTGCATGTAGTGTCACGCCCACACAAGCCTAGGGTGGGCTGGCCAAAACAGCGCTAAAAAACAATGTCTCGTTAAAATTACCCAAAACTGATGGGTGACCAAGTTGTACTCGAGTCACTTGAGGTGGCGATTAGCTGCCGTTAACTCTAAATGGACGAACTTTAGATGTTTAAAGCCAGCCGCTATGACGCCGCGAAGTGCGCTTAAACTAAAGCGAAAAGATAACACGCATGCGGTTATTTACAGCCAGTCAAGCATTGAAAACCAATGCATAGCTAAAAACAACATTGGCGTGCGAAAAACCCGGCCACCTGGAAAAGGCGATATTTTAAGATTTTTAAAAACCTCAAGTTCACTGGCTTTCTTTAAAACTGCATCTGCATAGAGCTTTCCGACATACGGCGCTAGCATGACACCATGCCCGGAATAACCGCCACAGAACGTAACACCAGGCAAAACTTCGCGCACAAATGGCATCCGCTGCACGGTGATTGCAACTGCGCCGCCCCAATGGTGGGTCAGCTGGATATTATTTAAATCGGGGTAAACTTCAACCAACTGCTTACGTACCGCCGTTGCAATATCGGAAACCGTCGAAGATGTATAACTTTCAGCACCTCCGAATAATAAAGCGCCGTTTTTTTCTTTACGAAAGTAGCGGACGACAAAACGGGAATCGTCAACCGATTCGAAGTTAGGCAAAATTGTCGAGCCTTTCTCGAGTGGCGTCGTGGCTGCAATATAAGAATATATTGGCTCGACATATTTCTGACTAATTGGATCTAGACCTAGACCATACGCATTGCTTGCCAAGAGTACTCGTTGAGCTTCGATGGTGCCGTTGGGGCTCGATAAGGTATAACCATGCCCACGTTTTTCGAGTTTTTTTATTGTGGTTTTTTCGAACAATTTGGCCCCTGCTTTTTGCGCTGCTTGCGCGAGGCCAACAACAAGTTTTAACGGGTTAATGTGACCGGTCGCCCGATCGCGGATGCCACCCAGATAAAGATGGGAACCAAGCCGCTCACTTATTTCAGACTGGTCGAGATAATCCAGCTGATTGTAGCCGTATCGGACCATATCATCAACGTGTTGTTGATATGACTTCAATAACCTTTTGCGGTGGACAACAGAAAGATGACCGCTCTGATAGTCAATTTCGAACTTCTCTTTTTTCGCCAAATCGAACAAATAGGTTTTAGCGCGCTCTGCTATATCAAAAAGCAGTTTTGCCTGTTGGAACCCGTAACGTTTTTCAAGTTCATCTACCCATTGACGCTGTCCAGTCCCTAATTGCCCGCCATTGCGCCCTGAAGCACCGTCGCCAAAGCGTGCACTATCCACCAAAATTACCCTCAAACCACCTTTTGCTAAATGATACGCGGCTGAAAGCCCCGTTAACCCACCGCCAACAATGGCAATGTCACATTGCACTTTAGTATCTAACTTGGGATATTGTGGGCGAAACTCAATAGTAGCTTCATACCATGATCGACCCGGTGACAGGTTTCTTTCTAACACAATTCTTTGATCCCGTTGGCACTGTAGAGAACATTTTGAGAGGCGAAGGCTATTATCATCCAGATGCGACAAAAGCCTCTTTATACTAAATTTAGCTCATCAAAATAGCAATTGCTATTGTTAAAGATGCGACTTTCAGATCAGTGTCCGCGGTTTGGCTGCTCCTCGAAGCAAGCAAAAACCTTTTGAACTAAATGCAACGAAGATAATGAAAGATTTAATCGATATTTGTTCAAGCCCAGCTCAGATTTAAAAAATACAGCCGTAGAATTCACAATCCAACCTCTTCGATGAAAGTCTTAAAACCCCTTGGATTGCGAGAATATGCCAACCAGAGCGACACGATATAACCAAACTACAAACTTGCGCGCATGTGAGCGATCATTTAACATCTTCAATTCATGATAGAGACAGAAAATTTTTGCTAAACGGAAACACTAAAACGGCAAATACATTTGTCGAAATGCGTAACCTACAAATAATAAATCGATTGAAATCATACATTTAGAAGCAAATATTCACGTTCCCAGGGGCTTATAACTTCCATAAATGTTTCAAATTCCTGTTGTTTTATGGCTGCATAAGTGTTAACGAATACATCGCCTAAAAGCTCGCGTAAAACATCATCCTGCTCAAATAAATTAACCGCTTCGATCAACCCTCTCGGCAACTCCACTTCATCAGCATTGACTGTCGTGAAGGCTGGATCATCCGGCATAATTTTATCGCGCAGACCAATAAGGCCACAGGCTAGGGAGGCGGCAAGCGCCAAATAGGGATTCGCGTCTGAAGAGGGGATACGGTTTTCAACCCGCTGGGCATCAGGTGCCGACCGGGGCACACGGAAAGCGGTGGTGCGATTATCATAGCCCCAACGTAGATTTACTGGCGCCGAAACATCAGGTATCAAGCGCCTGTATGAGTTTACATAAGGCGCAAGCATGACGAGAGCGCTAGCCATATGGCGTTGCAAACCACCAATAAAATGGCGCAATCGGATATTCTCAGTGCCGTCGGCATTACAGAAAATATTGCGGCCAGTCTTAATATCGACGATTGATTGATGAATATGCATGGCGGAGCCCGGCTGCCCTTGAATGGGCTTTGCCATAAAGGTTGCGTAGATGTCGTGCTTAAGTGCAGCCTCTCTTATCGTGCGTTTGAATAAAAACACCTGATCGGCAAGTTCAATAGGGTCGCCGTGACGCAGATTGATTTCTAATTGCCCCGCACCTTCTTCATGAATAAGCGTGTCAATCTCCAAACCCTGTATTTCAGAGAAATAATAAATATCATCTATAAGATCATCAAACTCATTCACACCAGCGATTGAATAGCCTTGACCGCCTCCAATTGCCCGCCCCGAACGACCAACAGGTGGCATCAATGGATAATCGGGATCTGGGTTCTTTTTCACAAGATAGAATTCGATTTCTGGCGCAACAACTGGCCTATACCCCATCTTCTCATATTCTTTTACAACCGAACGCAGCACGTTACGCGGCGCATATTCGACGAATTTACCATCTTGATAAACAAGATCGCAGATGACTTGGGCTGTTGGATCCTCTTCCCATGGAACAACGCTGATGGTTGAAAGATCAGGCTCAAGACGCAAATCCCCGTCATTTTCAGGAAATTGGAAATCTTTACTGTCGTCGGGATAATCGCCAGAAATCGTTGCCATAAACACCGCAGATGGTAAGGCTAGTGATGTATCTGAGGTAAATTTCTTTGAAGGCATCATTTTGCCGCGTGCCACGCCAGCCTGGTCAGGCGTAATGCATTCAATATCTTCAATATTGCGAAACTCAAGCCATTTTGCGGCCTGTTTCCAATCTTTAACGCCACGAATAGATTTGGTAGCGGCTGAGGCTGTCTTAGTTAAAGGGGATCTTCTATTTTCTTCGGCTGACATTAAACACCAACAAATTTCCAATAAGTCATTTTTTAACGCAATTTTCTTTAGACGAAGAATTCTGAACTATCGCAAAACACGTTTTTTAAAATGATTCCGCGCCAATTTTGTAAATTACAAAATTATATTATATATTATTTCAAGCAAACTAGCTCATGCATTTAGCCCTTTAGCGCGTTTCTGCTCTCTAACATAAAATAAACATTTTATGCCATGCTCTGGTGAAGTGTTTAAAAAAGCTTGGAGCAAAAGGTTATCTATTGTAAACCGCTTTACGAAAAAGCACAATATGTGAAATGGGCTCAAGCTTGCTGGGATTGCAAACGCCGAAAAGGACGCCACAATGAAAATATTGGTATGCGTAAAGCGAGTGATAGATTACAATATAAAGGTTCGTGTTAGGGCAGATGGCAGCGGTGTCGATCTTAATAATGTCAAAATGTCGATAAATCCCTTTGATGAAGTCGCCATCGAGGAGGCAGTACGCCAGAAAGAAGCTGGAAAAGCGAGCGAAATTATTGCGCTTTCGATCGGCGCCAAAGCCGCAAAGGAAACTTTGCGTACAGCACTCGCCATGGGTGCAGACCGCGCTATTTTAGTTGAGTGCGAACAGGAAATCGAACCGCTCCATGTCGCAAAAATTGTAAAAAAGATTGTTGAAGAAGAAAAGCCTGATTTGGTTTTTTTAGGAAAACAAGCAATTGATGATGATGCCAATCAGACCGGCCAGATGCTAGCAGCCCTCCTCAATTGGCCGCAGGCAACCTTTATTTCAAAGCTGGAATTAAGCGACAAAACAGCGGATGCCACACGCGAGATTGATGGCGGCACCCAGAAATTATCGCTGCGCTTGCCAGCTATTATCACCACAGATTTGCGCCTGAACGAACCACGCTATGCCTCATTACCAAACATTGTGCGCGCCCGCAAAACCCCAATCGAGGAAAAAGCGGTTGCTGATTTTAACATTGACCTTCAACCTCATTTGGTGACCCTGAAAGTCGAAGAACCAGCAAAACGCCCGGCAACCGTGTCGGTCGATAATGTCGCGGACCTTATTGCCAAGCTTAAAGAGGCTAACATTCTTTAGTATTTGGTTTTGATCGTATTTGGTTTGGTTTACATGAACTTAGAAATTTGGACGAAATAAAATGACAACGCTTCTTTACGCTGACCACAATGGCCAATCGCTCGCGCCGCAGACAGCGCGCGCACTGACGGCGGCTCTTAAAATTGACCCTTGTGTTGATATTCTCATCTGTGGCAACAACATTGCCGCAATTTGTGACGATGCTGCAAAACTGGCGGGTGTCCGTAAAGTGCTGAAAGCCGAAGCCGATAGTTTATTTCATCAATTGGCAGAACCGGTTAGCCAAACCATTGTTTCGCTGGCACCGCAATATGACGTGATCATCTCGGCAGCCAGTGCCAACGGTAAAAATATTATGCCACGCGTTGCTGCCCAACTGGATGTGATGCAAATTTCAGATATTGTAGACGTCGTTAGCGCTGATACGTACAAACGACCCATCTATACCGGCAACGCAATCGCCACGGTGCAATCGCTCGATGACAAGAAAGTTATCACCGTGCGCGCGACCGCTTTTTTACCAGCGGCTGTTGGTGGTAATGCTGAAATAATGGCGATAAAGCCGGCTGCGATCCCTGCTATGGCAGAATTTACTGGCGAGGACCTCATCGAAAGTGATATGCCGGAATTAACCAACGCAAAAACCGTCATTGCTGGCGGTCGCGCACTTGGATCGAGCGAGCAATTTACTAGTGTTCTCATGCCTTTAGCTAAAAAACTTAAAGCGGCAATCGGTGCCAGTCGTGCTGCGGTTGATGCTGGTTACGCCCCGAATGATTGGCAGATTGGTCAGACAGGCAAGGTTATTGCCCCTGATCTTTACATTGCCATCGGCATATCAGGCGCCATTCAGCATGTTGCAGGTGTCAAAGATTCAGGCTTTATTGTTGCTATAAACAAAGACAGCGAAGCGCCGATCATGAAGATCGCCGATGTGTCTCTGGTTGGCGATTTATTTACTGTAGTTCCCGAACTGGTAAAGGCACTTTAAATGAGCGCACACGACCTGCCTGATCGTGAAACAATGGAATGTGATGTTGTTATTGTCGGTGCGGGGCCTGCAGGCCTTGCTGCAGCCATAAGATTGAAGCAAATCGACCCTGCGCTCTCCATCATAGTCCTAGAAAAAGGATCAGAAGTAGGCGCCCATATATTATCGGGTGCTGTTGTCGATCCTACCGGCATTAATCAGTTATTGCCAGGTTGGCTACAGGACGAAAGCCACCCTTTACGAACACCGGTGACAGACGATCATTTTTGCTATCTAACTGCAAAAAAAGCCTATAACATTTCGCAGAAATTGTTTCCGAATTTACTTTCCAACGAAGGCAATTATGTTGTGTCACTTGGCCTTGTTTGCCGCTGGCTTGCAAAAAAGGCTGAAGCGCTTGGCGTTGATATTTTCCCCGGATTTGCTGTCACTGAAGTACTTTTTGGAAAGCATAATGAAGTGATTGGCGTTGCCACTGGCGACATGGGAGTGAAAAAAGACGGCAAGCCCGGCCGCAATTTCATTCGCGGTATTGAACTGAAGGCGAAATATGTTCTCGTTGGTGAGGGTGCGCGCGGCTCCCTAACGAAGAAACTTATCGGTCATTACCAGCTTAATCAAAATTGTGCCCCACAAAAGTATGGTCTTGGTATCAAAGAGCTGTGGGAAATTGATCCCAAATACCATAAGGCAGGATCCGTCACCCATAGTGTGGGCTGGCCGCTTAATTATCAAACAGGTGGTGGCGGATTTATTTATCACATGCAGAGCAATTTAGTGTCCGTAGGTTTTGTCACCCATCTCGATTACAAAAACCCTTATCTTTCACCTTTCCATGAGTTTCAACGTTTTAAAGCGCACCCGGCATGGCGAAATCTTTTTAAGGGTGCGAAGCGCATTTGCTATGGTGCAAGGACAATTTCTGAAGGTGGTTGGCAATCTGTGCCAAAATTAACATTTCCGGGAGGCGCGCTCATCGGTTGCGCTGCAGGCTTCGTTAATTTACCCCGCCTTAAAGGCTCTCATAATGCTGTTCTTTCGGGCATGAATACCGCAAAATACATCGCACAGGCTTTGGCAGCGGGGCGAAGTCATGACGAAGTCGTTGAGATTGAAGATAGCTGGCGTTCAAGCGCCATCGGCCAAGATCTTTATCCAGTCCGCAATGTTAAGCCATTATTGTCCAAGCTTGGCTCCACTATCGGCTTGCCGTTATCCTATATCGAGCTTTGGTGCCAAAGCGTACTAAAGTTTTCAATTTTTGGGACGCTTAAACACAGCAAGCCTGATTGCGAAAGTCTACAACCTGCAAGTAAACACCGACGAATCCGATATCCCAAACCAGATGATGATATAACTTTTGACATCTTGAGCTCAGTTTTTCTGACCAATACGCATTACGAAGACGATCAGCCCTGCCATCTCAAAGTTAAATCTTTAGAAGTGCAAGACCAATCGGAACGCGCGGTGTTCGCGGGCCCCTCGACCCGCTATTGCCCGGCTGGTGTCTATGAATGGGTTGAGCAGGATGGCCGAGACACCTACATTATTAATGCTCAAAATTGTATCCATTGTAAAACTTGCGATATTAAAGACCCGAACGGCAACATTGATTGGGAATGCCCACAAGGCGGTGACGGTCCGAACTATGCGAACATGTGATTGATCCCACCTGTTGTTAGCATTAAGCTAAACTCGGCCTATGCATCAATGGAAAACTTATTAGCATCGATTATGCTAATTGGGTCGTCGCGCGATGGCGGCTATAGCGAGTTGATTGGGTGAAACCCAACGAGATTAGTATTAACCTTGATGGGTATTTTAGCTTATTAAATGGTAATTGGAACAAGACCGCTGGCTGCCGAGGAAAAATATTTAAAACCATCGACATGCAGATGTTACACTATTGTTGTCTAATGCTCTGCCACTGGTTTTACCCAACCTTTGAAGTTTGTCGTGCCCGCTCAATGCGCTTAAATATTTGATTTTTCTTGTTTTTTCGAGTTCATACGACGGGAGTGGGGACGGGTTGGATCCGACTTTCAACCATAGCGCACGATGCTAATTTTATTTACGTTAATTGGTTGCTTTAATACCCGCTGGCAGTTTTCTTCCAGCTTGGAAGGGCATCGCTATAAAATACGAAGCTTTTACTTTTAACAATATGCTCTCCCTATCAAGGTAAGAATTTATCGTCGTCTATCAAAGTGCTAGATTACCCAACAAATTCTCGATGTGTCGGCGTACCCAAGCCAGCTGGTAAAAAGATTTAAGAAACGAAGGCGATCACAAAGTTGAAGGTTACTTAAGTGGGGTTAGAATAGTCTCATGTCTCAAGGGCACGCTAACACAGGAATCCAACATGATTAACGCGAATGTTTTAGACTAAGCTAAAGGGTTAAGTCGCTTGGCCACCACCGGTCTACTAAGAGCCATCGGGCCGACAGGTGGATCGCTGAATCACGAACCGAGTGAATGACAGTAAGCCGATACAACTTAATGTTTTATACTTATATATTTGATACTTAGGGTTGAGTGTTAAACTAATCTATTACTTTAAGAAACAATTGCAAAACGCAATTATCACCGCTTGACTTTGGAGATCGAGGTAGGCTGTAACAATTAGTGTGAAAAGATGACAGTAAGCCTGAACAAAGGTTGATGTAAAAAATGGTACGGTTGGTGGGAGTTGAACCTACGACCTCTGGTGCCACAAACCAGCGCTCTAACCAACTGAGCTACAACCGCGTACCTTGCGCTAAAATTTTTCCAATTTCGCCAGTTGGTGACATACGGAAGATCCGAACAATTTGCAAGAGGCAGATAGCAAATCAAACCAAATTTTGAAAAAAATTTTATGTCGTACATCAATTATGATAGTGATTTATCCGCCCAATATTTTGTTGATAGATCGCGATAGTGCGTAATGGTATTCATACCGTCATTTTCAAGTTGTTTTAACGTATCGGTTAAAATTGTTCTTGCTAGCCCCGGCCCATGATAGACCAACGCTGTATAAAGTTGAACGAGATCAGCGCCTGCCCGAATTTTTTCTAGAAACGTCTCACTTGAACTGACTCCGCCAACACCGATAATTGGCATTTTAACGCCCAATAGCTTGCGCATTTTGGCCAAAATAATGGTCGATTTCACAAAGAGCGGCTTACCTGATAAACCACCTGCTTCGGCGCCATATCGATGATTTATTATGCCATCACGTGACAAGGTTGTGTTGGCGATAATGATGCCGTCAACCGTTGTTTCACTCACGACGGTTGCAATCTCTTCCAGTTGTGGCTCATCAAGATCTGGCGCAATTTTGACAAAGATAGGAACGGCACTTTCCCCTTCGTCAATCTTTTGCTGGCGCTGATGCGTGACAGCGTGCAAGAGTTCACTCAAGCTTTGCTTGTTTTGAAGATCACGCAACCCTGGGGTATTTGGCGAAGAAATATTAATCGCAAAATAATCTGCGACCTCATAAAATCGTTGGACACCAGCTACATAATCAGCAACTCTATCTTCTGAATCTTTATTGGCACCTATATTGACACCAATGATACCCTTGCAGTGAAGCGTCTTGAGCCTTCGATAGACGGTTTCGTGCCCTTCATTGTTGAAGCCCATCCGATTAATAATCGCTTCGTCTTCAACGAGTCGAAAAAGGCGCGGCCTTTGATTGCCTGTCTGCGGGCGGGGTGTCACCGTGCCGATTTCTGTAAACCCAAAGCCGAGACGCAATAGAGGATTGACTACTTCAGCATTTTTGTCAAAACCCGCAGCCATTCCCAACGGGTTAGGGAAATTCAATCCGACTAAGTTGACATGAAGCCGCTCATCGGCAACGGAATGACCAAGAACCAAGCCTGTTTTTAGCCCCGCAATTGATAGTGCGTGGGCCCTTTCCGGCTCCAGCGTAAAAATCGCAGGTCGTCCGATACAGCTGAATATGCTCATGCGTCAGTCCTTTTTGAGATAAAACGCGCAACTAAATCATCATCAAATGCGCTCACCTTTATAACAGCAGCTAAAGGTAGATGGCCGTAGAGGTGTGGAAACAGGTCGCCTCCGCGCGAGACTTCATACTTGAGGCAATCATCTAGTTTTTCAACGGCAACGCTGAGCAGTAGTAGATCTTTCTGGCCTTTAAAATGTCTGTTAGCGGTATCTTCCAACTGGTCGATCGTCGAAAAATGGATAAAGCCATCGCGTAGATCGTCAGCTGATCCCCGAAAATAACCCTGCTTTAGCGCTTCATCCCATAGATTTTTAGGTACTATTTTAAAGATAGGTTCCATTATCAATTCTTTAATTTGCCATTACAAGGCTTAGCAAAAATTGCGATCAATACAAGACAATTTAACGACATAGGCGTTTTATCGCTAAACGTTTCTTTCGACGATCGCGTCCGATAGCAAAAAGCTGTCGCCAATTTAGAGTTCTTGGGAAAGGAGCGAACGGCGCCACATCTTGTCAAAGGGGGCCGCGGCGCAGCGTTGCCTTAACACACAATAGCAGCTTATCGATCTATTCCGCGAATGTTTTTACCGCTTTCTTTTTGCCCGCGATGATCTAAATTAATGTTACTTATTTAATTCTTCCGCCCAACCCTGTCGTTAAAATATGACAATTAAAAGACGAAAACGGAGCACGCTCATGCTGAAAGAATTTAAGGAATTCGCACTTAAAGGGAATATGGTAGACTTAGCTGTCGGTGTAATCATTGGTGGCGCTTTTGGCGGTCTCGTCAACTCGATTGTTAACGATCTCTTGATGCCGGTTATTGGACTTGTCACGGGGGGGATCGACTTTTCCAACATGTTCATTCAATTGGCGGGTGAAAAACAACACACACTTGACGCAGCGCGCGCCGCTGGTGCGACAGTTGCTTATGGTAATTTCATAACGCTATTCATTAACTTCATGATTATTGCCTGGGTATTATTTCTAGTTGTAAAAGCAATGAATGCGTCTCGCCTTAAAAATGACGAACAACCAGCAAAGCCTGCTAAAAACGAAGAGCTACTCACAGAAATCCGCGATCTTCTTGCTAAAAAAGCAAACAAATAACATTTGTTAAAAAAAACCGCGGCCGCTTGGTCATAGCCGATTTGTCGGCTACAGATAAGGTTAATGGACAGCGGTTGGTACAATCGCTAGTTTTGTTTATCTGAAAGGCTGAGCGATGCATCAATCATTTATCGAATTCTTAAATCTCAATCACGACACTATATTTGATGACGTTAAGGCACTCGTCGCAAGACAATCACCTTCATTAGACAAGAACTCGGTCGATATCTGCGGTACATTTATTATTAATCTTGTTAAAAAGCGGTTGAACGTTGAAGGTGAACGCTTTGCACGTGAGAATGTCGGTGATCATCTTCTGTTCAAAGTTGGAAATGGCAACCATAAAACTCTCATATTAGGGCATTTTGACACGGTATGGGACCTTGACCGACTGAATACAAAAATAGAAGATGGTAAATTTTACGGCCCCGGTGCCTATGATATGAAAGCGGGCCTCGTCCAAGCCATCTGGGCAACAAAAGCTTTGCAGAATAATGGAAATTTGGAAGACCACCAGATTTGGTTATTGTTCACAAGCGATGAAGAAATTTCCAGTAGCCAGTCACGCGAGTTGATCGAAGAAACTGCAGCTCAATGTCAGCAGGTTCTAGTTCTTGAACCGTCTGAAGAGGGCACCGGGAATTTAAAAATCGGGCGTAAAGGTGTGGGCGTTTTTCATGTGACGGTTCACGGCAAAGCCTCGCATGCTGGCAACAACCCATTAGCTGGTATCAGTGCGGCCGAAGAGATGGCTCATCAAATCCTTCGTATTAATGCTCTACAAGATATGGCGCGGCAAACTTCGGTTAATGTCGGGATTGCCAATGCAGGCAGTAGAATCAACGTTATACCCGAGTTTGCCTCAATTGATATTGACGTTCGCGTTGCCACAATGGAGGAGGCAAAACGCATCGAAAACGAAATATATGCCCTAAAACCGACGAGAGATGGCATCAAACTGTCGATTTCGGGCGGATTAAACCGGCCACCGATGGAGCCGAACGACACTAATCAGAAACTCTTCCGACTTGCCCAGCAATGTGCGCGAAAACTTGGCTTCGAGGTTGGAGGCAGCTGTGTCGGTGGCGGAAGTGACGGCAATTTCACCGCAGCACTCGGTATTCCGACGCTTGATGGCCTTGGCCCCGTCGGTGGTGGTGCCCATGCGACGTACGAACACATTAATATTGCTGATTTAGTAACAAGAAGCGCCCTAGTGTGTGAGATTATTCGCCAAAGCTGTTGACGAATAGCGAATTTAAAAGTTGCAGTTACGCTACGAAAGATTGGTGAGGAAAAAATATGGACGCCATCGCTCAAAATAAGCCTAAGCAAAAAAATAGTTTTCAAAATCCTTATGTTTTATTGTTCTGTATTTTGATTGTCGCTGGGATAGCGACATGGATTTTACCAGCGGGGCAATATGCCACTGAGATGAGAAATGGCATTTCATTTTCGGTGCCAGGCAGTTATCATGCCGTTGCCAATCACGGCGTTAACCCGCTAGATTTGTTTCTCGCAATTGCATCTGGGCTTATAAGCACGGCGCCAATCATCTTCATGGTGCTTTTCACTGGCGGCGCACTCCAAGTTTTAGAAAAAAGCGGGTCGGTCGACTATCTACTGCATAGTATCGCCGAAAATCAAAAACTTAACGACTTCAGGCTCATTTGTTTATTTTGCGTCGTCTTCTCAATTCTCGGCACCACGGGGATCGTCGTTAATTCGGTTATCGCCTTCGTGCCAATTGGCATACTGATTGCAAGATCAATTGGGCTCGATGAAATTTTTGGTGTCTCACTGGTCTATATTGCCACTTACACAGGATATAACGCATCAATTTCAGCGCCGACTTCCGTGGGGCTGGCGCAGCGATTGGCGGAGGTTCCATTGTTATCAGGATTGGGCTTTCGCTTTATCATCTATTTAACCTTTCTCGCGGTTACGATTGCGTTTCTCACCATTTATGCACGCAATAAACGTAAACAAAATTGCCTACGCCCGGAAAATCTGAGTGAAAAAACGCAAAAATCTGCACAAACGCCAGGACAAAAGAGACGCCATTGGCTTACCCTACTTTATACTGCGCTCTGCCTTGCGGTCTTTATCGCTGGAGCTGTCAAGTTGCAGTGGAGCGAAAAGGAAATGCTGGCTATGTTTATTATCATGGCGATCGGTATTGGCATTATCGCGAAAATGCGCGCCGATGATATTGTCAAATATTTCCTCGCCGGCTGTTCACAACTTATTATCGGGGCGTTTGTTGTCGGTATGGCGCGCTCAATCTCAATTATACTCGATCAGGGCGTTATTCTTGATACTATTGTGCATTATGTGGTCGATATACTTGATGAACTTCCCCGTTCAATTTCTGCAATCGGAATGTATGTCAGTGCCATGATCATGCATCTATTCATTTCATCAGGATCTGGAGAATCTGCCGTCTTAATACCCGTGTTCACGCCAATCGGCGACGTTTTGGGTATTACGCGCCAAACTACTGTTCAATCCGTAGTATTTGGTGAAGGGATAATCAATTGCGTCAACCCGACTTCCGGCGTACTCATGGCAATTTTAGCGACCTCTAATATCGATTATACAAAGTGGCTTAAATTCGTTTGTCCGCTGGTTCTGACATGGGGCATTATTAGCGCTGCCGCACTCTTAATCGCTGTTGAAATTAACTGGGGGCCGATCTAATCGGCCCACTTTCAATCTGTTTAATTAGATCG
>Ga0308161_1003724_pt1 | contig 14543 bp, 9 predicted proteins | sample PhyFR2_FD_201034 | JGI IMG/M metagenome (GOLD analysis project Ga0308161, IMG submission 201034) | Phyllosphere microbial communities from UC Gill Tract Community Farm, Albany, California, United States - DLSLF.R2 | ecosystem: Host-associated > Plants > Phyllosphere > Unclassified | place: USA...
TGGGTGCCTCCGGGGCCCTCGAGAAGATCATCATGCGGTGCCTCGTGCAGTCGACGAAGGGCACGATCTCGGAGGTGCCGCTGATCGATGTCGCTCCGAGGGAGACCGACGTGATGTCGGTGATCTCGAAGGTCGTGGGCGGACGCGTCGACCGCGAATACCTGCACCCCGGACGCCTGCTCTCCGGGGTGGTGATCGCGCTCGACGAGCCGATCGAGACCGGGGCGACGACCCTGTTCGAGTTCACCGAGACCTTTCCCGCCGGCTACCCGGCGCGGCAGTCGGCCTGGCACGGTACGTCGAGGCAATCGCGTGAGAGCCTGATCTGGGTGCGCTTCCACCCGGATGCGGTGCCGAGCTGGTGCGAGGAGTACATCGAGACGGATGCCGAGTACGTGTCGTCGATCCGTTCGGTGCGCGGCGGCTCCGTCCATCTCGTGCGGCACGGATTCGGGCCCGGTGTGCTCGGGATCCGCTGGGGTTACGACGAGTGACCGGCAGTCGACATTCCTGCGAAGGGTCGATGATCTTCACCGGAATCCAAGACTGACGCACTAGCGTGAAGAGCGATGAAGGTCATCTCCTACAACCTGCAGAAGCACAGGGCCGCGAGCGAACTCGTGGCTCTCGTCACGGAGCACGATCCCGACATCCTGTGTCTGCAGGAGTGCGACGTCGCCGATCTCCCCGAGTCCATCGGCGACCTCATCCTCGCCGACGCCACTCAGGCGAACAGGCTGGGGCTGGCGATGTTCTATCGGGCCAGCGAGTTCCACCTGCAGGGCATCCGGACGATCGAGCTGAAGAAGTCGCTGCACGACCGCATCGCCAAGCCTGCGCACGAGCGCGTGCTGGGGGCGCGGCTGCGCGACATCGACGCGGGCCGGGAGTTCATCGCCGCCTCGTTCCATGCCGCTCCGCTGACCGCACTCAACTCCCTGCGTCGTCACCAGATCCGCGCGGCGCTGACCGAGCTCGCCACTCTGGGCGAGGGGCTTCCGCAGCTGATGGTCGGCGACTACAACTACCCGGTGTTCAAGGAGAACCTCGGCAAGACGGTGCGCGAGCACGGCTATGCGCTCACGATGAGCGACGATCACACGTACACGCGGTATCGCGTCTTCCGCGGCCACTACGACTTCGCGACCTCGGTCGGGTTCGAGATCCAGCGTGTGACGACGTTGCCGCAGGGGCTGAGCGATCATCGGCCGATCCTGGTCACCACGCGGTTCGACTGATCGCTCGAGGCTGCTCGGTTTGGGGGATCGCTCCCGATGACGTAGGCTGTCTCTTTGGTACTCGACTGCCGAGTACTAACGAACGTGAGCCCTCCACTGGCGTGTTCATCCCTGTAGGGAAGAACCACCCCGGAGTGGGATTCACGAACTTCTCCGTTCGAACAAGAAAGCAGCACTATCGTGACGCGTACTTACACTCCGAAGGCCGGCGAGGTCCAGCGTGACTGGGTCGTCATCGACGCCACTGACGTCGTTCTCGGCCGCCTGGCCTCGCACGCCGCTACGCTCCTGCGTGGCAAGCACAAGCCCACCTTCGCCAACCACATCGACTCGGGTGACTTCGTCATCATCGTGAACGCCGACAAGGTCGCGCTCACGGGTCAGAAGCTCCAGAAGAAGCTGGCCTACCGTCACTCGGGTTACCCGGGCGGCCTGAAGTCGGTCACCTACGCCGAGCTGATGGAGAAGAACCCGGTCCGTGCCGTGGAGAAGGCCATCCGTGGCATGCTCCCCAAGAACAGCATCGGCCGTCAGCAGCTGTCGAAGCTCAAGGTCTACGTCGGTGGCGAGCACCCGCACGCTGCGCAGCAGCCGAAGACGTACACCCTCGACCAGGTCGCCCAGTAAGCGCCGTAAAGACTTAAGGACATACTCGTGGCTGACATCCAGGACACCACCGAAACCCCCCAGAACTTCTCGACGTCGACTCCCGAGACCGATGCAGTCGAGGCGGCTCCCCGCCCCGTGCTCAGCGTCCCGGGTGCCGCTGTCGGCCGTCGCAAGCAGGCCATCGCCCGCGTGCGTCTCGTCCCCGGCTCGGGAACGATCACGGTCAACGGCCGCACGCTCGAGGACTACTTCCCGAACAAGCTGCACCAGCAGCTGATCAACGATCCGTTCACGATCCTCAACCTCGCCGGTGGATACGACGTCATCGCGCGCATCTCCGGTGGTGGCCCCTCGGGCCAGGCCGGCGCGCTGCGTCTCGGCATCGCCCGTTCGCTGAACGGCATCGACGAGGAGAACAACCGTCCGACCCTGAAGAAGGCCGGCTTCCTCTCGCGCGACGCGCGCGTCAAGGAGCGCAAGAAGGCTGGACTCAAGAAGGCCCGTAAGGCGCCTCAGTACTCGAAGCGTTAAGGTCCACCGCTCCGATGCCGATCTTTGGCACGGACGGCGTGCGAGGGCTTGCCAATGGCATCCTCACCGCCGACCTCGCGCTCACCCTGGCCCAGGCGACTGCCGTCGTCCTGGGCCAGGGCCGTACTGCGGAGGCTCGCAAGGCCGAAGGCAAGCGGCTCACAGCCGTCGTGGCCCGCGACCCCCGGGTCTCGGGTCACTTCCTGACGGCCGCCGTCGCGGCCGGTCTCGCCTCCTCCGGCGTGGATGTGCTCGAGGCCGGCGTCATCCCGACGCCCGCGCTCGCCTTCCTCGTCGCCGATCGTGATGCGGACTTCGGCGTGATGATCTCCGCCTCGCACAACGAGGCACCCGACAACGGGATCAAGATCTTCGCGCGCGGCGGAAGAAAGCTCCCCGACCTCGTCGAGCAGCGCATCGAAGCCGCCATGGGCGCCGAGAAGCTGCGCCCGACCGGCGCGGGAGTCGGTCGCATCGACCGTTTCTCCGACGCTGAGGATCGCTACGTCGTGCACCTGCTCGGCTCGCTGCCGAACCGCCTGAACGGGCTGAAGGTCGTTCTCGACTGCGCCAACGGCGCGGCATCGGGCGTCTCCCCGGAGACGTTCCGGGATGCCGGCGCCGACGTCACCGTCATCGGTGCGGAACCCGACGGGTGGAACATCAACGACGGAGTCGGCTCCACCCACCTCGACAACCTCGCCGAGGCCGTCGTGCGCCTCGGCGCCGACATCGGCATCGCGCACGACGGCGACGCCGATCGGTGCCTGGCCGTGGACGCCGAGGGCAACCACATCGACGGCGACCAGATCATGGCGATCCTCGCGGTGTCGATGAAGGAACGCGGACATCTCACCGACGACACCCTCGTCGCGACGGTCATGAGCAACCTCGGGCTGCACATCGCCATGCGCGAGCACGGGATCACCGTGCGGCAGACCGCCGTCGGCGACCGCTACGTGCTCGAGGACATGAACGAGGGCGGCTACGCGCTCGGCGGCGAGCAGTCCGGGCACGTCATCATGAGCGAGTACGCCACCACAGGCGACGGTCTGCTCACCGGGTTGCACCTGGTGGCCGAGATGGCACGGCAGAAGAAGTCGATCGCCGAGCTCGCCGCCGTCATGACGGTGTATCCGCAGGTTCTCATCAACGTGCGCGGCGTCGACAAAGATGCCGTCGACTCCGACGAGGTCGTGCAGGCCGCGGTCCGCGATGTGGTCGCCGAGCTCGGCGAGACGGGCCGGGTGCTGCTGCGCAAGTCCGGCACCGAGCCGCTCGTGCGGGTGATGGTCGAGGCTGCGGATGCCGACTCGGCGCACACCTACGCCGAGCGCCTGGTCGACGTCGTGCGAGAGCGTCTCTCGCTCTGACCCTGAGGGCCGTGTCCGCGGTATCCCCTGACGCCCGCGTCGTGCGCTCGCTGGGCGGGCCTGTTCGGTGACCCCGATGGGCGCGCGCCTTTCGTGCGCCGGTGCGTCGTGCGCCCGTATCGTGACCCCGATTCGCGCGGGCACGACGCCCGGGTGAAGCGCGGGGTGAAGTCCGGGGTGAAAAGCCCGGGCTTCGCCGATCTGCCGGCGCCACGGCGGCCAGTCTTGCGGAGGTCCCGGAAGACAGCAGGGCGTCGACGACCCGACGGCGCGTGACATCCGTCCCTCTGTTCTCTCCTGGACCTCACCCGCGCGCGCGAACGCCGCGGGCTCGTTTCCAGGGGAGAACACACGTGAGATTCCGTGCTGCGCAAGAGCACCATCACCCATCATCGGACCCGCAGGCCGCGCCGGACGCGCGCCGCTGGCGCGGACGAGTGAGGAAGGCCGTCGGCCTCCTCTCGAGCGCTGCGGTCCTCGCATCCTCGCTCGTCGTCGTCGGGGCGGTGGCGACCGCCGCTCCGGCGGCCGCCGCAGACCCCTTCCTGTGCACGCCGGGAGCGGTCTTCGTGCAGAGCTCCACGCAGGTGCGGGAGTTCGACGTCGCCCTCGACGGCGGCGCGGAGGGCGAAGGCGGTTCGCTGAGCACCGAGACCTTCGGCGCCGACCACTCCGACAACGGACTCGGCATCTCGGCCGGCGGACGCTACGCGTACACCGTCACGAACAGCTCGTTCGACAAGACGCTCGCCAAGCACGATCGCGTGACGAACGAGACGACCAGGACGACCTTCCGGCTCAACTCCGCAGTCCTGCGCGGAGCGGTGCATCCCGAGACGGGCGTCTACTACTTCGCGAGCAACACGACCAACGGCGGCATCAACCTGTACGCCTGGGACGAGAGCGTCACCCCGCAGACCTACGTGCAGATCGGTCAGCTGCGGCCCACGACGGGCAGCGGCGCGTTCGGGGCCAACGGCGACATGGCGTTCAGCGCATCAGGACAGCTCGTGCTGGTCGCCGACAACACCATCTACTCGGCAGACATCCCGACAACCCTGACCCCGAGCACGGCGGTCATCGGCGCCAAGCAGGTGCACTTCATGGGTGACGGCGTGCAGGGCAACGGCATCGCCTTCGGCAACCTCGGCCACATCTTCGTGTCTGTCTCGGGCGGCGGCAACCGCATCATCGAGGTCGACCTTCCCCGCGGCGTGACGGTGAACAGCACGCCGCTCGGCGACTTCTCGCCCACGGACATGTCGAGCTGCACGTTCCCGAACACCCTGACGCTGAAGAAGGATCTGCCGGGCGGACGCTCCGCGGGAACAGACCAGTTCGGTCTGCGGGTCGACTCCCCGGACGGATATCAGGTGCCGCGCACCGACGCCACCACCGCCGGTGGGGCGACCGGACTGCAGCCCGACTACGCCGGGCCGATCTTCACCAACCAGGGAGATTCGTTCGCGCTGTCGGAATCCGCGGCGGGAACCGCCGAGCTCGACCGCTACGCGAGCTCGCTGAGCTGCGTGCAGCAGCACGCCGACGGGTCGACCTCCCCGGTCGCCCTCAGCGCCTCGAACACGGTCGTCCAACCCGAGGGAAGCCTCGGCACCGACGTCACCTGCGTCTTCGTCAACGACCTGCTCACCCCGGGTCTGGAACTGCGCAAGACCTCGGATCCCGTCGACGGCACGGTGGCGACCGCGGGTCAGAAGATCACCTACACCGTCGAGGCCGAGAACACCGGCAACACGGTCCTCGATCCGGTCGAGATCTCGGATGACCTGACAGGTGTGGTGACGAACGCCACCTATCAGGACGATGTGGTCACCGCCGTCGACGGCGTCGAGACCACGACGGGTGCGGCGACGGTCACGGATGACCAGCTCTCCTGGGTCGGCACGCTCACGGCCGGTCAGAGCGTCACGATCACCTACTCGGTGATCGTGAACGAGGGCGCGGAGGGCGCGAGCATCGAGAACAGCGTCACCGCATCCGGCACGCCTCCCGCGCCGTTCGATCCGATCGTCCCTCCCACGCAGACCACCCGCAACCCCGTCCCCGGCTTCACCGTGGAGAAGACGGCCGACCCCGCTTCGGGATCGATCGTCGAGCCCGGTCAGGTCGTCGACTACACCGTCACGGGCACGAACACGGGCGCCACGGTGCTCGACCCCGTACAGCTCTCCGATGACCTGTCGGCCGTGCTCGCGCACGCCGCATACAACGACGACATCGAGACCCGCATCGACGACACCGTGCTCGACGAGGGCGCGGCATCTCTCGCCGACGCCGACCTCACCTGGACCGGCTCACTGCAGCCCGGACAGGTCGTCACCATCACCTACTCCGTGACGGTCCACGACGACGCGGCGGGCGAGGTCCTGCGCAACACCGTCTCGGGCTCCGCCACGCCGACCACTCCTGACCCTGCGGACCCCGACGGTCCTCAGGTGCCCGGCGACACGATCACGCCGCCCGCCGTCGTGACCGAGCATCCGGTCGTCGGATCAGGCTTCACGATCAGCAAGACCGCGGACCCCGCGACGGGTTCCACGGTGGATCCCGGCGACACCGTCGTCTACACCGTCACCGGCACGAACACCGGCGGCACCGTGCTGCGTCCGGTCGAGATCACCGACAACCTCGCGGGCGCTCTCGCCCACGCGGCCTACAACGACGACCTCGTCGCCAGTCGGGGGACGGCCGAGATCGACGCTTCCACCCTGCGTTGGACCGGAACCCTCGAGCCCGGCCAGAACGTCGTGATCACCTACTCGGTCACGGTCGACGCGGATGCCGGTGGCGAGACCATCTCGAACTCGGTGTCGGCCACGGCGACGCCGCAGATCCCCGACGACCCCAGCGATCCTGACAGCCCCACCACGCCGAGGACTCCGCTGGTGCCGCCGACCGTCACCACCGAGCACCCGGTCAACGAGCCCGGCTTCACGTTCGCGAAGTCGGTGGACCCGGCATCCGGTGCCGCGGTCGACCCGGGGCAGCGCCTGACGTACAGCCTCGTCGGAGCGAACACGGGAGAGACGTCGCTCGACGTCGATGTCGTCGACGACCTCTCGAAGGTCCTCGCGCACAGCACCTACGGTGCCGACGCGACCGCGATGATCGACGGAAGGGCGGTGACGGCCCCGGCGGTGGTCGACGGCATGCTGACCTGGTCGGGATCGCTGGCCGCCGGTGAGGTCCTCACCATCACCTACTCGGTGCGCGTAGCCGCGGATGCCGGGGGCGAGGTGCTGGAGAACTCCGCGACGGGCACGGCGACGCCTCCGGGTGGCGACACCCTCACCCCGCCGCCGGGCACGACGACCAACCCGGTCAACCTCCCCGGATTCTCGCTCTCGAAGAGCGCGGACCCGGCGACGGGCACCTCGGTCGACCCGGGCAGCGTCATCACCTACACGGTGACCGGCGTCAACACGGGGGAGACCCGGCTCGACGACGTCACGATCGTCGACGACCTGTCCGACGTGCTCTCGCACGCCGCGTACAACGACGATGCCATCGCGATGATCGGTGGAGTCGAGGCGGCGGCGCCGACGGCCGACGCGGGCGAGCTCAGCTGGGCCGGTGCACTCGAGATCGGCCAGACCGTCACGATCGTCTACTCGGTCACCGTCGACGGTGACGCCGGGGGAGAGCTGATCGAGAACATCGTGAGCGCGGCGGTCACTCCGCCCGGGGGAGGCACTCCCATCGAGGTGCCGCCTGCCACGACGAGCAACCCCGTCGACGAGCCGGGGTTCGAGATCGTCAAGAGCGCGGACCCGGCATCCGGGACCCGCGTCGAGCCGGGCAGCGTCATCACCTACACGGTGACCGGCATCAACACCGGCGAGACCGCGCTCGACCCCGTCTCGGTGTCGGACGACCTCTCCGGAGTGCTGGCTCACGCCGACTACAACGCCGACGTGTCGGCGACGGTCGCCGGCGAGCCGGCGACCGCGCCCACGATCGCCGATGAGCAGCTGACCTGGGTCGGCGACCTGGCCGTCGGCGAGCGCGTCACGATCGTGTACTCCGTGACCGTGCGGGGCGATGCCGGCGGCGAGCTGCTGACCAACACCGCCTCGGGGACCGCGGTTCCGCCCGGGGGCGTCGAGCTGACGCCTCCGCCGGCGGTGACGGAGCACCCGGTCGCCCAGCCCGCCTTCTCGTTCGCGAAGACGTCGGACCCCGGGTCGGGATCCGCGGTGGCGGCCGGTGACCTCGTCACCTACACGCTCACCGGGATCAACACCGGTGAGATGGGACTCGACGAGGTGGTCATCGCCGATGACCTGAGCGGCGTGCTGAACGCGGCACGGCTCACCGGAGGCATCACGGCGACGGTCGGCGGCCACGAGGTCGCCGCTCCCACGGTCGAGGGCACGCAGCTCCGCTGGGTCGGCTCGCTCGCGCAGGGTGAGACCGTGACCATCACCTATGCGGTGACCGTCTCGCAGAGCGCCGAGGGTCATTCGCTGCGGAACGTGGCGCTCGCGACCGCGACGCCTCCCGGCGGCGCGACGATCCCGCCGGTGTCGAGCGAGACCGTGAACCCGGTCCTGCCGCCGCTCGCGGTCACGGGTGGTGAGCTCGCGCCGTGGGTCATCGTCCTGGCCGTGCTGCTGCTGCTCGCGGGAGGTCTGCTGCTGACGCGCAGGCGCCTCGCCCGCGGCTGATCACAGGTCCCGGATCACGGGCACTGAGGGCGTCATCTCCGAGAGGAGGTGGCGCCCTCGTTCGCGTCGTCGGACGACGAGGCAACCGGGGCGCCGGAGTCGGCCAGGTCGGAGTCGGTCAGGTCGGGACCGCCGCCGCGCGCCGCCCGGCGCAGAGCCGGGATCGCCGCGAGGCTCAGCACCGCGACCAGCGCGCCGGTGAGGTACAGGAGCATGTAGTCGTCGGCGGCCCCCGAGATCGGGTCGCCTGCACCCACGTGCAGGAGCATCGCCGCGACCATGGGGGCGAAGATCTGAGGGATGGTCTCGGCCGCGTTGAGCACGCCGAGGTACGCGCCGCCCCGGCCCTGCGGGATCACCCGCATGGCCAACGCCAGGTTGACGGCGAGATAGACCCCGACCGCGAGCCCTCCGAGCGTGGTCGCCGTCCAGAGCGCGACCGGGGCATCGGCGAAGGCGCGGATCGTCGCGGCACCGGCGAGGCCGAGCGCGCCCGCGACCAGGAAGGCGAGGTACCGTCCGCGTCTCGACGCCCAGGCGCCGCCTGCACCGGCACCGACGACGACGCCCGCGCCGCCGAGCAGCGTGGCGATCATGGCGACGGGCGTGGCGCCGACCGCGTCACCCGTCATCCGGTCGATCACCATGTAGAGCGTGAAGGCGGTGGTGAGGCCCAGCGCGGACTGCATCCCCAGCCGCTGCAGCCAGAGAGCGACGAAGGTCGGCGACATCGCCGCCCGGAGATCGAGGCGTGCGCGATCACTCGCCGCCGACTCCCGGATCGTCAGTGCGACCCCGACGACCGCGATGGCCAGGGCCGGCATGACCAGCGCGATGAGGTCGACCTGGCGAGGCAGCAGGGCGGTGAGCACGAGTGGCGGCAGGACACCGAGGAACGCCGCCGCGGTGAAGATCCCCGAGGCGGCCGCGCGCCGCTCCTCCGGCACGACGTCGGCCAACAGCGCCGCGGCCGCCGCCAGGGTGGCGTTGAACGCCACCTGCACGCACACCCAGGCCGCGATGATCGCCGCGAACGACTCCGCCGCCGACAGCGCGACGATGCCGATGATGCCCGCGACCGCACCGGCCAGCATCCAGGGCCTGCGGCGCCCGAAGCGGCCGCGGGTGCGGTCGGAGAGGGCGCCGAAGACCGGGTTCGCGATCAGAGCGGCCACGCTTCCGATCGCGAGCACGAGCGCCAGCGCTCCGGCGCGCTGGTCGGCGCCGAACAGCGCGTCGATCTTCAGCGGGATGCCGGCCATGACCGGCGTCGTGAGCGACCCGAGCCCCACCAGATTGACAGCGGCGAGGAGGAGGACCGTGCGCCTCTCCGACCGGTTCGAGCGCTCGCGCGGCATGCCGTTCCCTTCATCGTGACCCCCCAGCACTCTAGCTAGAGTGATCAGATGTCATCGGGGCGGTGGGAACAGCACTTGGCGCGCCCGCGCCTGCTCTCGGCACTGTCGATCCCCTCTCGTGCGGTGGTGGTCGTGGGCCCGTCCGGCGCCGGGGCCTCGACTCTGCTGAGGAACTGGGCGCAGGGGCGCACAGCGCAGTGGGCGGTCCGCGGCGACATCCCCGACCCGACAGAGGGCGTGCTCATGGTGGACGACGCCGACACCCTGTCGGATGACGACTGGACGCGAATCCACGGGCTGCTCGCCGCTGATCCTCTGCTGTTGCTGCGTGCTGCCGTGCACGATCGGCGGGCGGTTCCGGCGGAGCTGCAGGCGGACTTCGTGACAGAGCTCTGCTTCACCGCCGAGGAGACCCGTGCGTACCTGGCGCTGATCGGGTCCCCGCTCGATGCCGCGGGTGCGCACCGGGTCACCGGAGGGCTGCCGGCGGCCGTGCGCGCGATCGGACAGCTCAAGAACCTGCGCGCCGAGCAGGTGAGCGCCGCGCTGCGAGACCTGCATCCGCAGCCCCTCGAGGCGCCCGACGCGCACCTCGCCGTGCCAGAGGTGCTCACCCGGGAGGTCGTCGCCGCGCTCGGCGGATCCCCCGGGGTCCTCGACCGCGCGGAAGCCGCAGGGCAGGGAGAGTGGGCCGGTGACCCCGGGCATCCGTTCTTCGTCCTCTCCGCGCCGGTGCGCGCGGCCACCGCCGCGGCACACCCGACGCCTGACTCCCCGTCGGTGCACGCCCGCGCGGGGCGCACGCTCCTCGCGCAGGGAGCCTGGTACGGAGCGCTGCTCGAGGGCGCATCCGCCGGGTCGCTCGACCTCGTGGACGCGGCGCTGAAGGGCGGCGGCCTCACCCTCATCCGTGCTCACGGCGCGTCGATCTCGACAGCGCTGCGCGACATCCGCCTCCTCGACCTGCGCACCTGGCCGGTGATCGCGATGGCTCAGGCGCTGATCTTCAACGCCCGGCGCGAGCACCGGCTGCGAGCGGTCGAGCTCATGGGCATGGCGCTGATCGGCGCCAGACGGGCGCCGGCGGACGGCGCGGACCGCGCACTGCTGCGGGTCATCGAAGCGGTCGTCCGCCGTCTGCTGGGCCTGGGTGACGACGGGGTCGACGCGGCCCTGACCGCGGCGAGGATCCTCCGAGGCCTCTCGCCCGACGAGCTGCGAAAGATCGACGGCCTGGTCGAGGACCTGCACTCGCACAGCGCGATCACCCTGATGTACGGCGACCGCCCCGAGGATGCGCTCGCGGAGTTCGAGCGGGCGTTCGCGACGGCGCGTCGGCCCAGCGGTCAGCTGGTCGCCATCGGCGGGGCCGCGATGGTGCACGCCTCGTCCGGTGACCTCGTCGCCGCGCAGACCTGGGTAGACATCGCCGCGGCCCGGTCGTGGCCCGAGGCACTGCTCAACGAGTACCAGGGCACTCCGCTGCGCATCGCCGAAGCGAAGATCGCCCTCGAGCGCGATGATCTCGACGGGGCCGAGGTCGCCCTGAACAGCGTCTGGCACATCATCGAGACTGTCGAGCACTGGCCCACGCTCGCGCACCTGCGCGCGCTGCTCGACATCCGCCTCGGCCGCGCCGAGGTCGGGCTCGAGGAGTTCCGGGCGCTTCGGCGCCGCAGGGGACGACGCAAGCCGCGGTCCCAGCGGCGGCTGCTCGACCTCACCGACTCCGCGCTCGCCCTCGCAGCCGGCGACATGGCGTCGGCCCGCAGACTGGTCGACCAGGGCGGCGATGCGGCGATGCTCACACTCGGGGTCGCCAGAGTCGAGATCTTCGACGGACGCCACGAACGCGCCCAGCGCAGGCTGGCAGGCATCGAGGTCGAGGCGCCCGAGGCGCGGGCGCACCTCGCGGTGCTCGAAGCGCTGATCCTCCGACGTGCCGGCCGGCCCGAGGAGGCCGCGACGGCCGCGCGTCGTGCCAGGGCGATCGCCGACGCCCACGGTCTCCGCACGCCGTTCCTCCTCGTTCCCGCCGAAGACAGGGCGCTGTTCGGGCCCGAGGTGATCGATGTCGCGACGCCGAGCCTGACTGCGCGACCTGCCGTGCCGCGCCTGACCTCGCGGGAGCGCGTGATCCTCACAGAACTGCGCGGGACCGCCAGCGTCGGCGAGATCGCCGAACGCCTGCACGTCTCGGAGAACACCGTGAAGTCGCAGCGCAGATCGCTGTACCGCAAACTCGGGGTGTCCTCGCGCGACGAGGCCATCGCCGTCGCGATGGGTCAGGGCCTGTTCGAGGCGGGGACCGAACGGGGCCGATGATCACGGCGTGATCAGGCGGGAACGCCCCACGGGAGCGACTCGATGTACCGCAGCAGCACCCCTTCGCGCAGCGCCCACGGCGACACCTCGAGCTCGTCGACCTCGAGAGCTGTCATCGCGGTGTGCAGCGAGACGGCGGCGGCCACGATCTGGAAGGTGCGGTCGGCGGTGATCCCCGGCAGCTCCTGGCGCGCAGCTGCGGGAAGGCGGGCGAGCCGGGGGATCCACGACCCCAGCGACGCGCGCGGCAGCACCATGCGCTGAATGCCCGACCATCCGGGCACGGGGTATCCGGCGAGCTTGGCGAGCGAGCGGATCGCCTTGGACGAGCCGACCACGTGGTCCGGCCACGGCAGGGCCGCGAACCGGGGGCGGATCTCGGCGAGCGTCGCCGTCGCGTGCTCCCGGAGGCGCTCCACGTCGTCTTCGCCGGGAGGATCGTGGGGCAGGAACTGCACGGTCATCCGCCCCGCGCCGAGAGGAACGGATGCCGCCGCATCGGGCACTTCGTCGTCGCCCGCTGCGATCTCCAGCGATCCGCCGCCGATGTCGAGGAGCAGCAGCTGACCGGCCGACCAGCCGAACCAGCGGCGGACGGCGAGGAAGGTGAGCTCCGCCTCCGTCTCGCCGTCGAGCACCTGCAGCGGTTGACCCAGCGCCCGCTCGATCCGGGCGATCACCTCAGCGCCGTTGCGGGCGTCGCGCACGGCGCTGGTCGCGGTCGCCAGCAGCTCGTCGACGTTCTCGGCCTCGGCGACCCGACGAGCCTGGTGCACAGCCGACTCGAGTGCCACCACGCCCTCTTCGGAGATCGCGCCGTCCGGCGTCAGGTATCGCATCAGCCGCAGCACGGAGCGATCGCTGGTCGTCGCGAGCGGCCGCCCTCCCGGCCGCACATCCGCGGCGAGCATGTGGACGGTGTTGGAACCGATGTCGAGGACTCCGAGGCGCACGGGTAGAGACTACTGCCGCGCCGTTACGATGTATCCGTGACCACCGCCGATCCCACGCTGCCGCTGTCTCCGTACCGAGAGATCGGCCGTGAGGAATGGGCGCGGTTGGCCGCGGGACTCGACCAGCCGCTGACCGAGACCGAGGTCGTGGAGCTGCGCGGCATCGGCGATCGACTCGACCTCACCGAGGTGCGCGAGGTCTATCTGCCGCTGAGTCGCCTGCTCAGCCTCTATGCGACCTCGACCAAGCGACTGGGGGCGGCGACGAGCTCGTTCCTGCAGGAAGACGACACCACCACGCCCTTCGTGGTGGGGGTCGCGGGTTCGGTCGCGGTGGGCAAGTCGACCATCGCCCGTCTGCTGCGGGAGCTGATGAGCCGCTGGCCGGGTACGCCGCGGGTCGAGCTGGTGACGACGGACGGATTCCTCTACCCGAACGCAGAGCTCGCGCGCCGCGGCCTCATGGATCGCAAGGGATTCCCCGAGTCCTACGACCGCCGAGCCCTCATCGACTTCCTCACCGAGGTCAAGAGCGGCGCCGCCGAGGTGCGTGCCCCGTTCTATTCGCATATGCGATACGACATCGTTCCCGACGCCCGCGTGGTCGTGCGTCGACCCGACGTGGTGATCGTCGAGGGGCTCAACGTGCTGCAGCCGCCCGCGGCGCCCAACGACGTCGCGGTGAGCGACCTCTTCGACTTCTCGATCTTCGTCGACGCCGACACCTCGCACATCGAGAAGTGGTACGTCGACCGCTTCCTCGCGCTGCGGCAGGGCGCCTTCTCGAACCCGTCGTCCTACTTCAACGTGTTCGCTCACCTCACCGACGAGGAGGCGATCACGACGGCACTCGGATACTGGAACGAGATCAACATGCCGAACCTCGTCGAGAACGTGATGCCGACCAAGCACCGCGCGCGCCTGGTGCTCAACAAGGGTGTCGACCACAGCGTCGAGAGCGTGCTGCTGCGCAAGCTCTGAGACGCCGCATCCGCGTCGCCCCGGCTCGGGCGGGTTCGTTCGGCACCTTCGCAAACTCCCGCGCTTATTCTTGACCCCATGTGTGGAATCGTCGGATACGTGGGCCCGCGGCCCAGCCAGGACATCCTTCTCGCTGGCCTCGCCCGTCTCGAGTACCGGGGCTACGACTCCGCCGGCGTCGCCGTGATCGACCGCGACGGAACCCTCGGTATGCGCAAGAAGGCAGGCAAGCTCGCGATGCTGCGGGACTCCCTCGCCGACGCCCCGCTGCCTGACGGAAGCACCGGGATCGGACACACCCGCTGGGCGACGCATGGTGGCCCCACCGACGAGAACGCGCACCCGCACCTCGCCGACGATGACCGGCTCGCGGTCATCCACAACGGCATCATCGAGAACTTCGCCGTCCTGCGCGACGAGCTGCTCGCCGACGGCGTGCGCTTCCGCAGCGAGACCGACACCGAGGTCGCGGCCGCTCTTCTCGGTC
>Ga0308161_1003725_pt1 | contig 14542 bp, 10 predicted proteins | sample PhyFR2_FD_201034 | JGI IMG/M metagenome (GOLD analysis project Ga0308161, IMG submission 201034) | Phyllosphere microbial communities from UC Gill Tract Community Farm, Albany, California, United States - DLSLF.R2 | ecosystem: Host-associated > Plants > Phyllosphere > Unclassified | place: USA...
CTCACTTTCTGAGCGTAACATGTCCGCCGCGGTGAGCATTGACGTGCGTAACATGCCGGAATCCCCGGAAGTGTTTGAAACGGCGCTGAACAGCCTGCCGGACTGTTTTTCGCCGCAGCTGCTGTTCCTGGATGCCGACCGCAATACGCTGATCCGCCGTTACAGCGATACCCGTCGTCTGCATCCGCTCTCCAGCAAGAATCTGTCGCTGGAAAGCGCGATCGATGAAGAGAGCGATCTGCTGGAGCCGCTGCGTTCGCGCGCTGACCTGATTATCGACACCTCGGAAATGTCAGTGCACGAGCTGGCCGAAATGCTGCGTACCCGACTGCTGGGCAAGCGTGAGCGCGAGCTGACGATGGTGTTTGAGTCATTTGGTTTTAAGCACGGCATTCCGATTGATGCCGATTATGTGTTTGACGTGCGCTTCCTGCCTAATCCGCACTGGGATCCGAAGCTGCGCCCGATGACGGGCCTCGACCGCCCGGTTGCTGCCTTCCTCGACCGCCACACCGAAGTTCACAATTTTATCTACCAGACGCGCAGCTACCTTGAGCTGTGGTTACCGATGCTGGAAACCAATAACCGCAGCTATCTGACCGTGGCGATTGGCTGTACCGGCGGTAAACACCGCTCGGTGTACATAGCCGAACAGCTGGCAGATTATTTCCGCTCGCGCGGGAAAAACGTACAGTCCCGTCATCGCACGCTGGAAAAACGCAAATCATGACCGTGAAGCAAACCGTTGAAATTAAAAACAAGCTGGGCATGCACGCCCGCCCGGCGATGAAGCTGTTTGAGCTGGTACAGAGTTTTGATGCAGAAGTGCTGCTGCGCAATGAAAGCGGCACGGAAGCAGAAGCCAGCAGCGTGATTGCCCTGCTGATGCTCGACTCCGCCAAGGGTGGGCATATTGAAGTGGAGGCCAGCGGCCTGCAGGAAGAGGAAGCGCTGGCGGCGGTGATTGACCTGTTTAACGCCGGGTTCGACGAAGACTAAGCCTCTCAGGCCGGTATTCACCGGCCTTGTTATTTAGCTGGCAGGCATTACGACAGCAGCGCTTTCACCTGCTGCATCAGATTTGCCACATCTTCCGGGCGCGTTCTGCCGCTCTGCTTATCAATAATCGAACTGTAGATGTGCGGCATCACTTTCGGCACGCCCGCGCGCAGGCAGGTTTCCAGTATCACGCTGAAGTTTGCCAGATCGATGCCGCCGGTCGGTTCGATCATCGTCATCCCCTGGCGCACCGCGCTTTCCGCCAGTGCTTTTAACTCCGCCAGCGATTTCTCACCGCCCATTGGGAAAAACTTCGCCGCGTGCGCCCCCATATCCAGCATCATGCAGACTGCGCTATCGCAATCCGCCAGAATCGGCTGCTGCTGCCCGCTGCGTTCTCCGGTTGATATAATCACCCTACCCGGCTGCCCGCTCGGGCTGACCAGCGCATTAATGCAGGTATGCGCGTTGCCCGCCAGCGCCAGCGCCCCGGCAGCAAACCCCGCCCCGGTAAACGTCTGGTTGACGTGCGCACTGCGCGTCGCGGCGGCAATCAGCGCAGCTTTGGCATACTGCGTCGGGTCGCCAGCCCCCAGCCCAATCGAGATCGCCGGAATGGCGCTGGTCCAGCGCTCCACTTCCTGCACGCCCTGCCCGACATCCGCAAACTGCGACGACAGCACGCCAATCACTGCATGGCCTTCAGACGCGTCATACACCTCGCGTGCGTTTTCCAGATCGCAGGCCAGAACGTTAATCGCCACGCGTCCGCGATAAAAATTAATATGCTGCATGTCACTCTCCCTGCTGTTTGGCAATCTCTGCCAGCCGATCGACGATAAGACTCAGCTCGCCCTGCGCCAGCGTGCGCGGATCGAGGCTGAAAACGCCCAGATGCAGCGCATAGCAGCGTGGGTAAATCGCGATGTCGCCATGGTGCAGCAGTTCGACCACTTCGCGAGCATTCAGCCCCAGCGGCCCGGCATCCACGGTGATACGAATGCGCCAGATAGCACGCCCGGCCTCATCCTGTTCAATATCGGCGGCAAAGCCGGTCAGCGCGTTGATTGCCGCCACTGCCGGCAGCAGCGCATCCGCCGATGCATGATTCTGATCCTGGTGATACAGCTCGAGCGCCTTCACCAGACCGACCATATTTTCCTTGCCAATCTTCATCGCCCGCGCAATGCCGTTATGCTGCGCCTTACACCAGCCGATCCCCTGCTTACCCCCGGTAATAAAACCCGAGGTCGGTGCGTTAAACGCCTTCGCCCCGCTGTAGATCACCATATCAGCCCCGGCCGCTACGTAGCGCCGCAGGTCCTCTTCCGCCGCCGCATCGACAATCAGCGGCAGCCGGTGGCTGCGCGCCACCTCAACGAAGGTCTCCAGCGTCAGCATCCCTTTCTGTACCGCATGGTGCGACTTCACATACAGCAGCGCGGCGGTCTGTGGCGTAACGGCTTTTTCCAGCTGCCACAGGTAGGCCAGATTACTGTGACCCACTTCCACAATGCGCCCGCCCCCCAGGCGGATGGCGCTCATTATCGAGGCGCCATAGTCAACGTTATGCCCGCGCAGCATCACAACCTCATTCGCCATGCCGCTGCTGTCCGGCAGCTGCGCCACGCGATCCGGCTCGCCGCGGCTGACCGCCGCCGCGACGGCAATGGCAATGCCCGCCGTGGCGCAGGAGGTCACGTAGCTGTCCTGCCCGCCGGTAAACTCAGACACCCGCTCGCCCACGCGATCCACCAGCGCATCAATTTCAACAAAGCTGCCTGCGGCCTGCGCCACCGCCGCCATTACGCTGGCGGGCACGCTGGAAACGCCGAGGATGGTCATTTTTCCGCAGGCGTTAATCACCCTTTTCAGGCCCAGACTTTGATAGATATTCCCTGTCATGAGGCGCTCCTTATAACAAACCGGTCAGTGAGCCGAGCAGGCTAATCACCACCACCGACAGCAGAATAGTGGTATAACGCGGCCCTTTTTTCACCAGGTAGAAATAGATGGAAAATACCGCCGCCAGTGGCAGCAGGCCCGGGGCGATCGAATCGAGGATCTGCTGAAATACCACTTCCGATCCTTCAAGAGCTACGATCTTAAACGGCGTGGTGATCTTGACGTAGCTGGCGGACAGCGCCCCCATCATGATCAATCCCAGCACGTTGGCACCGTAGATCAGCTCTTTGATCCTGCCCCCCTGCAACAGCCCGATGATCGACTCGCGCCCCAACGTATAGCCTTTATGTGCCAGCCCATAGCTCACCGCCAGGGTGATGGCGGTGTACAGCACCAGTGGCATAATGCCGCCGAACGCGCTGCCATTGGCGGCAAACGGGATAAAGATGGCGATCAGCAGCGGCATGACGGCGGCCCAGATCACCGAGTCGCCGATCCCCGCCAGCGGCCCCATCAGCCCGGTCTTGATCCCGGTGATCGACGCATCTGAGATCGCCTCGCCCCGGGTTTTCTGCTCTTCCATGGCGATGGCCACGCCCTGGATCACCGCGCCGAAGGTCTGCTCGCTGTTAAAGAAGTTGAGATGGCGCTTTAACGCCTCCGCCCGCTCCTCTTTTTCGGGGTAAAGCTTCTTGATGATCGGCGTCATAGAGGCGCAGAAAATCAGGCTCTGCAAGCGTTCATAGGAGTTGGATACCTCCGCACCCAGCCAGTAGATAAACCAGGCTTTAGTGATGTCGCGGCGCGTCAGGGTCTTGCTTTCCCGGAGACGGTCCAGCAGCTCTTGCGCATTGGCACTGTTGCTCATGATGAAGCCCCCTCTGTTTTGCCCAGCCCTTTAATCAGAAACGCGATGCAGGTGCCGAAAATCGCCATCGCCATGATATCGACCTTCAGGTAAAGCACCGCGAAGAATCCGCCAATAAACCACGGCAGCAGGCTTTTTTTACCAATCACCATTATGGTAATGGCGAAGCCGAGCGCGGGCAGGATGCCGCCCATTATTTCAAACGAATGCGTCAGCCAGTGCGGCATCAGCGCGAGGAACTTCTCCACCACGTTCTGGCCAAAATAGTTGGCGGCAAACACCACCGGGAAGCGGATAACCAGCCCGAGTAGCGCGGGCCAGAGGAAGGCACAGCGCATAATGCCGCCGATATTCGCCTCTTCCGCGTGGGCGTCCGCCATATGGACCCAGGCAGCGTTCAGCGTGCGTCGCAGCTGGTCGAGGAACACCCCAATCACGCCGAACGGAATCGCCAGCGCGATGGCGAGGTTCGGCTCCATGCCGGCCTGTACCGCAATCGGGATCGAGATACAGGCGGCCAGCGCCGGATCGGAGGGCACATTACCACCAGGGGTTGAGGTGACACCGAGATACACCAGCTGCATCCCGGCGCCAATGATCATCGCCGTCTGCATATTGCCGAGGATCAGGCCAACAAACACCGCAATTACAATGGGCTGCACCAGCATCCCCGAGAAGGAGTAACCGAGCCGCAGGCGGGCAAACCAGTAGTACAACCCCATACAGACAGCGATCCATAGCGTATCCATAGCGTGCTCCTTTGAGTGAGAGGCTTAGTATTTTTTCAGGATATCTTCCAGCGACTGCGGCTTATCTTCCGGAATGGTTTGGAACAGGACTTTGATCCCTTTTGCCTGCAGATCGCCGAGGATCGCTACGTCAGCGTCATCCAGCGTGATGTTCTGGAACACCGCTTTACGCTTCGGCCCACCGCCGAGGCCGCCGACCTGGAGGGTCGCGACCGAGAAGCCCTGCTGAACCGCTTCCTGTACCGCTGCCAGCGACGGGAACAGCACCAGCACGTTGCCTTCACCCAGCTGGTTCTCCTGCCAGGCCGCCGCAAAGCTGCTGTTGCTGTAGCAGTCCACTTTGACGCTCGGCGGTGCCGCCATCAGATAGATATTTTTCATAAACGGGTCGGCTTCCAGCTCGTCGCTGACCACCGCAATGCGGTTGGACTGCGACTGCCCAACCCATTTCGTCACCACCTGACCGTGGATCAGGCGGCTGTCGATACGGCATAAGGTAATTGTGGCCATGAGAATGCTCCCTGAGTGTTGGTTAAGGTTGTTGTTGTTGAATATGATCCACCACGTCGCGGCAGCTTTCGCGCCCGGCTTCAACCAGCCCGGCAACCTGTGCGGCGAGGGTGCCCTGCTCGCGCAGGTCCAGCGCCTGCAGCAGCAGCGTGGCGTTCAGCCCGCAGACCACCGCGATAGGATGGTCGAGGCTGACACGGGCGGCGACATTTGAGGTAGTGCCGCCGATAAAATCAGTCAGGATCAGCGAACCGGCCGGCATCTTCGCCACCACCTGCTGCACCGACTGGTAGAAGTCGCTGAAGGTATCCACCGGCATCAGGGCCAGGGTATGCACCCCGGCAATGTCACCGACGACCATGCGCAGGCTGTTACACAGCTCCGCGCCCCAGCCACCGTGGGTCAGAATGAGTATTTCAGGCAATGCCGTTTTGTTTTCCGTCACGTGATTCATCCGCTCAACTGTGTGGTGAGGTGACTATTGCAACGGCTGTGCCAGAGAATGTGTCACGCGGGCTGGATGAAGGGTTATAGCGGGCGCTGAGGCCCGCCGTTTCTGGCCTCAGCTGTAGAGCAGCTGATAGATGTAGTGGTATTCAGCATCGGAAAGCTGAATGGAATATGCCGCTTCAATCACGGAAAACTGGTTTTTAATGACAGTCATCGCCGCCGCATTTTGCCTGCTGATTTTTTCCAGCGTCATCTGTAACGGTTTGCGGCTGATCACGATACGCTCGACCATACAACAGCAGTGGATTAGGAAGCGTAGTGTCACCTGACGGCCCGGGCTGATATCCAGCTGCTGGCACAGCTGCTGTAAAATCTGCTCCATCTCCTGCAGGATGCGGCGCGGATTCAGCAGCGAAATCTGATTGATAATGCTCTCCAGCGTCAGCGCGCTGACAAAACGCAGCGCGCAGCGTTCCACCTCCTGGCGGCGTTCGGCGCGATGCAGGTCCGGGTCAAACAGGCCGAGGATCAGCTCCGGGCCCTGCTCTGAAAACAGCTCCTCCAGCGAGATAAACGGAATATCCGGCAGCCCCGGCTGGAAGGTGCCGACAATGCCGACCAGCCGTTCGCCGGGCTGTAGCGACTGGCGCAGGCGCTCGAGGCTGCGCACTTCGGCATAGTCGAGCATCAGCAGCCGTGAATCCTGCCCCATCAGCTCGCCGAAGCTCTCCTGCAGCACCTTGCGGATCTTCTCCGCCGTGCCCATGCCGGTAATACACGAAACCACCAGCACGCGGCCACCTGCCACCCGCTCCGGGGTGCACAGCTGGCAGTCAATACCTTTGTCATGCATCAACTGGTGCAGCTGCGTTAAGTCACGGGTGTCGTAGGTCAGATCCAGCCCCACCTCCAGCAGGCTGCTCAGGCTAATGCACGGCAGCAGCAGCACATTAATGTTGAATAGCTGGCTGACGGTGCTGGCAAAATGCACCAGCGATCCCATATCGACCATCAGGATCAGGCGATCGTAGCCGCGCTGGCGGATGCGCTGCGTCAGCTGCTCCAGCGTGTCGTGTACCGACTGCTCAAACGGCATATCGATAGCGTTGAACAGATCCTGCTCCAGCACCTGGTTGGCATACTGCACCATGCTGGTCGCCGTCGTGGCGCCATGGGCGATCAGGATCGCGCCGAGATCCGGGCTGGTTGCCAGCTGTTCGCGGTACTGGCGGCAGGCTTTGAGGAACAGGCAGAGATAGACGATCTCAGTAGACGGGCACTGGATGGCGAAGGCTTCTTCGATAAAACGCGCCACCTGCACCGCGTGCTGATACTCATCCTGGCAGTGGTCGAGGATCAGGCTGGAGGAGTATAACTGCGGGATCACGCCGCGCTGCACGTAATCCAGCAGCACCAGAATATGCTTGCGCAGATGATTGACCATGTTCTCCGGCAGGCTAAAGCCGGCAATCTGCTCAATGCGCTGGATCAGGGCCGAAAGCCGCTGCTCAAGCTGAGCGTTAGTGCCGATGGTGGCGCTGTCGCGGCTGTAAAGGCCATATTTGAAGATTGAGCGCAGCTTGTTTTTCAGGATTGCCAGCGTTTCCGCCGCCGGAACGTTGCTGTTGCGCAGGCTGACATATTCGCGGGTGAGGAAGTGGTAAAACCGATCGCTCTCTTCCTGTTCAGCATCATCGGGCAGCGCGGCAGACGGCGGGAGCAGAGTCCGGGCGCCAATCTCCAGCCACGGGCGGTCGGCAAACAGCGTATCAATGCGCTGGCGCAGCGCCGCCGTCGGGGTCACGGGCGGAACAGCAAAGCGTTTATCCAGCCTCAGTGCCCCTTGAGGCTGCGCGATATCCGCCGCCCAGGCCTGGGCGCAAATAAACTGAATATCACTTTTCAGCTGGCCAACGTTGCCGGCGAGCGGCTTCGCCAGCAGCCACTGCAGCAGCGCCTTGTCCACCCGCAGCGGGCGCGCCGTTTTGGCGCTTTCACGCTGCAGAAAAAAGCTGCTCAGCTCTATCTGCTCTTCCAGCGACCGTTCACGCAGGGCAGGCAGCGCGATGCTGACCTGGATACGGCGCAGAAAAGTGCGTAAAAGTGCCGAATCCACCGCTTCAGTGGTGGTGCAGATCAGGCGGATATTCACCCGCTGCGCCTCCCCGCTCGAGCCCAGCGCCCGATACTCGCTGCGGTCCAGCAGCGAAAACAGCTTTTCCTGCCCTTCATACGGCAGGCGATGGATCTCATCCAGCAGCAGATAGCCGCCGTCGGCCTGGGCCACCAGCCCGACCTTATCTTTGCCCGCACCGGTAAAAGCACCCTGACGATGACCGAACAGGTGGGAAGAGAGCAGCTCCGGGTTGTGCGCATACTCGGCACAGTTGAAGTAGATAAACGGCAGAGTCACGCCCGGCTGATGCTGGCTGGCAAACTGGTGCATCAGTTCGGCAAACCAGGTCTTACCCACGCCTGAAGGCCCGGTCAGCAGCACATGCAGCCCGGCAGGATAGAGCACGGCGGCTTTGGCTTTTTCTATCGCGCTGCGCAGGCTGCGCTGGTGGCCAATCATCGCCTGAAAAGGATCGCTGACGGCAGCGGTACGCGGGTTTAACTGCTGATGGAGGGCATTGAGATCGCTGAACTGCGCGGGAAGCGGCTGCCCGGCCTGGGCTTCCAGCGTCGCACGATGCAGAAAATAGACCGGGCGGGATTTAATTTTGATCGCCCGGCCTTCGCACCACAGCTGGTTTAGCTCTTTGCTGACGGAGTTACGCGCCAGGCCCAGATTGAGGCCGATTCGTTGTGCGGTTGTCTGGGGATTTCCCGCTTGCAGCGTCAGACGCTCCAGCTCCTCGCATACCACATCAATGCGTTTCATTATCATTTTATCCCTGTTAAACAATACGTTACAACAGGGTCAAGCTAGCACAACTCTCCCGCTAAAAATGTGGCCTCTCTCCGCTGCCCATAAAAACAGGGATGTTCCTAATCCAGTTTGTGCTGGCGCAGGAAACCTTCACCGCCCAGCTGACGCATCTGGCGCAGGATCCACTGCTGCCGCTGGCGCACATAGGCGGAGGGCGCATCGGCGCGGAAGCGAATCGGATTAGGCAGTACCGCGGCCAGCAGCGCGGCTTCGGACATGCTTAAGCGGCTGGCTGGCTTATGGAAATAGCGCTGTGAAGCCTCCTCCACGCCAAATACCCCTTTGCCCATTTCCGCCACGTTGAGGTAAACGGTAAGAATGCGGCGTTTGGTCCACACGGTTTCGATCCCCACCGTCAACCCGGCCTCCAGCCCTTTACGTATCCAGCTGCGGCCGTCCCACAGGAACACGTTTTTTGCCGTCTGCTGAGACAGGGTCGATGCCCCACGCATGCCGGCCTTTTCCCCTTCGCTGTCCAGCACCGACTGGATCGCCGCAACATCAAAGCCCCAGTGGGTCGGGAATTTCTGGTCTTCGGAAGCGATCACCGCCAGTGCCATCCACGGTGAGATCTCATCCATACCAACCCAGTCCGAGTGGGCTACATAGCTCCAGTTGCCGCTGAACCAGGCCCCCAGCTGCCGCTCAACCATCACGGCAGAAAACGGCACCGGAAGAAAGGCAAAGGCAATAATGCCGGTAAGCCACAAACCCAGCACGCCGAGAACGAGGCGAAGCAAACCCGATTTGATGCGTGCGCTGACGCTGTTATTACGACGACTCATGCCAGAACCTGTTTTAAAAAATGATTAGTATGGAAATACACCCGAAATATCCGAATGCCTTTAGTTAAGCGATCTAACTGGAATCGGTTCCATTACAGACGCTGATTTCACTCTGTTATGCGCTGGACCTGACTCAGGATGTAACCGTTACCATCTGATTGGTTCGCCGCGCTTATAAATTTCGCCCTGTCGCTTTCGAAAACCGATATCTGACAAAAGAAAATCACTCGCAAATGATGCCGGTTTGAGCGTTTTTTCACCCGGGGAGTGACATTCTCGTCACCGGATGCCCTGCTGAACGGAGTCAGCTTTTTACTTCTGCAGAAAGGCCAACTCAGGATTTGTGCTAGCAGAAACCAAAACGTTTCGGAATGGCTGTTTAAAAACACCTAAAAACAACCAAAAAACATTAAGTTAGTGACAGGCATTTGGCCAAAAACTCTTACCGCATAAGCTTATGTGAAAATGGCCCTGCGGTAAAAAGTTTACGTCAATCTGACTGGCTAAATAAAAAGCACAAACGGTCAAAAATAAGACAAATCCGTAATCAATTGCATTCGTTACTTGACTGAGAAGTAAAATTAAGGTCTTCTATTTACCAACGCTGCTCAACATCACACATTTTAATGAATCTGGTAACAAGTGATGTGAGATTTGCTAAAGTAGTTCCTGAGCTTATTAGTGGTTCACCCAATACCAAATCTGCGCTCCCGACGATTCTTATCAGAACAGCGCAGGTTTCCAGTTTCCCTGGTGTTGGCGCAGTATTCGCGCACCCCGGCCTCGGTCGGGGTCATTTTTTTTCAGCATCCGTAACCCATTGACGCAGTACTTCAACGTCATTGCGCCACTCCTGTTTCAGCTCATCAATCCATTCCTGCACGTTATCCCACCATGCTGGCAGTTCCGGGCTTTGAATCTGTTTGGCAACCTGTTGCAAATGCGTCAGACCGACCGAACCTGCGGCTCCTTTGATCTTGTGGCCCTCTTCCGCAATCCCTTTCTGATCGCGCGCCATCATGTTGGAATCCAGCACCTCCAGATAACCCGGCATCATCTGCTCAAACATCTCCAGACTCTGATGGATCAACTTCGGCCCGACCAGTTCGATATATTGCTCAAGCATTGGCACATCCAGCAGCGCCAGCTGTTTCTCATCCATGTTGATCTCCGGTAAGGTTGGCAGTTCGACTTCCTGATAATCCCAGTATTTTTTGATCATCGCCGTAAGCGCAGGCACCGCCAGCGGTTTGCTCAGCACATCATCCATGCCGGCATCCAGGTATTCACGCTTATCCTTGAGCACGTTGGCGGTCAGCGCCACCAGCGGCGGCAGCTGCTCACCCGCGTGGCGCCGATGAATCGCACGCGCCACGTCCAGCCCGGTCATGTCCGGCAGCTGGATATCCAGCAGCACCAGGTCAAATTCATCCGGGTCGAACATATCCAGCGCCGCCTGGCCGGTCATCGCCACTTCCACGCTGTTGCCGAGCTTCTCCAGCACCGAGCGCGCCACGACAACGTTCAGCTCAATATCTTCCACCAGCAGCACATGCAGCGCAGGCAGCGGCAGGTCATCATCCGGCTGCTCATCCTCCACCTCTTCCGCAATACGCGGCGCGTTCAGCGTCAGGGTAAAGCAGGAGCCCTGGCCCGGGGCGCTGCGCACGCTGATATCCCCGCCCATGCTCTGCGCCAGGCGGCGGGATACGGCCAGCCCGATGCCGGTTCCGGTCGCCGGTTTGCCGCCGCGCTGATCCTTCACCTGGTAGTACATGGCGAAGATCTTATCCTGCTCGTCCTGCGGGATGCCCATGCCCGAGTCTTCAACCTCAAAGCGCAGGCAGTCATCCTGAAGGTAGCCAACGCGCACCACAATTTCGCCCTGCTGGGTAAATTTCACCGCGTTGCCGATCAGGTTCCACAGGATCTGACGCAGGCGCGTGCCGTCGGCAACGATTTTGTGCGGCAGCGGCAGGTCCGGCGCCAGTACAAACTTCAGCCCTTTCGGCTCCGCCAGCAGGCCGGAGAGGTTTTCCAGATCGGCGAGGAAGCCGGTGAAGTCGATCGGCTGGTTATCCAGCTGCACTTTGCGCCGCTCGATTTTGTCCATCTCAATCACGTCGTTGAAAATATTCCCGAGGGTGATCGCCGAAACGTGAATGGTTTTGAGGTATTTCAGCTGTTCCTGATTAAGATCGGTATCCAGCAGGATGCGGCTCAGACCAACAATGCCGTTAAGCGGCGTACGCAGCTCGTGGCTGATCGTAGAGATAAAGGTGGTCTTTTCCCTGCTGGCGTTCTCTAACGCGTCCTGATAGCGCTTACGCTCGGTTATATCGCGTCCGAAGCCCATCAGCCCACTGCGTTTGCCCACGCGGTCGTAATAGGGCACTTTGCGGATCTCAAAACAGGCCTTGCGCCCGTCGGGATACTGCAACCACTGCTCGTAGGTCAGGGAGACGTTGTGGCGGAACACCTTTTCGTCAGTTTCCAGCACTTTGGTGGCGGCATCGTCGTCATACACCTCTTTAGGCGTCAGGCCGATTAACTGCTTCTCACTTTTGCCGGTCAGCAGCTCCATCGCCCGGTTACAGCCGGAGAACTGCTGGTCGCTGTTGCGGTAAAAAACCAGGTCGGGGGAGGCGTCAAGGAACGAGCGCAGGAAGGAGGATTGCTGTTCCAGCTCGATCTGCGCCTCTTCACGCCGCGCCATCTCCTCTTTCAGCCGGGTCATCACCTGCAGGCGCGCCTCTTCGGCTTTGATACGGTCAGCAATCTCCTGATTGAGCTGGGTGATATTGCCCTGCATCTGCTGGTTCAGCTCAAGGTCGCGGTTACGCATCTCCTCCAGCTTATCCACCAGCCGTGACAGGCGCTGGCGCGACTCCTCCAGCTGTTCCACCACCACCGAGAGGAAATAGACCGCCCACGGGGTGATCAGCAGGCCGAAAAACACCGATCGCACCATATCAATGCTTTCCACATGGCCGCGCAGCACCATGGTGACGGCCATCTGCACAATCATCGCCAGCACCACCAGCGCAGACGCCAGCAGCAGCGAGAAGCGCACCAGCCCCAGCTTGACCATCAAATCAACGTAATACTGCGCTAATAAACGAATTTGTTTCATAAAGGATCCCTTCCGCCTGATAGCCGCAATCATACCGGAAATGGACAAAAGACCAACGCACGATTGACCGCAGGACGCTGCCAGCGGCTGCACGGTAATAGTGCAGCACCACCCACAGGCGGCGGCCGCTTATGGCGGGATTATCGTCGCCAGCAGGCAACGGGTGCGGATCGCTGCTATCCCGCGCCAGGCCCGCCTTTCGCGCGGATAAAAAAAGTTACGCCTCAGCATATTGACTAAATTTTATAACTGCATAATCTGTAGGGCCGCTGCCAGTTCGCTGCGCCATTCTCAGATGATGTTTTTCTTAGCGATGATGGAAATCACTCGCCTTCTTTTGTCTCATCCAAACGAATAACCATTCACAATTCATGAAATATTAATCACACCTGGCATGATTAATTTTCCTAATGACACCCCCTGTTTTATTCAAATAACCCCACTAACTAAAAACAGTGCGTTCCTGCGGTTATACCCATTCTTACAGCACATTCTGCTGCCATTGCCTCCGGCACCAGCATGGTGCAGAGATTTGGCGCCTACCCTATAGTGAGTCAGCTCACACTTCGCCCCCTGGCAACTCCCGCTGAACAGCGTTAAAAATGGTGATGATAGTTATATATATCAATAATATAACTCACTATAAGCGTCAAAAAGCATCAGTAAGAACGCTATTTGACCTGAGTACGCTTTACCGATAAGTTGGAAATCCGCTGGAAGATTTCCTCAGGGGTCAGCGTCCTGGCATATCTATGCAGCAACCAGACTCCCTTGTGATGCACGTTATCTCCACCCAGAGACCCGGAATTACAGTGAGCGGTCCCCTTCAAGGATGTTTTAGACAATATCTGGCGAGGGATGCCCGGATTCACGGTGTCCGTAACAAACAGCGGCAAGAATATGATACAGAGCCTGGAGAGATGCCGAGCGCCCTCTGTGCCTGAAGAATAGTGGTAATGTCAAAGCAGTTAAGGAGGCCCTCGATGTCCAACTCAAAACCTTATCCTTATGGACTGTACGATCCATCAAAAGACAGTGACAGCTGTGGTGTGGGTTTCATTACTCGTAAGGACGGCGAGCAAACTCATGAGGTTCTGCAAATGGCGCACAGCGCACTCTGCACCGTACCTCACCGTGGGGGCATGTCTGCGGAAGGCGTCGGTGACGGCGCCGGAGTGAACGTTGACCTCTCTCTGCACTTCTTCCGCAAAGTCACCGGGCTGTCGTTAGAAGCCGGGCGCTTTGGCGTGGGTAACTTCTTCGTACCGAAAGATGCTGCGCTGCGTACCAACGCCGAGCGTCTGGTAGAAGAGACGCTGGCCACTTATGATCTTGCCATTATTAAAAAGCGTGACATGCCGCTGGATACCAGCGTGCTGCGCCCGGCGGCGATCCCGTTCCAGCTGCCTATCGTGCAGTGGGTGTTTACTGCCCCGGCCGATATCACTAACCAGATCGACTTCGAGAAGCGCATCTATCGCGCCCTGCTGGATATCGAAGCACGCGCCTTTACCGAAAGCGAATTTGGCGGTCTGTATCCGCTGTCGCTCTCTTCGCGCACTCAGGTATTTAAAGCACGCCTGAACTCAAACGAAGTGATCCCCTATTTCCAGGATCTGACCGATGCTGACCATCAGGTGCGCGGTCTGTTCTTCCATACCCGTTTCTCGACCAATACCGACCCGCATACCACCATGGCGCAGCCGTTCCGCCTGATGGCGCATAACGGCGAGCTGAACACCGACCGTAAAAACCGCATTGCGGAGTCGGCGCTGGCGCTGGCCCGTGGCAAGAAGATTGTGCGCCCGAAAGGCCAGTCCGACAGCTCACGCCTTGACCAGAGCATCCACAGCCGCCTGATGGAAGATAACCTCGACCTGATCACCGCCGTGGTCTCGATGATGCCGCCAGCGTGGGAGAATGACCCGTCGCTGTCTGCGGAAGTGCGCGCAATGCTGGAGTACTTCTCCCTGTATGAAGAGAAGAATGACGGCCCGGCTGCGCTGATCTTCGGCAACGGTGAAGTGATTGGTGCCCGTCTGGACCGCCTGGGCCTGCGCCCGCTGCGTTCCGTCGAAACCGCCGAGTACATCGGTGCCATGTCCGAAGCCGGTCAGATCGCCTTCCCACCGGAGAGCGTGCTGCGCCGTGGCCGTATCGAAGCGGGCGGGATGCTGTATTACGATCACCGCGAAAAGCGCAGCTACACCA
>Ga0308161_1003728_pt1 | contig 14530 bp, 7 predicted proteins | sample PhyFR2_FD_201034 | JGI IMG/M metagenome (GOLD analysis project Ga0308161, IMG submission 201034) | Phyllosphere microbial communities from UC Gill Tract Community Farm, Albany, California, United States - DLSLF.R2 | ecosystem: Host-associated > Plants > Phyllosphere > Unclassified | place: USA...
CGCGACGCACTTCGTGCGCGAAGCCACGATCGCCGGCACCGACCTGCGCGAGATCATCGCCCTCGAACCGGAAAGCAAGATCACCTTCTTCCAGGCCACCGGCCCGCGCGAAGGCGCGATCGTCAACCTGCTGTTCGAAGACGCGGCCGGAGCGCTGCAGCTGCGCTTCTACTGCTATCTCGGCCTGCGCGGCAAGGCGCCGGGCGGCGCCGAGGAGCAGGCCGAGCAGGCCCAGTTCGACAGCGACAAGGGCTACAAGGCGGCGTTGCACTCGACGCTGAAACGCACCCGCGAACTGCTCGCGGACGGCCGGCTCTGAACAAGCATCCGCCTCCATTCCCTGTCCGCGCGGAGCTGTTCCATGCGGGCAGCGGTATGGAAGGCCACGCCGACGCCCCCCAACGCTCGGCCCCATTTGACGAACTGGCAACGGTTCGGCCAGCAGCGATGCCTGGTCGAAAAGTCATACCCATCCTGGGCGACCTGCAACAGGCGTCCCTTTCTTCGAGGAAACCGACATGCAACAGCACGACAGCGGCAATATCGCGCCTGACCGACCGAAGATTCTGGTCCTGGGCGCGACCGGCGGCACCGGCCGGCTCATCGTCGGCCAGGCGGTGGCCAGAGGGTACGACGTCGCGGCGCTGGTACGTTCGCCCGACGCGGCACGTCATCTTGGCGGGGCACGGCTCATCGTAGGAGACGCCCGCGACGAGACGATCCTGCGCCAGGCGCTGCGCGGCCGCGACGCCGTCATCAGCGCACTGGGCACACCGGCCAGCCCGCGCCGCGAGGTCACCCTGCTCTCCACCGCGACGCGGGCGCTGGTGAGCGCGATGCAGGCGGAGCAGGTCGCACGCCTGGTCGGCATTACCGGCATGGGGGCCGGCGACAGCGCGGGACACGGCGGCTTTCTCTTCGACAAGCTGATCTTTCCACTACTCCTGCGCAAGGTGTATGCAGACAAGAATCGGCAGGAAGCGCTGATCCGCGACAGCGGCCTCGACTGGGTGCTGGTCCGCCCCTCCGTCCTCAACGACAAGCCTGCCCGCGGCGATGTCCGCGCGCTCACCGATCTCACCGGCTTCCACGGCGGCACCATCGCGCGGTCGGACGTCGCGGCGTTCGTCTTGGACCAGGTGACCTCCAGCGACTGGATACATCGCTCGCCGCTGATCACCTGGTAAGCGCACTGCGCGCGCCGCTGTTGGGAGCGCGCTGAACGAGCAGACGGGGACGCGGCCGCAGCGGTAGGTACGAAGAAGAGCCCGCCACCAATCCCATCGGCAACGAGTCGATTGCGGTTGGCATGCCGGAAATGCCGCGACGTGTGATCCGGTAGCAACGCGGACCGTGCTGCCCATTCGCCCTCGAAACTAGCCATGTCCCCATAGTTTGGACCCGAAATAGCACCATAGTTAGGCACATTCGAGAGTGTTCATGCACAAACTATAGTGAACATTACGCCCATACTCCGACACGCCGGCCGTCAAAGTATTGATCTCATTAATTATTTTTCCATAGCTCGTGCATTAGGCCGGGGCGCACAGACTATGAGCACCCTAGGTGTGGCTAGAGTGGAGCGGTGCTCAAAGTGGCCGACATGAGAGTCATGGCTTGGTTCATGAACAAGGATAAAATTGTGAGCTCTAGAGGACCTTAATCCCCAAGTTCAGGGCCTTCCTTCGTTTGACTGAACTGCAATTCCTGCTTCCTTTGGTGTGGCTGGATGGAGCGATATCCCTGCCTATGAAGTGGTGACATGGCTCTATGGTACTCGGGCTCATCATGGCTCAAGGACACAACAACCATGTACTTGGGCAGGGAATCGCGTCCGCCGGCAATCATTGCCTCAAGCGGATCAGCGTCGTCAGGGACTTCCTTGCCCAAAGCACTGGCCGGAGTACAGAGTCCAAATGCCACGAAGGTCGCCAGATCCCATCCTTGCTCGCGCGGCTTGGCACCTATGCTCAGCCTTGCCAAGTCGCCTGTACTCAGAGTGCCCGACTCGCGAAGCTGTTTGACCGAGGTTACGGTGGGTAGCGGGGACGGGGATGTACCGTTGGTCCTGTGGTAGAAGACGAAAAAGTCTCTCTCGTCATCCCGCAGCTTCTGCAACTGAGTCAGCTTCGCCGGACCGGAAGGCTTGCTACCGATATCGGCGCGACCATCAACGCTCACCTTGGCCTGTAGCAAGGCAACCTTGCGTACCCGTAGATCACCGACATCCAACAAGATGACCAGACCGATATCTGCGCCGGTCGCGAACTCCCCCTTCTTCCCCGCGAGGTGGAGGAAATCGAAGTTCGCCTTGGCCTTCGGATAGCCCAATTGCAGAAGGCGACTCTTGGCTGAGTCCGCCAACTGTCCTTTCAGCGCTTGCGTCAGCATGCCGGTCAGCACGTCCTCGTTGATGTCGGCTGGACCAGCGCTATCAGCGAACGATTGACTGCCTACCAAGAAAGCCCAGTAGATGACCCATTGGACCGGCTCAATCAGCGCCCTATGCGTGACCATGCTGGCAGGGAGTGCATGCCAACGATCCGGGAGGTCCTTGTAGCGCTCGATTAAACCAACCCACGCCGCTTCGTGAAAGCGTACCTTGGCAAGCTCCAGCGACGGTTTGACTAAGCCTGGGTAAGCGGCCGTGGCGGCAAATCCAGCGCTCTTCTGCTTCATGCCACCGAGCACTTTGCGGTACTCAAGCGCCCACTTCTTGAACTGGTCCTCGGAGGGGAGCCTCTGGAACTCGATCGACTGGAGTGCCTTGGCGGCCGAGCCAAAATCCCGCCTCTTTGCGTGGCTTACAGACAGATTTAGGAAACCGTCAGTGGTGCGCCCGAGCCAAGCTTTGCGATCGAGCGCCACGCTTAACGGTTCGCAGAGTTCCTTCAGAACAATCTCTTCTCGCTCACAACGCTTTAGATTCTCTTTTGCCAAACGCTGCGCCTCCTTGCACGCAGCGTGATTGGCGCGCGTGAGTGCTCTCAGATCAGAGTCGGCTCTCCGCGCTCTAACGGCCACATCTCCCTTCTCATACCGAAGCTTTCTCTGGTACGCGCCTTCCGCATCATTCTTGGCCTTCTGCGCGGCTGGCCTAAGCCAAATGCTCTTCCACCACGGTAGGCGATCGATTTCATCGAGCCGGGCCTGCGCGGCAGCGAGCTCGCTTTTGGCAACCTCCATGGCGTCTTCCAGAAGCTGATCAACCGTCTTGGGCTCTGCGTCCGGTGCAGACAGCAATGTAGCCGTGGCTCGCCTGACATCGGCCCGCGACCAGGCTGTGGCGTCTTCAGAGGCCTTCAGAATATCAGCGAGATTGGAGGCGTAACGGCTGTGTAGATCGGTCATTCTTTCCGTCCTTGCAAGGCAGGCCGAAGCTAACAGGCCATGCCCGCATATCGACCCAATTCAGAGGCTTTGAACAGTCTTGTGCAGATCCCGATGATTAGAGTTGTTCGTCGTTTATCTACAGTCACGTTGCTATACCCATTGTCTCATCCGACACCGCTGGGGCCGGGTTAGGAGTTGTTGGAATGGCAGGCGCGGCCGACAATCAGATTCAGCGCGAACCAGCGCGAGCCACAACCGACTCGAAGAAGCTTTCCAGCGGATACATGTTCCAATTTGAATCAGTGATGCGTCAGGGGTTACATGGGCATAGAAGAAATGTTCACCGCCCTCCATCTGCGGGTGCCGAGGCTCGCTTGTCTCGGCCCACCCCCGCATTCGACGTGTGACTTTGGAACCTGGCGCAAGCAGCTGTCTGCTTAGCAGGGCACTGCCACGTGTGGCAGGCGACTTGTCTGGTATCGATCAGGCCGGCTGGCTGTTGCCCAGCCTTTCCTGCCAGACAGCTCCAGCAATCTCCAGGAGATCATTGACGTTATCAAGCAGCACCGTGATCTCGGCCTCATTGGGGTTCCATCGGCAGGAGAACGCGTTGGCGTGCGAAGCATTGACCGAGTACAGGCGGTAGATGTTGTAGACGAAGTCCAGATCCAGGGCGCCAAGGATGTTGTAGACGCTGATGCCGGGGTCTGCGACCTGATTGCCGGCATCGTCCAAGAACTCGGCAAGGTGCTGTCGATTCTCCTGCGTAAGCACATCCCGCCCGGCCTTATCATCGCGACGCTGTGCGCTGTCGAGTCCCTTGGCATTCTTGTGGATGTCGAACTTGAGCTGCTGCTCGGCGCCCTCGACAGTGATCACACCATTGACCAACCCGTACATGTACGCGAAGTGCTCGATCGAAACGCGATGAACCATCGCGGCGGGGCTGCCATAGTGGGCGCTCGCCAGCGACACCACCGCCTTACTGTTTGCGATCAGCTTGGCCCAGAACTGCAGCGCAAGCTGCTGATCCTCACCCACTTGCGGCGCCAGCTCCTTGAACTGAGCTTCTGCCTTACGAACAACCCCATCTGCTTTGTCCAACGACATCGTTAAATCCCTCTTCTGTGGCTCCTGCGGAGCGTTGTGGTGAATAGAATCCTGAGGCGGTGTAGGCGTCAAGCGCCAACCAGTCCGTCAAGAAAGTCCTCAAAGCCGTTTGCTTGATCCACGCGCAGCTTTTCAAGATGAGCGATGCGATCGGCATAGATGTCCTTGAACTCTGCCAGCAGCGTCGGCTGGCCAAGTTTTTGTAGCGAGGCCAAGATACGGTCAGGAGCCTTGGCAAACTTGCGGGCAAGGTACCTAGGATCCCGCTCAAGATCGTATTGGTGCGCGGCCTCCTCCGTATCGGGTCGTGGAATCAAGTACGAGTCGAACTCTTCGGGCATGACCACCGGAAGCCCAACCTGCAGCACCGCGTACAGCGCAGAACACTCCGCCTCACTCAACGCAACAGCCGATGCACTGTCTCCTGAGTAGGCCGAATGGAGACTCTCGAACACCCCCCGGTCTAGACCCTCAATGGGAATCTCTTTACCAATCGAGTGTGACAGGTGACGGGCGATTTTGATGCGGTTGATTGCGCTAGACAGCGCATTACTACTCAGTGAGAACTTCGCCCGAATCCTTTCCTTGGTGTCATTGAAGGTTCCATCACCCCAACTACTGATGTCTGGCAGTTCGTCTGCGATCTTACGAAGCGTCTCACGCCCTGATGGGCCCGCAAACGATCCGCAAGCTGCCTCAACCTCCACTGTCATCAAGGCATAGCGAAGGTCCTCAAGAATCTTGCCCAGCTCAGCGTAGCCCTCGGCGAAGTAAGCCAGGTCGATATGGTCTAGCGCCTGTAGATGCAGCTCATCATCATCCGAGTCAGTCGCATACCTGAAGACCTGCCCAGTCGCGTCAACAGATTCAAAGTCTTGAATGTACGGCTCCAACGCCCCGGCCAAGTCTTTGAGACGATCGTCTGTAGCCTCGCATATTTCGTTGAGCATCCGCCAGTAGAACTTGATGCTGTGCTTAGTCCCTATCTCAGGCTTGGAGATCCCCTTTCGATCGTTGGGAGACCGCAGCCTGAACGCACGCCACGCCAGGGGAAGCATGTGTTTGATGGCCAGCTCAACGTGATGCCGAGCGCAATAGCAGATGGGGTACACCATCAAGTCTTCTATACGCCCGCGCGCCCAGGTTGATCGAGCACCTGGAGGCGGGGCCAGCCCGAGCGAAACCAGCAGAACTTCTGTTGCCTTCTCAAAGCCATCAGCGTAGATGGGAGTGTTCTCGACCGCCCCTGTGTTCTCTCCTACGCAAGCGTTGTAATGCGTGTCAGCGCCGGCATCAACGGCGGAGCGGAAAAGTACTCCAGTGGCACGCTCTAAGGACTCTTCATCGTCCATATCTGCTCCTTCCTTTCATTAGCTTTCGCTGTCCTTAAATCTGTAGCTATCCCGTCCGAGGGTTGCAGGTCGGTGAGATATGCTTGAACCGCATGATAATAAAGCATCGGCACAGATCCGCGAAAGTTTAGCCAAACCAACAAATAATATGGTCGCCGCACGGCGCTTCGCGACACACATGGGGGTGGCCACATCTCGACATGGCATATGAAACGGGAGAGCGTCCGAAAATATTGATGGGTCCATAACTCACCCCAAGAACCGACGCTCCCGCAAAATTGAAGCCATGTACCAGGGGTTCTATCCCGATATCACGGACGGTTCTAAAAGAGCTGCAACTTTCTGATCGTGCCTGTCGACCCTTCGCCGCATTCTTGGATTGTGACGTCGCTCGATGTAGTCAAACACATCCGCTCGTGCTGCATCCAGTGTGGGGTAGCTCGTTCGATAGATCCGCTCACGCTTGAGCAGCCCAAAGAAGCCTTCGCAGGCCGCGTTGTCACCACAATGCCCCACTGCGCTCATTGAGCAGATCAGGCCATTGGCCGACAGGTAGCCTTGGTAATCACCGCTGCGAAACTGGCTGCCACGATCCGAATGCAGGATCACTTCATGATTTCCTTGCCGCTGCCACACCGCCATTTGCACAGCCCGCAGCACCATCTGACGGTCCTGCCGATCGTGCGTTGACCAGCCCACAATGCGCTGGTCGTACAGATCCAATACGACGCACAGATACAGCTTGCCCTGCTCGGTCTTGATCTCGGTGATGTCGGTGACCCATTTGGTTTCCGGCTCCAGCGCGACAAAATCGCGCTTAAGCAGGTTAGTCACCCCTGCTGGGACGCTCGATCGAACCCGACGTCGCCCCGTGGCGAAAGTAATCGTCGGCGACCCACCGCCAGACTGAGCAACCTAAATTTGACAAGCTACGCAGCTGAGCTCGAGACTGGAGGTGTTGAAGGTATAGCCGGCGACGATGTCGCCAGGTAGTCGCGTAACTGAAAGGCCAAGGACGAACCGGCGTCTACGAGCCTATCCAGCACCTCCAGAGTAGCCTGCCTGAGGGTTACGTCACGGAGGAGCGCCTGACGATGCTCGTGCACTGCTGCTTGGCAGACAGTCTCAGCGTTCCAAAGGCTGCTACCGTCGTTGAACAGGGCAGCCGGAGCCTTCGCTATCGCGTCCCTCAATTGCCCTAAGGCGGAGGGCACCGCCGTTGACCTTCCGACACCCGCCATTAGCGCAAGAAGATGTTCGAGCGCGTGCCAGCTGTCACCTGCTGCGACAAGACAGTTGGCGACGAAGCGAGGGCGGTTTCGCAGCAGCGGCAAGTCATGGAAGGTCTTGGTCCATGGAATGGACTGAAACAGTAGCACTGCGAGCGGCTTCTCGTTCTTGCTGTACACGCGCCGCGAGCGCGTGCGCAACGACTCGTCTGGAAGGATCTTCGCTGCGGCCCGGTCCCATACCTGCCAGAAGGCATCCGTGTTAGCGTACTCTTGCTTCATGCACCCGCTAAGGGTTGACTCCAGCACCCTTTCACTGAGCTCTGGGCCGTGCTCGATGCAGTAGTCAAGGGTTTCAAAGATGTGAGTCTTGTCAGTGCTCTGAGCTAGCAGTTCAGACGCCAAGAGGTCTCCCACCTCCCAGCGCGCTTCAAAATCAACATAGTTTGGGTCGTACCGGTCAATCCTTGATTTGCCTTCCTGATCGGCCATCAGACGGGCAAGCACTGTAAGCGCCTGGACTCTCCAAGTCTCTGGCATCTCGCTGCGGGCGGCATCGAGCGCTATCGTCCATTCTTTGACAGCGGCGAGGCTTCTAGGACTAGGCCTAGGTTCTAGCTTCCCGCCTGTGAGGGCTGCCACCAACCGCTTGCTGGTTGCGTCCCGTGCGTCTTCGTAGAAGTCATGCCTGCGTCTTCGTGCAGCGCCGACTGTGGTGTCGAGCGCTTCCGCGTATTGCGCCAGCGCCGTTGTCAGGATGTCGGCGAGCAAAGGCTGCGTTGGCCGCAGAATTTCTGAGATGGCAAGAGCTCCTGCACGGCGAACCTTCCAGACGGGCTCTGTAATGATGTTGGCGAGGCACTCAGGCAGTTTTGGATGGCTTGGGGCTACGCTTGCAAGCAAGACGAGCGTCTTGGCTCTCAACTCGCCTGTCGCGCTGCTACGACGGACACAAGCGTCGTTGTCCAGACGCTTCGAGGTGACATCGAGGAGATAGTCCTTGGCCCATTGGAGCGCTTCCGAGTTGTCGGTCGGCCAACGCTGAATCAGCGCGCAAGGGAGGTCGTCATCCATCCCAAACAGCAAGGGCTCTTCCTGCCCCTTAACCTCTTCAAGAAGGTGCTGGAACTCTTCATACACCTCAGACGAGGAGGAGAAGCGGCCTGCGGCCCCCGGGGACAAGCTGAGCATTGGCTGCGTCACGGCTACCGCCCAAAGCCGGACAGCCGCCAAACGGTTCATGAGTTGACTTCTTGACTCCGCTTGGTCACTCACTTGCTTAAGCTCGGGCTCGAGGTTCACGATTTCCAGAGGTATGAACTTCTCATCACCAACTGGCTCACCGAACTTCATGCCTCGAGCGTCCATGCGCTTAAGCCCCATGCGCCAACCGTCAGGCACGTCTTCAGCATGCTTGAGATCTTCGATGTGCTTATCGAGGATCGCAAAGATGCCCTCCCGGAGGTCGGGGCGGATAATCTGCAACTGAAGCACGAGCATCTCCAAATGCTGCTTCCTGTGCGGTAGCTGGTTGCTGACGATGCGCTCCTTTTGCCTCTCGTCGTCCAGTCCGTCGTGACCGCCGTGGATGGCCAAAGCACTCGCCTCTCCCACGTAACGCGCGATGTCGTCGACGAAGAACTGCGGGCAGTTGAGGAGTGGCAACAGCTTCCCAGTGACGAGGCTCGGATACGCCATCAGTACGCCAGCCACCAATCCTGTAGTGAAGCTCGACTCGCCGCTCTCCAAGATGAACTCGAGGACCCCCGAGATGATCTCCGGCTGCACCTTCGCCTCGACCAACAGCCTTTCTTCCAGCGCCATAAGTGCGCAGTTCAAAACGTAGCTGGAAACGGAGTGGCCGCGATAGGCCGCCCAAAGTCGCCAGTCATGGATGTGGGCCCGTCCGTTCGGACTTTGCTCCGGCGGAAGAACGGTGACTTCCTCCGAATGCGATTTGGCAAATGACACGGCTGCGTGATTGCAGAGCTGCACGACAAAGCGAATGCTCTTGACAAATGAGTAGAGCAAAAGCCACCGGAAAGGCCCTTGCAGAACGGAGGGAGGGAAGAATGCATGGGCTGCCCTCTGACTGAGGCCCATTGCTGCCTCCCAGCCGACCATGCCGAAGCGACGTTCGGCTTGAGGCCCAGGTTCGGTGTAGAGCGCCCAGAACGCGGTGCGAACTAAATCCGCGTTGAAGTAAATCGGCTCCCTGCAGTGCTTGATGTTGGTAAGAAATTCCAAGCGCTCTTCAGCGTAGACGTCGCGATCTTCTGGGTCCTCGGAGATCCGTTTCACAAGTGCGTCGATGAACACCTTGAACTTGGCGGGGTCAGCTCCAGAGCAACGACACAGAAGCTCGTAGAACCGCCGGCCGATAGACTTCTCTCTGTACCAAGTGTCGTTGTCTCGCCAGCAATAGTGCGCAGCCATGGTGAAGACGTCGGTCACACGTGGGCTGGGCTTGTGCCAAGCGTCGTCGTGCGCAACCGCATCCTCGGCGAGTTGGACAACCCATGAGTGATCTTTCGGCTGCAGAGATGGGAATGCCCTCGTGACCAGCCCGATCATCACGTCCCAAGCCTTGCCTACCGGCGCGGCCATCCCGACCCGGGCAAGAAGTTCTCTGTTGGCAGAGTCAGCCGCCAGATGCGAGTAGTCGATGGAAGTCGGACCCTTGCAAGCAACCCTCAGTAGGTGGCACAGGCGCTGAAGCAGAGCCGCGCTGCTGAAGGTGTCATTGCTTCCGAGCTTTGTGACCAGCGCCTCAACTCGCTCAGAGCGCAGAAGCCCGATGGCTATCTCATCGCGCCAAAGCTGCGCAATCGTCGATTCAGGACGGAGAGCTGCCTCCAAGAGCGCGTAGGCGTCATCATCGCCTTCAGCCGATCTCTGAGCCGTCCATGAGCGCAGAGCTCGTCGCATGCCCGCATGTGAGCCGAGCTTCGTGAACAACGCTAACCAGTCCCGCTCCGCGGAGCGCACCTCACGTTCTACTCGAAAGAACAGCGACCAATCCTCCAAGACGTCATGTGCTGGGGCTACTCGGTCGGCCTCGTCCTTCGCGAGCACAGCGTCTTGCAGGAGCGACATGACAGCTTCAGCGTCCGGGGGGGGCTCGACGAACTGCGCAAAGCGTTCGGTGCGCAGGTAGCAGATTTGGTCGAAGGTCGCTAGACGGCTTGTGCGCATGGCGGCAGAAAGGCCTCTGCTGGGCGCAATTCGCTCTGTCCAAAGTGCCCGCCTAAGGTCGTTGCCCGAAGCACTTGGTAGTGCAGTTCCCGCGGCGGCGTACTTGAAAGCAAGCTGCAGGTAGTAGGGCGTGCGCAGAACCTCTTTTACACCTGAGTCTTTGGCGACAATCTCTTCAAGCGGGCTTGCGACTACCGCGGTGGCAATCTCCGCGTCCGTGAGCAGAGGAACGTCTATGACTTGGCTGGAAAAGCCATAGAGGAAGTTTGTGTACAGGCCGTTGAGAGCATAGGAGCGCGTCGTGATGCAGAGCCTCGAAGACTTGTTCTTGCGAACAAGTGCGAGCAGCTCTTCGAGCGCACCTGGGTTCTGTGCCTCGAGAGCCTTCTCCAGCGAGTCGATGATGACAGTGGGTGCCCCTGTGCGCAGCAGTGTATCGATGCCCAGCACCGGGTCTTGAAGCCCGTTCAGGGACTGGACTGCTGCCAAAGTCGGCACATCCAGCTCATCAGCCCTGAAGAAGAACAATGGGCCGGACTCACGAAGCAAAGAAGCGAGCTCAGAGACGACCGCCGATTTTCCTGCACCCGGCCCGCCAGTAATGATGACGAGTTGGCGGTCATCGAGCGCTGACAACACACGGCCTACGCACTCGCCTCTAGGGATGTGTGCGCCATTGGGTAGGTTTGTCGAGATGAGGGAGAGCTGAAGTAGGGCTCGCTGAGTCAAACGCTCAGCAACATTGCTCAGTCCGCGCGAGGAGGTCAGGCGGCTAATTGCCGCTTGCAGTCCTTCTTTGGCAGTCTGAGACCACGTTGTCCGAGTGACAGTCCCTACTGAAATGCCTTGCTCTTGCACATAGGAGACAAGGCCATCCCATACCAGCTCTCCTGAGTCGCTTGGTTGCCCTGAAGTCAAGAGTGCTTGGACGAGGCTGAGCTCCTGTGAGGATTCGGTGCCCAGGTCATGAATGTCAACACGAAGACGCTGGAGCAGCTGGAAGACAAGCTCCTCGGTGTACTTGTCGGTCAGCGTCTCCTTCGAGACCGTCTTGAACGCTTCCCAGGTTTCCTTGTGCTTCTTGTCGAAGAGCTTGGAGTTCACCTTCTGCAAGTAGTCAGCGAGATCTACTGATGCACGGGAAAGTTCGCAAAGACGCTTTGCTGCCTGGTTAGCGGCCGTCGCCGGGGCGATGGTCGCAAGAACCAGCACGTCGCAGCCGCGGTCAAAAGGGCTATTTTCGATACCGAGGAAGTCGCGCCAGGCACCCTGAAGTCCGTCGATAAAATCTGTGTTGCCAGCAGTGGCATTGAGGCCTCGCTTGCACTGGACGAGTTGTAGCCAACTTTCCTTGGGGTCACGGAGCCGACAGTAGACGTCGTCGGTGTGAGCGCCTTTATAGCGAGCTTCAAAGCGCAGTTCTTCAACCCAGGCACCGTGCAAGCAAAAGGCTGTAGGCAAGCCCGTAAGCATGTTGGCTAGGTACAGGGCGCCCACACGGGCCTGAAAGACGCCGCCACCGCCACCAGTAGCGACAGTACTCATCACTTGGGTACCCTGCAGCGGGTCGCGCGAGGTGACTTCGTTCTCTTTGCTCATCTGCCAAAGCTCTCGCCGCTGCGCGGCGCCTCCTGCAAGCAATCATAAAGGGTTAAGGTCTCGAGCAGCGGCCTGAATCGGAGCTTCGAATGAAATCGCCATCGAAGCTTCCCATAAGAGCGAATCCGCACCGACTTTTGTCAGCCTACAGTGGTTGTACCAATAACGATCCGGTATATGACCGGTGCCGCGTCCAGCCTCAAGGGCCTTCTTTTTAGCCACCTGCTGTAGAGGGTCGAAACTACTCATCCCGTTACACCTAGCTCAGGTGAACTGGCTGTGCCGAAGACGGCCATGGTTGGCGTGGCTCGGTAGAAGATCCGCTGAGTGCGCTCGGGTATGAGCACCGGCCGCTCCGGTTTTGAGTTATCCGGCGGGAGCGTATCCTTGACCTCCTGACCACCGGGCATTGATATCTTGCACATGGAAGCGAACGCGCGTGACTTGGAGAAGATTTTCGATCGAGCAATTCAGTATCAGATTCCGTTGTTCCAGCGCCCTTACGTATGGGACGTGGACAAGGGTTGGTTGGAGCTCTGGGAGGACATTGAAGACCTGCTGACCAAGCAGCTCGTCCGCGGCAAAGTCCACCCCCATTTCATGGGCGCTGTAGTACTGGAACAACTGGGTACGCCGACCGGCGCCGTGGAAACGCGCCAGATCATCGACGGGCAGCAGCGCTTCACCACCCTGCAGATCGTCATGATGGCCTGTCGCGACCACGCCATTCGGCTGGCCAGCGACAAGTTCCGGGAGCGGTTTGGCGACCTCGTAAGCAACCGTGAAAACCGCATCGACCATAAGGATGAGACCTACAAGCTCTGGCCAACGAACTCTGATCGCGCAGCTTATCGCGTGGTCCATGACAGCGGATCCCCGGCCGAGCTCGAGAAGCACCTGAAACTCATGCCCGCCCTGCGGGCATCCAACATCGTCGGCGCTTATCAGTATTTCTGGAAGAATCTGAGCAACTGGTTCATGGATGACGTGGAAGGAGATGACGGGAAGCAGTATACGCAGCCCGATGCTAGCGATCGCTTGGACGCTCTCTGGACCGTCATGCGCGGCAAGCTGCAACTGGTCGTCATTGACCTAGACAAGCAGGACGAGGCGCAAGTCATTTTCGAGACGATGAATGCTTTGGGTGAACCGCTGTTGCCGGCGGACCTTATCAAGAATTTCCTCTTCCGTCAGGCGATGGCGGAAGGGTCCGAAGTCGAGAAGCTCTACGAGCAACACTGGGCCGGTTTCGATGACAAGCATTGGCGTGTGAAGGTCAAGCAGGGTCGCAATTTCCGTACCCTGATCGACCTGTTCCTCAACTTCTATTTGGTCCTCCTGACCCAGGACGACGTCCGATCGACGCACCTGTTCAGCGTCTTCAAATCCTATGCAGGCGAAGAAGACAAAAAGGAAAACAAGCTGGTCGGCGTGCCGAACACTGCCGCCGAGCACATGGCCATGATGGCACGCTTCGGACGCATCTATCGTGCCTTTGGGGAGGCGAGCCAGCAGCCACGCCTGGCCACCTTCCTGCGTCGCCTAGAGGCCGTGGACACGCAAACCGTCTTTCCCTTCCTGCTGATGGCTTACGACGCCCTGATGCCAGACCGCCAGGGAGAGTTTGACAAGATCCTGGGAGTGATCGAGTCCTTCCTCATTCGGCGCATGGTCATCGGGCTCACCACGAAGAACTACAACCGCCTGTTCATTGAGTTGACCAAGGCCTTGGCAAAGTCCGGTGAAATCAGTGCCGCCAGCGTGTCAGCTTGGCTCGCTCGCAGCACCGCGGATAGCCAACGCTTCCCGAACAATGATGAGTTTAGCAAGGCCATTCTGGTGCGCCCTATCTACGACGAACTGGCCCAGTACAAAGTCCGCGCCGTCCTGGAAGCGATCGACGGCCAATTGGAGCACGCTAAATCGGAAGCCTTGGCGTTGCCGGCCGGCCTGACCATTGAACATGTCATGCCGCAGTCGTGGACGGCAAACTGGCCGTTGCCACATGACGTGCAGGGCGACCCACTGAAGATGCAGGAAGCGCGGTTGCGTCGCTATCGGTTGATTGACACGTTGGGCAATCTCACCCTGATCACTTATTCGCTCAATCCGTCGCTGAGCAACGGAGCGTGGAAGACCAAGCGGCCCGAACTCCTGAAGTTCAGCAAACTCAATCTCACCCGTTACTTCTACGAGGACGCGAACGCCAAGGCCTGGAACGAGGACGCTATTTTGGCCCGCGGTGCATCACTGGCTCAAACCATGATTGCCTTGTGGCCGGATGTAGTGCGCGCCACCTAAGCGTAAACCGGACCGACTTGATCAACAGAGTTGGGGGGCTTAACGCCCCCGCCAAGCTAGTCGTGTTCCGTCGTCTTAAAGGCAGTCGCCCTAGCGAGCAAGCTTTTGTCCAGCGGGATATCGGCCACCGAACGCTCAGTCAGTCCTACGCAACTGCCCCTGACCTGCTCGAATCCGGGCCTTCAACCGAGCCTTTCGGGGGAGTTGATCCGATAGTTTGTACAGGCCTTGGGTCCAATAGTTCGTACAACCTGCCCCAACTATTGGCCCATGGCTAAAACCGAGCCTTCGAAAGTTCCTGAACAGGGCGTCTGATTTATATACCGGTCAGTTTGAAATTCAGGGGAAGTTCGGGTGGCTAACGGATAATTTACATATCGGCAGCGAACGGCCCACGCCTCAGCGCCGACT
>Ga0308161_1003729_pt1 | contig 14520 bp, 17 predicted proteins | sample PhyFR2_FD_201034 | JGI IMG/M metagenome (GOLD analysis project Ga0308161, IMG submission 201034) | Phyllosphere microbial communities from UC Gill Tract Community Farm, Albany, California, United States - DLSLF.R2 | ecosystem: Host-associated > Plants > Phyllosphere > Unclassified | place: USA...
AGTGGAAGAAAATTGATGATGGGAGTTTGTTGGTTTGAATAGGTGAATGAGTTGATCGATCAAGCGAATAAAGAATGGGACGAATTACATCCAGACGAAGAAGAATCCGAACGACTTTTACCCCTCATTCGTCTTCGTGTAACGTTTCTCTCCCTTTCTGACTCTGAACGCACAAGTTCTCTTTCTCACGCTCGTTCGCACTGTGGTTTGGCGTACAGGTTGATTACTCTGGAGGACCCGACGGAACGAGTCATTTCGAAGTTGGGAACCCACAAAGATTCGGACAAGATTTCGTTGACAAAGTTGCGAACCCTCGAGATCTAGTTCAATTCCATCGTAAATCAATGCAACGTACGATCTTTTTTTCCTCCCTCTCTCTCCCTCTCTCCTCTTTTGAATACTCGCTGATAAAGAGAGGGATTGAGAGAAATAAAGGTAAATCGAAAATAACTATCAACGAACCGAAACTGGATGATTTAGAACATGCCATGTCGGTAGAAGGAGCAACGGAACAAATGGAAAAAATCACGGTTTCTGCATTGGTTCATGATTATTTAGAAGCTCAAAACTTGAACGTTTTGAGTGAAAGTTTGATTCAGAATGCCGTCGAGGAATTCGTTGGTAAAGGAGATAAAGATGCGGTTGGAAAGTGAGTCCCTCCCTCTGTCCCTCTCTCTCGTTGTTCGTACGAGTGAGCGCCGGAGCTGATGATTGCAAGGGAGAGTGAAATAGTTGGGTAAGGAAGTTGTTGAAGGAGACTAGGAATGAGATTTTGAAGAAAGGGTACGAACCTAGTAAAGAGGGTCCGGAACATGATGATCTTGAGGATGAGGTAACAGTCTATCTTTCTCTTCTGTGCTAAAGATATCGGAATTGACACAACGCATGAACTCGTTCCCAGATGCGTTTGGCGAAAGAAGCGGCAGAAGCTAAATATGGTTCAAAGGTAACGTTTTCCCTTCTTCCCTTGTGCTCGACTCTCCTCGGCTCTACTTACATGGGAGGATATTCATGATGTGTAGGGTAAAGGGAAAGGAAAAGCGAAAGATTCCGACGCATCCGAATCTGAAGAATCTGAAGATCCTAAAGCAAAGAAAGGGAAAGGGAAAGGAAAGGGGAAAGCTCGTGAACCCGATAGTATGGACGATGATTCAGACGCTTCGATGGCTTCGAGTGTCGCGAGTTCGAGTAGGGGAGGTGCGAAGGGGAAAGGAAAGGCTACGAAAGCTCCAGCGAAGAAAACGGCTGCGAAAGGGAAACAAACTAAATTGGTGAGCCTCTACTCAGCTATCAGGTACAGTGTCTTTAGCTGAAGTCGACGAGTTGTTCTCACAGTTCCAACCGGTCGACGAAGGATCTGATGAGGAAAGCGATGAACCTGTTCCGGCGAAGAAACCGTGCGTCCTCTCTTTTCTTCCTCCCTCGTATCTCCGCTTCTCCCTGACATCGCACGTGGGGTTGCACAGAGCGAAGAAAGCTCCAGCCAAGAAGGTCGTCGCTGCTCCTACCGCTCGCAAACCTCCTGCACGTTCAGCCGCCAAAAAGAAGACAGAAACGATCGTGATGACTGATTCGGATGAGAGCGAGGAGGAACCAGTAAGGAAGAGGAAGAGATGAACCATTCACGCTTGAAAGGAAAGGGAAAAGGGAAAAAGGAAGTGCTTGTTACCTAGCTTGTTCAAATCGTACCACCAATTCGCAAATTTTTCGCAAAACTCGTTTTTTCTCTCTCACACACTGTCTCGGATCGAGTCTGATTTCTGGAAGGTGCAGTAGAGAGAGTGAATGTATTGCGTAGAAGGTAAACGAAGAGAGTTTGAAAATCGAAAGAGATGACAACTGTACAATGCAAAACTACGATATGCGAGAGAGAGAGAGAGAAGTAAAACGAGGAGAAGGTATCGATACAGCGGAGAGGCAGTTAGTGAGTGCCGAGAATAGTGAGTGATTTCTGCAGACGAAAGATAGGTCAGCATTATGGAGAGTGGGAGGGAAGACAGTGAACTGACACTCCACTTGATAACTTTCTCGTGTGCGAGAACCTTTTTCGCATCAAAGTTGAGCACTTGAAGACCATCGAGTGATGTGGCACGAGATAGCGCGACATAGGATTGTCCTATAGACGGGATCGTTGTCAGTCGTTGAACAAAGTAGTGAAGCGGGAAAAGTCAAGTTCACCTTTTTCGAAAACTTTGCCGAGATCTACCTTGACGCAAGCGATCGTTTGACCTTGCGATTTGTGTATACTGTGAGCCGTCATATTTCATCAGCTGATGTCGGGAGTTGATGTAGAAGATAGAAACTTACCTCATCGCCCAGGCTCTGTGAGAAAGGGGAAGACAAGGTGAGGAAATAAGTCAGTTCGTTGCTACTAGCAAGTTTTGACACGAAACGGATACTCACAGAATGATAGGATACTGTGATAGGGAGAGTTGACGTCAGTCTGGTGCGGGAGATGAATAGAAAAGAAGAGAACTCACCTGTTTTCTCGAAGCGATTTTCCTCCCTTGATTATCCTCGACCTTGAACTCTTCCCTCGCCATAATCTTCTTCTCGATCCCTTGAGGAGTCTGCCACTCGATCACGGGACTCTGTTCTAGTTTCCCCGCTGCAACAGCATTCGCGATCCTCTGTTGATTCCTGATTTCCTGAGTAGTCTTCTCCCTCTTCTCCCCTTTGATCCTCGTTCCATCTGCCAACTTGATATCCTCTTCTCCATCTGAATCCTCCAATTCGGGAACTCCGAACCCAACTACAGTTCCGACCGTACCGTTGACGAGAGTAGTGTCGAGGTTCTTGATCAACATGACCTGAGCACCTAGTTTCAGAACGAGCGTTTCGGGAGCCATGAAGTTGTTCAAGTAGGTGTCGGTCTTCATTTGTTCGGGTGTCTTGTCTCCTGCCCAATCCTCGGCTCTGAAGGTCGTTGGTTCTCCTCTCAACGCTCGAAGTCGATTTTGATTCGCTTGTTCGACTTGATGACGCATAGGGAACCTTCACAAGCGAGTCGCATCGTCAGCTTGTTCGACACGTAAGCCAGCAGAAGTAGGAGGAGCTTACAATTCAGTGGGTTCGATTCCAGTGTATTTGGGCTCACGATTCAACCTCTTGAACTTTTCGATCGATTCAGCAGAGAGTTGACCGAAACGCATTTCGTTGAGCATGTCGATGAATTCTGGTCGTCGTCCGGGGGTTCAGTACGGCTTTCATCGGACTGAGAAAGCGATTCTGACGAACCGGTACTCTTCTGACGGAAAACTTGAGTGAGATTGACAGTTTCGTTGATTGCCGCTTTCCAAGCATTCGCTTCGAAAGCGAACGTAGGAGTGACACCTTTCGTAACTGGAGGTAGTTGGAAGAAATCGCCAGTAACGACGAGCTAGCAGGGAACGGAGGAAAGTTCAGTTCTCGGAGGATACTGAGAAACAGAGGTATTCTCGTCTTACCTGGATTCCTCCGAATGGTCTAGAGCTTGCTGAGCTAGACTTCGATGCACGTTTCTTGAGTGCAGTACCAATCTCAGCGAGTTTGTCGAACAGAATTCCATCGACCATCGAAACTAACAAAGGAAGTACGGACGCGAAATCAGCACTGTCACAGCAGGAACAAGGAGAGTCGGAGTGCTCACCTTCATCTACGACCAACACTTTACACCTCTGCCATCTCGCATTCGCATTCCTATTCTTCTTGATCTTGTCGATTAATTTCGGTGCAGGTTCCGCTCCAATCCCGATTCCCGCAAACGAATGAATCGTCGTTCCTCCAATGTTACAAGCTGCCATTCCTGTTGAAGCTGTGACTGCTACAGCATCTGCGTTGCCTTTGTGTTTACGTTTGAGTGAAGCGATGATTTCTCGAAGTAGAACCGATTTTCCGGTACCTACACGCGAACAACGTCTCATCAGTCTAATGAAGAGCATGTGAGACTGAGAAGAGAGTAGAAGCGAACCTGCAGAACCGGTGAAGAAGACACTCTTTCCATCCTCTACGACCAATTTATGAACCATTTGTTGTTCCGGACTCAACAGCACTTTCTGTTTGATATCCATCGAGCTGCTCGTGAGCATCTGACCCTTGACTCCTGCCAATTTCGACGATCCACTAGGTCCCGACAATTCATGAAAGTTTGAAGAACCCGTTCGAGTTTGTTTCGAAGTTGAAGCTTCGAGGTCGGCCCAAGGTAAATGTCGTTTCTTTGGAAGGGCCGATTCTTGGTTGAATGCATAAGCGGCAGAGGAAGGTTGAGTCGAAGGAGCGGTTGAAGTAGCGCGAGAAAAGGAAGAGTAGGAAGATGCAGGGAGTGAAGTTGAACGAGAGGAGGAGGAAGGATTCGAAGTGGAAGGAGTGGGTTTGCTGCCGAAAATGGGAGCTAGTTTGTGAGCTGTAAAAGAAGGTTTCGCTGCTAGTGCTCTTCCATTCGAACTGCTAGAGGTTGTGGTCGAAGTTGACTTGATGTTATTCGCGTGACTTGAACTTCTTCCCGTCACTCCTCCTTTGTTGACTGTACTCGCAGAAGGTTGTTTGACTTGTGCAGGTGGTTTGAATGCAGTTGATTTCGGTTTAGGAGGAGTTAAAGGCCATTCTTCTGAACCCAATTGTTCGAATTTGTTCTCCTCTTCATCATCATCCGATCCTCCTCCCCATTTACGTTTAGGTTGGCTAGAGAGTGGTTTAGGTCGACTAGTCATACTCTGCTTGTCGTTGTGTTGAGAGATGAGATGTTCGTCAAGTTGAATGAAGGGGACACTGAGTGGAACGAGGAGAAGAGGCGCGTCGACTGCTTGACCCACAGGTGGATTGCAACAAATTTCAACCCAAAAAAAAGAACCGATTTCCCTCCTCGCCTCAGAGGCTTCTCTCTCCTTTTCTCCCAACCAGCGCCGGGTTTTTGCGTTATCCTCTTTATTGTAGGTGTACGCGATTACCGAATCACCGACTTTTTCAGTGGAAGCATCCAGTGGAGGATGATCATCTAATCACCACTCCACCGTCCGGCTCGATGTCACGTTCCCTGTCGGCGGCGCTCAGAACCTAGATCCCTTTCCTTTCCTCCCCTTCTTTCGTTTCGACTTTCTTTTCCTCCTACACCAAAACTTTATCGACTTCTCTCGCAAGCTTTTTTCCGTTTCGCCTTTTTCTTACGGAGGGGGTTTGAGACGGATTTGATTGTTATGAGGGTCGGTAGAGTGGGAGGAAGGGTCGAGGCTTGTAGAGAAGGGATTCATGAGGTGAAGGATCGGAGGCGGGCGTACTATTCCCTTGCAGAGGATTTACTGGCTGCTACGCGGCGATGGTCCAACGCAAACCAGTGCGCATACATACCCTTTACTTGTCTACACTATGTTGTTGTCAATATTATTCAACCGGTGAACAAAACTATCTTCTCGTTGTTCGATTCTTGCGAGAGTTTTAAGTTTTCCTTTCTCCTCGACCTTCCGGCGAGTCCTCTCTCGACCGCGCGTGACCTAGACAACTCTTTCCTTCACAACTTCGGCGAGCAAGGCGTTGGCGGAAAGGAATCAAGCTCTCGCAGAAAGGAAACGAGAAACTTGCGATGAAGCCCTCGAAGAACTATGAACGAGTGACGGAACTGCAAAACTGAAGGATAGTACTGCAATTTGACTGATCATGAGAGAGACTACTAGAAGGGGCGGAGGGGAGAGTTGTGTATGTAAGGAGAGAAAAGGGAATTGATACAGAAGAGAAAAAAAGAATAATTAGGACTCAGCACGAAGAGAGTGAGGAGAGTAGTTTATAGGTTGGGTCGGTGTCCCTCCTTGTATTCGAACCATCCCAACGCGGATTCAGCACCGAAAGCAGCAGTGAGTCCGACTGCGACCGCAGAAACGATCCTTCGATCCCAACGGGGGTGGTGCCAGTTCGCGTAGGCGTAGTAAGCGGGTACAGCGACGAGTGCGACGTTGACTGTAGACAGATATAGCGAGAATGAGCTCAGAACGAGAGAGAAGAGAGAAGAGACGAAAGGAAACTTACTAGCTCCGATAATTCCAGTCGCGGCATAAGGGTATTCTCTCGCGAGAGCTCTACCTTCCCTCTCGACTTCTGAAGCCTTCTTCTGAACCTTCTTGGCGTCCTTCTTCGCTTCCTTCTCGACTTTGCCAGCAAACTCCTTCGCATCTTGTTTACCTTCCTCCCACTTCTTCTCCGCGACCTTCTTTCCCTCTGCGTACTTCTCCTTCGCCTCGGCTTTACCTTCAGCGTACTTCTCCTTGACCTCCTTCTTTCCCTCAGCGTAGGTCTCCTTGACTTCCTTCTTTCCCTCCTCGTACTTCTTCTCAGCATCCTTTGCTCCTTGTTGAGCGTTTTGTTTGCCCTTCTCGAGCTTGTCCTCGGCAGTTGCGGCGACGACATCGACCTCCTCCTTGAGCTCCTTCTGAGTCTCAGCCTTCAATCGTGCTTGTTCGGATGAAACATCTTTCGCTGCTTGCTTAGCGGGAGCGGGAACAGCGGGAGATTGCGATTGGGATTGAGTCTGGGGTTTGGTTTGCTGGGAAGAGGAACCAGTTCGAGCTTTTTGAGCAGCAGCATCTCGGGCTTGCTTGTGTTCGCGTGCTCGAGCGAAATCGTCTTCAATGTGAGACTCATCGGCGTGACCCATAGCTTCACGGAGCTTTCGTGCTTCTTCTTGATCAACGACTAGAATCAAGCAGAAGTTACTAGGGTCAGTATCGAGATAGAGAGCGGGATGGGATAGAGGAGAGGGAGATTTGATTGTGACGTTGGGACAGCAACACGCAGTCTCCCTCTGTACGTCTGATGAGGACGAGGGGGTTGAGGGAAAGCAGAGTGAGTGCTTACCGTGAACGTGTTCAGCCTCGTAATCGACAGCTTGTTCTCCAGAGTGAGAAGGGTGATCTTCTTTCTTTTCGAGGAGGGAAGTATCGGGATGAGCCTCGAGTTCCTCGGGAGTGTTCTTTGCAGCGATATCGGCCCAGGAAGACATACTTCTAGTTTGTGTGAGTGTTGTGGTGGGGGTTTGAAGAGTGAAAGTAGAGAGTGAAAAGGGAGAGGGAAAGAGGGAAAGTTTAGCAATGACGGATGGGAAATGAAAAAGTCTCGCCTTTTCGCAACTTCGAAACGTACAAAAGGCGTAGCGGGCTGCAAAAGCGATTACTAAAGTGAAGAAGTACAGGGGAAGAGAGAGACAGAGAGACTGGGAAACAATGTATAAAACTGCACAAAAGAAATCGTTCACTCTCGTTTCATCAAGCTGCAGGCGGCACTTTCCCAAGTTGTACGAGATGTCGACTGTCGACGATGACGGGAGCTACAAGTTGGTGGAGAGAGAGAGAGTCAATGGGGGTCTCGACGAAGAATAGTTTGAAAGGGCTCACCTCCGCTCGAAAGTTCAACCATGAATTGATCTCCATCTGCAGAGTTTGTCGTTACTCGTTCACCACGATGCGTTCCGTCGAGAACTATGTCATGACAGAGAGACAGAGTCAGGGTCGATAGAACGAATAATGTCGGAGAAACTAGAAAAGCGTACCGAGACAGCGTTCTCCTTGATCGTAAGGTGGCATTGGCTTGACGTCTGAGCAAGGGAAGCTGACGACATTCTCTGTATTCGATTCGATGTAGAGACTACAAGTCTTTGTGTTGGATTCCGTAACGATAGCTAAATTTCGAAGCGAAACGATGATGAGTCGAAGCCAATGTCGAGAGAGAGAGAGGGAACGTTGCTCACCGTATTGACCGATCAAACGATTATCTTGGAAGTCAGACTGTTCAACGATAACCCTAACTCCCTTGACGACCCAATCTTTCGGTAAAGCTTTTTGACTTTGATTCCTTTCGTGATATTCAAGCGGTTCGGCAGCTGCTGTTGCGGCACCAGCGTAGACTCCTGGGGTTTGATACGACAATCCAGCACCCGGAGTTTGAGCAGAAGCGGCAGGTGTAGGTCCAGAAGGATAAGCGGCGGGCGTTGGAGCTCCGTTCGCGGCGGGAGTAGGAGCGGTGTAAGGTGTAGGCGCTGTGTAAGGTGTAGGAGCCGAGTATTCGTTTCCACGCTGAAAGTAGATCGGGAAGCTCTATTAGGATTGAGTCGCAGAGGGAGGAAAGAGCAGAAGGGAAACTCACAGAAGCTGCAGGGGTAGGAGCACTATTCGGTGCCACTCCCCATTCATCATCTTCCCAACCTGAAGCACCACCATTCGCGGCAGGAGTAGGAGCAGACATCGCGGCAGGAGTTGGAGCAGAGTAACCGTTCTTAGCCCCGTAAGCTGGAGTTCTTCCTCCTGCTCCTCCATATCCCGGTGTTCGACCTCCTCCAGCAGTTGCTCTTCTCGGATCGGGAGTCTTACCTCCATCGTTCGCACCTCCGAAAGGTGTTCGATTTCCTGCTGCACCACCATAAGGAGTACGAGAACTCGAATTCCAAGCGGTTTGAGCGGCTGCTACTCCTGGTGGAGGAGGAGCGTTGTAAGGGTTCGGTGTCGCTCCTGAAGGTCCAGCTTGAGCTCCGCCCATACCAGGGTGGAAAGGAGTTCGAGAAGAAGGGTTGAAAGCGTCGTCTTGACCTGGTCGATGGAAAGGAGTACGAGAATCGGCAGACCAAGGATTCGGTGTTCTTCCTGAAGGATCGAATGCTCCTCCTGCTCTCGGTGTAGCTCCTCCCCCAAACGCACCTCCAGCAGGGGTAGCTCCTCCTCCAAACATATTTGGAGCTGGAGTTCGTCCTCCAGAGTAATTCGGTGCGGGAGTTCGACCATTCGCAAAGTTGGGTGCAGGAGTTCTTCCTCCAGCGAAAGGAGGCGCTCCTCCATATCCTCCTCCTCCAGGTGGACCCATTCCTCCTCCTCCGAGAGGTGCAGTGTTTGAAGCAGACCCGAAAGCAGCTGAACCTTCTCGGTTGAAACCACCTCGAGCACCGTATCCACCAGGTCCTCCTCCAGGGCGTTCCAGGAGAGGAATCAGCGTACCATCGGATCTGAAGAGAACGCGAACAAAACGTATTAGTCGCGAGAACCGTTCGAATGAGTTCGTTCGAGACTTACTTTTGTTCCTTGAGTTTGTCAACGAGAATCGTGATAACCTTGTTGCTCGAATGCAGTTCGACCCTAGCTTGATTCCCCGTCACATCTTTGATGATACCCGTATTCCCTTTGTAAGTTCCCTGAATTACTGCCACTTTTCGATGAATCCTCCCATCCGGTCTGAAACTGTTCCCGGCTGGCATCGCTTGAGGTTGTTGTTGCAATCCAGCTCGTTCAGGATTCATTCCCATTCCCATTCCTACTTTCGGTTTGTTCGCTCGAGGTGCGGTCGATTGAAGGTTTCGAGCGTAGGCGACGAAGACTCCTCCGTTTTCGACGATGTCGCGAGAATGAAGGAAAGCGTAGAGGGATCGATAGACGTGAAGGACTCGACCTCGTCGTTCTCCGGAAGGGTTGTTCTGCGGAATCATTCGAGTCAGCGAGCAGTTTGATGTTTACGAAAGAGAAAGAGAGAACGCACAGGATTAGCTTCTTTCATCGTTTCTCCGGCTTTGATATCGAATCCTTCCATATCCGTTGCGACAGCGAACCTCGTAGAAACCTTTGAACTGATCTGACTAGGTTTGAGCGAACGAACAGTTCCGGATTGATCGAGGATTCGGAACATTTCTCGTTCAATCTTGATGATAACTCCTGCAGTTTGAGGACTATATCGAAACAACGTGTCAGCGAATCGACTGTAAGAAGCGGAGAAGAAGGTGTTGCTGACTCTAGTTGAACGAGATCGTGAAGTTCATATCCACCGATAATGTTGACACCACTTCCAATCTCTGCCGCTTCTCTCACATCCTTCGTAAACACGCTGACTTCCGTCGAACTCAGATCACTCAAGAAAGTAATCGTCTCCCCCTCAATCTTGACCACCAAACCCGTTTCATCCGCATTCGAACCCTGCATAACCTTGATATGATCTCCCTCCTTGAACCTCTTCCTGACACTCTTCGTCGGTACCTCGACCTTGATCTTTCCTAGTTCGTGTTCGGCGTCGGGAGTGAGGGCGACGATTTCATTCGAAATCGAGTCGACAGTTCCATGAATTCCTTTCTGATCTCCTTCAAACACTTCGACGTGATCTCCAGGTTGTAGAATCGTTCGAGCGACTTTGCGAGCCATTTCTGCGATCGATGCGAGGTCGAGTGCTTCTCCGTTCGCTCCCGCTTCTCCTTGGAACCGAGTGAGTTCGTCGATCGTAGGGTGAACGTCTTCGATCGTCAATGCCGAGAATCGAATGTCCTTCTCACAGAATCCATCCTTGTATTCGTCGTTTCGGAACATGAAGACTCCTCCAGGTCGTTTCGCTACCGAAGAACCTCCATACGCTTTACTGATTCCTTCTGGGTTGAACAATCGTTGAGGTGGTCGGAAAGCGAGAGGAGTCGCAGTACCTTTCCTACGTTTCTTTCCATCTGGACCAACTTGAGTATTCTCATCCTTCGGAGTCAAATCGATACGAGGGATGAATTTGACCGTCGCTTCTTCTCCGTTCTCACTCAATCCCAACACTTGAGCCAAATCTCCCGCATAAGTCCCTCGTTTGATTCGGACCCATCCTCCAGGTTGCAACTCGATCTTCTTTTGTTTCGTCTTGAGGAGATCTGCTCTCTCTTCGAGGTCGACGAGAAAGATTCCGTTCGGACCGTTGTGATACATTCCGACGAGACCGTGAATCGCATCTCGGACGTCTTGTTCTGAGCGAGCTTCGATGTAGAGGAAACCTTTGAGCGAGTCTCGGTGAAAGGCGGAGATGATTCGAAGTGGTTGACTGTTGTCGGAAGCTTGAAGTGCGGCGGCTTTGCGAGAGATCGAGAAGATGAGATCACGTTCGCGACCGACCTACATCGGAAAACCTGTCAACAATCTCTATTTCGACAGAGAGTGAAGAAGACTTTTCGACATACCTTGCACTTGACTCCCCAAATACTCGGATCGTTGACACTCGGCATAAGTAAAGCTTGAGGAGCCCAATCATCGTTATCTCCCGCCTTGTACTTGTTCTTCTTGTACCTCGCATCCAATTCTTCCGCCAATGCCGCAGCCTCCTGATCCTTCTTTGCCATCCTACGTCGATCTAATCTTCGGTGAGATGCGTCTCCATCTTCTGTGTCTCCGAAATCTACATCGTCGTCTCCCGGTGGTAAAGATCCGTCTCGTTCTTGACGAGGTTCTCGACGATCGACGATGAAATTGTCTACATTGCACGTTGTTGATCAGCTGAGAGCATGAATGTGAGAGAATAAAGGAAGGGACATACCATTCGCAATGAAACCTTCTTCTCCTTCCTCCTCTTCCTCGTCCTCATCTTCATCAACGTCGGCTTCAATATCGAGGAATTGATTTCCAGCACGCTTCCTCCTCTGTGTGTGTGTGCGAGTTCCAGTCAGTTTGAGTTGAAGGAAAGAAAAGGAGGTTGAATTGACGAATAACCTTTTTCTTGCGAGGTCGATCCGAATCCTGTTTTCAAGTCGAAGTTGATCGCTCGTCCAGCTCGTCAGTGAATGTACGAGAGTCGGACAATGTAGTAGAGGCTTACCTGACCACTCTCGTCCTCTTCTTCTTCTTCCTCCTCATCTTGATCTTCTCCCTCTTGTCCGCTTGCTTCTTTCCCATCCTCTCCATTATCCTCTGGTTGATCATCTGAAGCGTTTCCTTCTGCGTCTTTGACTTCATTCTCATCCGCTTCATCCTGTAGTTCAGTGAGAGTACGTTTGTTGGGTCGTTGATTCGATTGATGTGACTCTCCCGCTCCGACTAGATCTGGTGGCATGGGAGTCTCATTCTTGAGGTGTGGTGGATCTGGCAGCTCTGGAGAGAGCGACATCCTCGCTATGGTGGAGTGGAAAGAGTGTTGGATGATGTGGAGTAAGGAGAGAGAGTTAAAGGTAACTCGAATTGCAATCAATAAGAAACTGAAATCAAGTCTTTCTCTCTTTCCCTTCGTCGACTAACGCCCATACTTGATCGTAAGTAGCTGTTCATCGGAGCACTCGTAGACACTCTAGCAAGATCCCTAGCTATCCCAAACCGCTCTCCACCTCTTCCTCGCTCTTTCCTATCCATCTCGAAAAAAAGTCACTTTCGCCCTTCAACTCGACTCGACCTCGACCTGTCACCGTTGAAACTGCATGGGAGTAGCTTCGAAAGGATCACTAGCAGTTGGTAGACAAGTCATGCTAGTCGAGAGAGGAGGGAGTGAATGGGGTCGATGTTGAGCTCACCTGCCATTTTATCAAGTCCCGTTTAACTGATCACCTCGATATTTGAATGGTCCAACAGGCAATGGCCCGTGGAAACAAGAACACCTCTGAGCGAAAGACCCGTTCGGCTCTTACGGACGTTGTCGCCCGCGAGTACACGATTCACCTCCACACTCGCGTCCACGGTAAAGGATTCAAGCACCGCGCTCCTTCCGCCGTCAAGGCCGTCAAGGCCTTCGCTCAAAAGCACATGGGTACCAAGAAGGTCGTTCTCGAACCTGGACTCAACTCGGCCATCTGGGGAAAGGGAATCAAGAACGTCCCTCACCGTATCCGAGTTCGTCTTCACCGAAAGCGTAACGACGACGAGGACGCACCCGCCGACGAGAAGCTTTACACTTACGCTTCTTTCGTCCCCACCACCGACTTCAAGGTAATGATAACTCTTTATTTCTTCTCCCTTTCTGATCTCCGCTCACTCACCTTCCATCACTCTCTATAGGGTCTTAACACCACCGTTGTTGACGCTGAAGAGTAAACCTCCTCCTCTCCCCTTTTACCCCTCATCGCTCTCCCTCCAATCCGACCTCGACCAAAAAATTCTAAAATACCCTCGCCTTTTTTGAATCTACTCGTTCTCCTCCCACTCGACCCTCTCTCCTCTCTCTCTCCTCCCCATCGCCTACCTCCTCTCGACTCGGAAAAGGGCAAAGATTAGTTACAAAGCGGTGGAAAGGAGAAGTTTGGGAGAAAGTGGTTGATGTGATGTGTGTGAAACGACAGATTTAATCTATTCGAGGATTTAATTCCCAATTCCTAGCCCGGTAGGGACCGGCTAGAGTGCTTCGATGCTTCGGCATCGTTGCGATTTCTCTTTTTTTTTTCTCTCCTTCGTTTTCGCCGACAGGCGAGAGTTTGAACTGACTTGCCAAAATTCTTCCGAGAGAAAAGTAAGACTCGAAACGTGCAAAGTTTCCTTCTGTATAGTTCCTCTTCTGCGCAATGCAACTTCGTTGATCCGCTCTTTGTCGACTCGTGGCCCCCGAGAGAGAGATGAGTGAAAGTTTTCATCTTCTGGACTTGCGGAAAAGTTTCTCGTTCTCTTCTCCATCTACCCCTTTCGCATACATCCTCAACCTCCTTCAAAACAGTACGAACCTCTCTTTGAACTTCAAACCTCTGCTTCTGTTGCTACGAGCTCACATTAGCACGTCTTTCTACAGTGTCTACCGCACTCATCAACACTGATTGTCCGAATCTAAAATTACTCGCTCGAGGCAAAGTTCGCGATATTTACGAAGTCCCTAATCACCCAGAAGCACTCTTGTTTGTAGCTACTGATCGAGTATCCGCTTTCGATGTCATCATGAAGAATGTGAGTTTCTCTCATTCTTTCATCTCTTTATCCTGCCGAGTCAAATCCAGCTGAATCATGGCATGTGAGGAGGAGTGTAGGGTATCCCAAACAAGGGTAAACTGTTGACTTCTTTATCGCTCTTCTTCTTCAATTACCTCTCAAACGCACCCGGAACCAAACATATTCCAAACCATGTCATTACTTCCGATATCCTCGAGATGCCTCAAGAAGTTCAAGAGTACAGGGATCAGTTGGAGGGGAGAGCTATTTGGGTTAGGAGAGCTCAGGTCTTACCAGTCGAAGCTATCGTGAGAGGTTACATAACGGGTGAGTTTTTCGAAAACTTCCGCCTCTCGTTCATCCCTCTTTCGACGTGAGAACTGGTTGAGCTGACGAGTGAGATCATGTCTAGGCTCGGCATGGGCGGAATATCAAAAGAGTGGAACGATGCACGGAATGAAACTGGCAGAAGGATTGAAAGAATCTAGTCAATTCATTCCTCCCCTCTTCACTCCCTCTACCAAAGCAGAAGTAGGAGACAAAGATGAAAACATTCATCCTGATGAACGTGGGTTCCACCTTTCCTCCTTTTCTCCTCGTTGCATACTTCCCTTGGTTGCTGATGAAAGAGAGTTTACTTTCCTTTTTTTCATTGTCGAATATAGTTGCGAAACACCTTCCCTCTTCCTCTCTCGCCATACCACTCAAATCTTACGCCCTAGCACTCTACTCAACCGCCGCAAAGCACTCTCTACAAAACGGCTTAATCCTAGCAGACACGAAGTTTGAATTTGGGCTCCTCCCTTCGTCTTCCCCCTCCGGCGAACCCACTTTGATCCTAGTCGACGAATGCCTGACTCCAGACAGTTCACGATTCTGGCCCGCGAAGACTTGGGCAGAAGGGGAAAAAATGGTTGGGTTCGATAAACAGTTTTTGAGGGAATGGTTG
>Ga0308161_1003731_pt1 | contig 14517 bp, 11 predicted proteins | sample PhyFR2_FD_201034 | JGI IMG/M metagenome (GOLD analysis project Ga0308161, IMG submission 201034) | Phyllosphere microbial communities from UC Gill Tract Community Farm, Albany, California, United States - DLSLF.R2 | ecosystem: Host-associated > Plants > Phyllosphere > Unclassified | place: USA...
CCGCCCTCCTTATCCGAACCTGCTCCGCCCGTGTCCCGCATCGTCGTTCCTCCAAGTGTCCAGCAATTCGTCGGCGGCGACCGGCCGGCCGTACAGATACCCCTGCGCGTGCGCGCAGCCGTGGCGCAGCAGGAACTCGGCCTGCTCGACGGTCTCCACGCCTTCCGCGATCACGGCCAGGTCCATGCTCTTGCCCAGCTGGACGATGGCCACCGCGATCGCCTCGTCGTCCTTGTCGGCCGGGATGTCCTTGATGAAGCTGCGGTCGATCTTGAGGGTCTGCACCGGCAACTGCTTCAGGTACGCGAGCGACGAGTAGCCGGTGCCGAAATCGTCGATCGCCAGCGCCACGCCGAGCGCGTGCAGTTCGTGCAGCGTCTGCAGCGCGTCGCCGGTATTCATGATCACCGACTCCGTCACCTCGAGCTGCAGGCGCTGCGGCGCCAGGCCGACGTCGGCCAGCACGCGCGCCACCAGCGGCGCCACGCTGCCGCGGTCGAACTGGCGGCCGGACAGGTTCACGGCGATCTTCGGTACGGCCAGCCCGGCCGTCTGCCAGCATACCATCTGGCGGCACGCCTGTTCCAGCACCCAGGCGCCCAGCTGGGCGATGAAGCCGGTGTCCTCGGCCAGCGGAATGAAGCGCGCCGGCGGCACGTGGCCCAGTTCCACGCTGTGCCAGCGCACCAGGGCTTCCACGCCGATCAGGCGGCCGGACTCGATCTCGACCTGCGGCTGGTAGTGCAGGTGGATCTCGCCGCGCTCGATCGCGCGCCGCAGCAGACCTTCCATGCGCAGGCGCTCGGCGCCGTCGCCGTCCATCGACGGCGCGTACAACTGGTAGCCGTTGCGCCCGCGCGCCTTGGCCTGGTACATGGCCACGTCGGCATGGCGGATCAGCACGTGCATGTCGACGGCGTCCTGCGGGAACAGGCTGATGCCCACGCTGCCCGTGACGAACAGCTCGTAGCCGGACACGACGACCGGCTGCTCGAACAGCTGCATCAGTTTTTCCGCCACCTGGCGCGCGCCGCGGACGCCGTCGACGTCTTCCAGCAGCACGATGAATTCGTCGCCGCCCAGCCGGGCCAGCGTGTCGCCGTCGCGCAGGCATCCGGCCAGCAGGCCCGCGACCTGCTTCAGCAGTTCGTCGCCGACGTGGTGGCCGAGCGTGTCGTTGACGGTCTTGAAGCGGTCCAGGTCGATGAACATCACGGCCAGCTGGCGCCCGGCGCGCGTGGCGCGCACCATCGCGTGCTGCAGGCGGTCGTGGAACAGCAGCCGGTTCGGCAGGCCGGTCAGGGGATCGTGGTGCGCCAGGTGATCGAGCTTGTCCTGTGCCTCGCGCGCGCGGGTGACGTCGCTGAACACGCAGACGTAGTGGGTGACCGCGTCGGCCTCGTCGCGCACCGCGGACACGGTGAGCGATTCGAGGTAGGCCTCGCCGTTCTTGCGGCGGTTGCGGATCTCGCCGCGCCAGAAGCCCGTCTCGGCCAGGTCCGCCCACAGCGCTTCGCGGAACGTGGCGTCGTGACCCGTCATGCGGGTCAGGTTCGACTGCGTGCCCAGCGCCTCGCGCTCGGTGTAGCCCGTGATCTGGGTGAACGCCGGATTGGTCGCGACGATATGGCCGTGCACGTCGATCACCATCACGCCGTCGGCGATGTGCTCCAGCACGGTGGCCGACAGGCGCAGCTTTTCCTCGGCCTGGCGCCGTTCGGTGACGTCGGCGAACACCCAGATGCTGCCCGCCCCGAGCCGCTCGGGGTCGAGCGCGCGGCCGCTGACGGAGCACCAGAACACGCTGCCGTCGCTGCGCCGGAACGTCTGCTCGGCCACATAGTCGCCGCCCTGCGCCAGCACCGGATCGGCCGCGTCGCGGCCCTGTTCGAAGTCCTCGACGCTGGGGAACAGCACGCTGATCGAATCGCCCACCAGCGCACCCTCGACGTAGCCGAACAGCTCGTCGAAGCGGCGGTTGGTCGACACGACGCGCCGCTCGCGCACGTGCAGGATGCCGAACATGACGTTGTCCAGCACGGCGCCCTGCTCGGCCAGCAGCGCCTCGATGCGCATTTCGTTGTCCTTGCGCTCGCTGATGTCGGAAATGATCCCGTCGATCCAGAACGCCGCGTTGCCCGCGAACCCGGCCGGCTGGCCGCTTTCCAGCACCCAGCGCTCGATGCCGAAGGCGTCGATGATGCGGTATTCGATCTCGTACGGCCGCGCGGCCAGCACGGCTTCCTTGACGTAGTGGCGCTGCAGCTTGCGGTCTTCGGCGCAGATGACGTCGGCCCAGCGGTCCGTGTGGCCGCCGATGAACGAGGTGGCCGGGTAGCCGGAAATGTCTTCGATGGCGTCGCTGACGAAGTCGATCAGCCCGCCCGGACGCGCGCGGAACACGGCGCCCGGCACCTGCTCGACGATGGTGCGGAAGCGCTCCTCGCGCCGGCCGATGTCCTGGAACAGGTCGCCGATCGCGATCCGCATGCGCTCCAGCTGCCCGCCCAGCTGCCCCAGCTCGTCCTGCGTGGTCAGCGCCAGCGGCGCGTCGAACCGGCCCTGCGACAGGCGGTCCGAAAAGCTCATCAGCGTGTGCAACGGCTCCAGAAGGCGGCGCCGCAGCAGCACGAGGATCAGCAGGATCGACACGGTCAGCTGGACGGCCAGCACCAGCGCATAGCGCCACTGCTTGGCGCGCAGCTGCTGCTGGCTGAAGCTGTCGTCCATCTCGACGGCGACGTGGCCGATCGTCTGGCCGTGCACGACGACCTCGCGCGCAGCGCGCAGCACGTGGCCGTCCGGCGCCGCCAGCGCGCGCCGGTCGATGAATTCGCCCTCGGACTGGGCGCTGACCCGCACGCGCACGACGGCCGGGTCGCGCATCAGCGAATCGACGAGCGAGCGCGCGGCTTCCACGTTCATGTTCCACAGCGACTCCTGCATGCCGAGCGCCAGGATGTCGGCGTTGCGCTGCAGCGTGTCGTTCAGGTCGCGGCGCGCGGCCTGCTGTTCCTGCACGCCGATCAGGAGGTAGCCGCCGACGACGGCCGGCACCGCCAGGCCGCCGAACACCATCGCGACCAGCGCGGCATACAGCGAGCGGCCGTACAACCGGACGAGGCGCGCCGGCAGCGCATTCAGGGCGACTCTGGATAGGAAGGCCATGGGGGTCGGCGTCGTGCCGCCGATGTGGTCGGCGCGACAACTTTTGTTGCGAATCAATGAGTTGAGGGGCGGCTTAGATTATGCACGCAGCAATTGCCATAAGACACTTATTTTTGCGCCGTGCCGTGCTGGTAGCGATAACAGTGACCGGGCTGCCACGGTACTGTCCTGCCGGGCCGCCAGCGGGATCGAAGCAGGCTTGCTATCATCGCATCTTTTATGGAGGAGACGACGATGTCCATCACCCTGTATTCGGCCTCGGTGCCGGTGTTCCGCCAGATCCTGGGCAGCCTGGCGACGATCCTGGCGAAGGCCGAGGCGCACGTCGATGCGAAGAAGCTGGAGCCGGACGCGCTGCTGCAGGCACGCCTGTTCCCGGACATGTTCCCGCTCGTGCGCCAGGTCCAGCTGACCACGGATTTCGCCAAGGGCGCGGCGGCGCGGCTGGCCGGCGTGGAGGTGCCGCGCTACGACGACGTCGAGCACGATTTCGCCGGCCTGCAGGCGCGCCTGGAAAAGACGCTCGCGTTCCTGGACACCGTCGCGCGCGAATCGGTCGACGCCGGCGGCGAGCGCGACATCACGATCGGCATGGGCGCCAACCAGCGCCAGTTCAAGGGCCAGGCCTACCTGCTGCACTACGCGCTGCCCAACTTCTACTTCCACGCCGCGACCGCGTACGACATCCTGCGCCACAACGGCCTGGACATCGGCAAGCGCGACTTCGTCGGCACCTTCTGACCGCCCGGTAATTCGGGGTCAGAGCACATTTTCTGGCAATAGCCCGGCGGATAATTCGGGGTCAGAGCACATTTTTAGTAAATGGCTCAGAGGAACATCGTGCGCGGTCGAGTGGCGGCCGCGCGTGGTGCTGGATGACGTAACCCTGCACCCGCGCGCCTGCCAGCCGCATGGAATATCCATGAAGCCATATCCAAAATATGTGCTCTGACCCCGAATTTCAGGTGGCGGTCAGGTGTTGCGGCGCGGGTAGCCTTGCGCGAGGATGCGCTGCCACACGGTTTCCTTCTGCTCGGCCGTCATCGACACCCAGTGGGCCACTTCGACGACGGTACGGCCGCAGCCGCGGCAGATGTCGTCGAACGTGGTCGAGCAGACAGCGACGCAGGGGGTGTCGGGGCGCTGCGGGAGCGCCCCGACAGGGCGCTGGGTAAGCGCCCCGACAGGGCGCTGCGGGAACACCTCGACAGGGCGCTGCGTAAGTGCCTCGACAGGGCGCTGCGTAAGTGCCTCGACAGGGCGCTGCGTAAGCGCCTCGACAGGGCGCTGGTGCGTAAGCGCCTCGACCGGGCCGGCAGGCAGCGGCGCGCCCGCCACGTCAGCGGGCGGGGCCGACATCGAGCTTGTCCCAGCCTTCATGGCCGAGCCGTTCGAGCGTATCGATATTCTTCTCGAAGATCTCGGCCGCGTCCGGAATCGCTTCCACGGCGCGGTCGATGCTGTCCTCGCGCAGCAGTTGCAGGATCGGATACGGCGCGCGGTTCGTGAAGTTCGCGATGTCGTTCGGGTCCGTGTCCGCGAACTGGTAGTCCGGGTGGAAGCTGGCGATCTGCAGCTCGCCGTCCAGGCTCATGTCCTCGACGGCGGCGTCGGCCACGTCGAGGAATTCGTTGAAGTCCAGGAAATCCTGCAGCACATAAGGATGGATCAGCAGGGTCGTGTCGATCTCTTCCGGATCCGTGTCCGCCAGCCGCTGCAGCTCGTCCATCAGCGTATCCAGCAGCGATTCGGGCGTGCGCGCCTGCGCGACGACGTAGCGCACCTGCTCCTTGACCTGCACCGCCTTGGCGAACGGACAAAGATTCAGACCGATGACGGCGCGGTCGACCCAGCGCCGGGTGGCGGCGACGATGGCGTCATCGTCCACGTTCTCGTTGGCAGTACTCATGTGATGCTTTCCAAAAATGCAAATCCGCAGCGTGCGAAGACGGCAATTGTACGCGTTTTGGACGTGTTTTTGCGTCCTCTCATGGTGTGTGCGGCTTGTCCGGCTACCTTGACGGAGGCGCGTCATCCCGTCCGCATCGCCTGTCGGTTTCTGAATCCCGACTACAAATTTGACAATATGGACGAGCTGGAAGCATGTATTTCCACTACGAAATTTTTTGATACACCCCTGGGTATGTCGGAAATCACGGCGTAATCCAGAGCAAGGGGAATATGTAGCCGGCATATACCCCGTCAAAAGTAGCCAAAATGGATGGGTTCGTTAGCAAAAAGAGTAGACAAGATTTTTTGTAACCGCGCCGACATAATTCTTGACTGTGCGCGTAACTGGTCCGTACACTCCGCATTCACTCGTCAGTCCTGCCGTTCCTGGACGCAACACTGGAAAGCTATGAACGAAACGACTCGCTCCACTTACGCCCTGACCGTCGCGCTCCTGCTGGGCCCCGCGATCGGTCACGCCGCCGACAGCGCCCCGAGCCAGATCGCCCAAAGCAACAGCAGCGCGGCCGCCATGGCCAAGTCGATCCTGCCGCAGGCCCTCACGCCAGCCAAACCGGACGACTACAAGGACCCCGATCTGTGGGCCCGCATCCGCAGCGGCTACGCGATCCCCGACATCGACAACAACCTGGTCGCCAAGCACGTCCAATGGTACGCCAGCCGTCCGGACTACCTGACCCGCACGTCGACCCGCGCATCGCTGTACCTGTACCACGTCGTGCAGGAACTGGAAAAGCGCGGCATGCCGACCGAACTCGCGCTGCTGCCCGTGATCGAATCCGCATTCAACCCGCAGGCCCTGTCGACCGCCGACGCGGCCGGCATCTGGCAGTTCGTGCCGGGCACGGGACGCGACTTCAACCTGCAGCAGAACATGTTCAAGGACGAGCGCCGCGGCGTGCTCGCCTCGACCGACGCCGCCCTCACCTACCTGCAACGCCTGTACACGATGTTCGGCGACTGGCAGCTGGCCCTGGCCGCCTATAACTGGGGCGAAGGCAACGTGCAGAAGGCGATCCAGAAGAACCGCGCGCTGGGCAAGCCGACCGATTTCGAAAGCCTGGCCGAACTGATGCCGGCGGAGACCCGCAACTACGTACCGAAGCTGCAGGCCGTCAAGAACATCATCGCCAATCCGGCCCAGTACGGCGTCGCGCTGCCGACGATCGACAACTCGCCGTACTTCGTCGCCGTCGACAAGACGTCCGACATCGACCTCGCCGTCGCCGCCCAGCTGGCGGAGATGTCGGTCGACGAATTCAAGGCCCTCAATCCGCAGTTCAAGAAACCGGTGATCACGGGCGAATCCACCAAGATCCTGCTGCCGAAGGAAAACGCCGAGAAGTTCAACTTGAACCTGGCGCAATGGGGCCGCGCGCTGTCGTCCTGGACGACGCACAAGATCACCTCCGCGCGCGAGAGCATCGCCTCGCTTGCGACCAAGCTCGGCACGACGCCGGAAGTCATCCGCCAGGCCAACAACATTCCGCCGCAAATGCGCCTGAAGGCCGGCTCCACGATCCTCGTGCCGAAGACCACGGCCGCGACCGGCAACGACATCGCCGAGAACATCGTCGAGAACGCATCGATGATGCTGGAAGCGGACCGCGGCGATGCGCGCCGCAGCGGCCAGAAGCTGAGCGGCGCCCAGCGCTTCAAGGCCAGCGCGGCGCATGCCGTGGCCGAGATCAAGAGCCGCGTGTCGCGCGGCTCGAAGCCTGCCGTGAACGCCAACGGCCGCAAGCGCCGCTGATCCCGACGACGACGACGGCGGCACGCGCACGCGGCCGCCGTGACACCCTGGCAACGCGACGGGTCGATACCCGTCGGTCCGCGCACACCTTGACCTATCTCGTGCACGCAATCCAAAAGTGCGGTATAGTGTCGGTTGTGCGCTGCAAAAACGGGTTTGTACTTGTCTGCCGCGGCAGTTCACCGACAACAATGCGGTCGTAATCAAGCAGTAAAACAACTAGCAGCTTCGCAAGCCCAGGCATCCACAAAGGATGTCCTTTCATAAAGCCCTCCCGCCCTGCGTGCCACGAAAAAGGCACCGTCCCGGCGCAAAGCTTTTGTGCCGAAATTTCTTTCGTTTCAGAGTCATTTCGTATCGTTGGCTCGCGTTGCTATTTCGCGTTCCGCTCAAGAATAGCGAGGACGCTCACTGATCCATACCGAAAGTAAATAAACAATGAGTTTTGAAGCACTAGGCTTACACGCGTCCATCGTCCAAGCAGTTGCCCAGGCCGGCTATGAAAAGCCGACCCCGGTGCAGGAGCAGGCGGTGCCGGCGGCGATCGCGGGTCGCGATCTGCTGGTGTCGTCGCAGACCGGCTCGGGCAAGACCGCGGCATTCATGCTGCCTGCCCTGAATAAATTTGCCAATACCGAACCGGCAGCCGCCGGCCGTACGCCCGCGCAGGATGCGCAGGCGGCCCGCGCTCGTGGCGAGCGCGTCCGTTTCAAGGCGGCCCAGCCGAAGATGCTGGTGCTGACCCCGACCCGCGAACTGGCCCTGCAGGTGACCACCGCGACCGAGCAGTACACCGTCAACATGCGCCGCATCCGCGCCGTGTCGATCCTGGGCGGCATGCCGTACCCGAAACAGATGCAGCTGCTCGCCAAGAACCCGGAAATCCTGGTGGCAACGCCGGGCCGCCTGATCGACCACATGGAATCGGGCAAGATCGACTTTTCCCAGCTCGAAATCCTCGTGCTGGACGAAGCCGACCGTATGCTGGACATGGGTTTCATCGAGGACATCGAGAAGATCGTCGCCGCGACGCCGGAATCGCGCCAGACCATGCTGTTCTCGGCCACGCTGGATGGTGTCGTCGGCAACATGGCGCGCCGCATTACCAAGACGCCGCAAGTGATCCAGATCATGAGCGCCGCGAATCGCCATGAAAACATCACGCAGAAGGTGCACTTCGTCGACGACCTGTCGCACAAGAATCGCCTGCTCGACCACCTGCTGCGCGACGAAACCATGGACCAGGCCGTCGTGTTCACCGCCACCAAGCGTGACGCCGACATGATCGCCGACCGCCTGAACATCGCCGGTTTCGCGGCCGCCGCGCTGCACGGCGACATGCACCAGGGCGCCCGCAACCGCACGCTCGACAGCATGCGCCGCGGCCAGGTGCGCGTGCTCGTGGCGACCGACGTCGCCGCGCGCGGTATCGACGTGCCGTCGATCACCCACGTGGTGAACTACGACCTGCCGAAGTTCCCGGAAGACTACGTGCACCGCATCGGCCGCACGGGCCGTGCCGGCCGCAACGGTACGGCGGTCTCGCTCGTGAACCACGCGGAAAGCATGAACGTGCGCCGCATCGAACGCTTCACCAAGCAGACCATCCCGGTCGACGTGGTCGAAGGTTTCGAGCCGAAGCGTGCACCGGCACCCCGTTCCGCCGCCCGTCCGGGCTGGAAGCCGGGCGACGGCCGCAACAGCAGCAAGCCGGGCCAGCGCAGCTTCCACAAGCCGGCCGGTGAAGGCTACCGCGGCGGCGAAGGCCAGCGTCGCGAAGGCGGCTTCCGCAGCGAAGGCTATCGCGCCGACGCACCGCGCCGTGAAGGCGGCTATCAGGGCCAGCGCAGCGAAGGCTACCGGGCAGACGCCCCGCGCCGTGAAGGCGGCTACCAGGGCCAGCGCCCCGAAGGCCAGCGCACCGACGCACCGCGTCGCGAAGGTGGCTTCCGCAGCGAAGGCGCTCCGCGTCGCGAACGCTCGGGCTTCGGCGCGCACCCACGCTCGGCCGACTCGGCACGTCGTACGTTCGGCGATCGCTGATTAGATCGTTATTCACGCGGATCGACGTTGTGATCCGCGGGCAGTAACCCGTCGCCCCCGCCCTGTGCGGGGGCGACGTTTTTGTATGGGCCGTCTTCCTTTTACAGCGCGCAGCTGCGGAACCCCGCAAAGATATCGTCCCGCTCCGGCGTGAAGAAATTCCGGAAATGCGGCGAACGCAGTCGCACCGGCGTCGCGAACGACGCCCCGCGCAAGGTCTGGCGCGTGCCGAACCACGGCGCCGAATAGTCGCGGTAGCGGTCCGCCGCGAAGCCCGCGAACGGCAGGAATGCCGACGCCGTCCACTCCCACACCTGTCCCCACGCGAACCCCGGCTGGCCGGACACGGCCGCGTATTCCCATTCGTCTTCCGTCGGCAGCCTGCGCCCGGCCCACGCGCACCATGCCTGCGCTTCGTATAAATTGACGTGACGCACCGGTTCCGCCAGGTCCAGCGCGACGGGGCGGCCGAAGCGCACCGTGTGCCACTCGTCGCCTTCGCGCGCCCAGTAGCGCGGCGCCGAGCGCTCCTGCGTCATCAGCCAGGCACGGCCCGCATCGGTCCAGTACTGCGGGCGCTCGTAGCCGCCGTCGTGCACGAAGTCGAGGTAGGCGGCCGTGCTCACCGGGCCCGCGTCGATGGCAAACGGCGCGACCTTCACGTGTACCGCATCGCGCTCGTTGTCGAACACGAAGCCGGACGACTGGTCGCCGCCGCGCACGTAGCTGCCGGCGGCGAACACGATCTCGCCCGGGCCGCCGGCCGGCGCCGATTGCGCGCGCGGCGCCAGCGGGACCGCCGGGACGGGCGCGCCGCGCGACTGCAGGGTCTGCAGCGAGTACAGCAGGGCTTCGCCGTGCATGTCCTCGTGTGCCAGCACCAGGCGGTACGGGTACAGCGCCGCATCGTCGTGCGCGGCGTGCGCCATGCGGTCGAGGATGCGGTCGAGCACCTCGCGGCAATACGTCTTGACGGCGCCCGGTGGCGGCAGGTCGAGCGTCCAGCGCGCGGCATGCGGCACGAGGCCGGAATCGAACCAGTCGTCGCCGCGCGCCAGCAACGAATGGCCGTCCGCCGCGCCGGGGCGGCTGTCGGTCGCGTCGCGCAGCACGAACCATTCGGCGAACCACGCCAAATGCCCCAGTTCCCACAGCGGCGGATTGACGATGGGCAGGCGCGGCACGTTGGCCGCGACGTCGTAGCCGCCCGCGGCGAGGGCTTCGAACAGCGCGAGCGTATAATGCCGCGCATCCTGCAGCGCGGCGGCGAGTTCCTTCGGTCCCGCGTGGCGGAACGATGCTTGATTGACGGTCATGCATCATTGTACGACCACCCAGCCCCTCATTCCACTCGCATGGCGCTCATCCACATCGTCAGTCCCGCGTCCGCGCGCGAAAACAACGGCAACTGGCAGACCGCAAGCCGCTGGCGCCGCCACCTGGCGCGCGACCACCGCGTCACGATCGGCCCCGATTGGCGGCCGGGCGATCCCGTGCCCGACCTCCTGATCGCCCTGCACGCGCGCCGCTCGGCCGGCGCGCTCGCCGCGTTCGCCGCCGCCCATCCGGAACGTCCGACGCTGCTCGTGCTGACCGGCACCGACCTGTACCGCGACATCCACGACGACGCGTCCGCGCAGGCCTCGCTCGCGCTTGCGACGGGCCTCGTCGTGCTGCAGCCGCGCGGCCTGGACGAGCTGCCGTCCGCCGTCCGCGCCAAGACCCGCGTGATCTACCAGTCGGCCCCGCGCCTGGCGCCGGCCCGGCCGCGCCGCGGCGTGCCGCTGGACGTCGTCATGGTCGGCCACCTGCGCGTCGAAAAGGATCCACAGACGTTCATGGACGCCGCGCGGCGGATCGGGCTGCCGGGCGTGCGCCTGCTGCACGTCGGCGCCGCGCTCGACCCCGACCTCGGCCGCCGCGCGCAGGCGACGCAGCGCGAGGCGCCGGCGTACCGCTGGCTCGGCGCCCTGCCCCACACGGCCGCGCGGCGCCGGCTGCGGCGCTGCCATGCGATGGTGATCGCGTCGCGCATGGAAGGCGGCGCCAACGTCATCATCGAGGCCGTGACGAGCGGCGTCCCGGTGCTCGCCTCCAGCATCTCCGGCAACGCGGGCATGCTGGGCGACGATTACGCGGGCTTCTTCCCGCCCGGCGACGCCCGCGCGCTGGCCGACCTGGTCGAACGCAGCGTGCGCGATCCGGCCTTCCTCGCCCGGCTGCGGCGCCAGTGCGCGGCGCGCGCGGCATTGTTCGCCCCGGCGGTGGAGCGAGCGCGCCTGCTCGACTTGGTGGATAATCTGCTGTCGCGCGACCGCGCGCCCGAACATTCCGACGAACGCAAGCACACATGAGCACAGGTATGAACACTTCCGCCGACCAACCCATCAAACTGACCTCGTTCTCCCACGGCGGCGGCTGCGGCTGCAAGATCGCGCCCGGCGTGTTGTCCGAGATCCTGAAGAAGTCGAGCGGCTTCCCGGTGCCGAAGGAGCTGATGGTCGGCATCGAGACGGCCGACGACGCGGCCGTCTACAAGCTGAACGACGAGCAGGCGCTGATCGCCACGACCGACTTCTTCATGCCGATCGTCGACGATCCGTTCGACTTCGGCCGCATCGCCGCCACCAACGCGATCTCCGATGTGTACGCGATGGGCGGCACGCCGATCATGGCGCTGGCCCTCGTCGGCATGCCGATCAACAAGCTGCCGCTGGAAACGATCGGCAAGATCATCCAGGGCGGCGAGTCGATCTGCGCCGAAGCCGGCATCCCGATCGCCGGCGGCCACACGATCGATTCCGTCGAGCCGATCTACGGCCTCGTCGTGCTGGGCCTCGTGCACCCGTCCAAGGTCAAGCGCAACGCCGACGCGCGCGCGGGCGACGTCCTTGTGCTCGGCAAGCCGCTGGGCGTGGGCGTGCTGTCGGCCGCGCTGAAAAAGGATCAATTGGATGCCGACGGCTACGCCGCGATGATCGCCAACACGACCAAGCTGAACAAGCCGGGCAAGGCGCTGTCGGCACTGCCGGGCGTGCATGCGCTGACGGACGTCACCGGCTTCGGCCTGCTGGGCCACCTGCTCGAACTGGCGCGCGGCGCGCAGCTGACGGCCAAGCTCGACATGGCGCGCATTCCGCTGCTGCCCGGTGTCGAGGCGCTGGCCCACGCCGGCTATTTCACGGGCGCGTCCGGCCGCAACTGGGATGCGTACGGCCACGACGTCGAACTGGGCGGCGCCGTGACGGACACGCAGCGCGTGCTGCTGACCGATCCGCAGACCTCGGGCGGCCTGCTCGTCTCGTGCGATCCGGGCAGCGTCGACGAGGTGCTGGCGCTGTTCCAGCGCGAAGGCTTCGGCGACGCCGCGGTCATCGGGACGATGGAAGCGGGCGCGGCGCGCGTGGTCATTGGCTAGACCCTATCCGGTCGACGACAGCAAGCCGCCGCGCCAGCTCGTCGTCCCCGCGCCAACTCGTCGTCCCCGCGCGACCTCGTCGTCCCCGCGTTAACTCGTCGTCCCCGCGCAGGCGGGGACCCAAGTCGTTCGCGGCCCGCACATGAGCCTGGCCCCCGCCTGCGCGGGGGCGACGGCTGCCGGGTGCCATATCGGGCAAACCCGCCCTATGCCGCCACCCGCAATTCCGCCACCATCTCGCCCCGCTCGTCGATGCCCGTCTCGACGAACCCGAAGCTCGCATAGAACGCCTGCGCACGCTCGTTGCGCGTGTGGTAGCAGATGGTGATGCGGCGCACGTCGTCCCTGGCGCGCAGCTCGGCCAGCAGCAGTGCCATCGCGCGCCGGCCGATGCCGCGGCCCTGCTGCGCGTGGTCGACCATGAAGCGGTAGATGGCGTAGTCGCCGTCGACGTCGTCCGCGCGGCGGTCGTACAGCAGGAAGCCGGCCGGCTTGCCGTCGCAATACACGGCGCGCGGGATGTAGTCCGGATAGAAGCGCGACTGCGCGATCGAATACGCGTTGCTGGCCAGCAGATCGCGCTGGTGCTCGGGCAACTCCATGTCCATGAAGTCTTCGAAGTTGTCCTCGGTGATGTCCTGCAGGGTAACGTCCACGCGCCTTCCTTTCATTGCAAAAACGACATGATAGCGCACGGACGCGTACTCACAGCGTAAACAAGCCGCCGTCGCGGTCCGGATGCGTCACGTCCGGGTCGATGTCCAGCACGATGCCGCCGCCGCCGGGAATGCGCACGGGCAGCAGCTGCATCACGTCGTAGCGCATCTGCTGCGCGTACTGGCGCGACCCGGCGAACCCCGTCGACTGCGACAGCCACGACAGGCTGGCCGCCCCGGTCTCGACGAGCGTGCCGCAGCACAGCCCCGAGCCGTACACGCCGACGCGGTACGACGGCTGCCCCTCCATCGCCGCCTGCAGCGCCGCGTGCACGCCCGTGAAGTAATTGCTGACCGGACCGTCGAGGTCGGCCTGCGTCGGGTCGTAGTCGACGGCGAAATAGATCGCGGAGCCGAACGGCTGCCCGATGCTTTCCCGCGCCATGCGGAATGCCGCCGCGCCGTCCGCCAGTCCCTGCGCGCGCGTGAAGAAGCCGGTGCGGGTGCCGCCCGTCTCCCACACGGTGCCGATCCGCAGCCCGGCCCGCGACAGCGCGTGCGCCTCGCCCAGCGACAGGTTCTTTGCGGCATTGTGACTGTAGTAGCGCAGTGCGAATTCATAGCCCTGCTCCGCGAGCGCCTGCGCGTGGCGCGTCAGCTCCATCGTGGTGTCCAACCCCTTGCGTACCGGCATATGGCCTCCTGGCGACCTCTGGCGAAACGGGTACTGTGCCACTATGTTTATCTGCAGCAATTGATTGCTCACAAATAGTACCGATTGTCGCTGTCGCCGCGTAACCGCAATGACGGAACGACAACGCAGGAAACGCTTGACGCACCAAACAAAATTCATTTAGAGTGGGGAAATGTTCTCCCAACTGCCTCTGTCGACTTCCCTACCGCTCGCCGGCGCGCTATCGCCGGCAGCCCTGCTACTACGCGCGTAAATCGCCGCAGTCCCGCCCGGCTTCCCCGCCGGACCCCGTAGCTCAAGGAAAGTCGTACCGATGTCCGTCACTACCGCCTTCACGCTGTCCGCTTGTTCCGCCGGCCTCCCGCTGCTCGCTGCCGGCGCGCGCGTCGCGTTTCGTTCGGCGCTACGGCTACCGATCGGTTGCCGGGCCTAGCGTCCCGTGGCCCGTCCGGCAGCCCCCGCCACAACGATCGAACCGAACCCGCCTCACACCAGCATTTGACTCCAGGAGCTACGCCATGTTGACCAATCCCGCCGCCAAGTACCGTCCCTTCCCCGCCGTACCGCTCACCGACCGCCAGTGGCCGAGCCGCGCCATCACCCGGCCTCCGGTCTGGATGAGCACCGACCTGCGCGACGGCAACCAGGCGCTGATCGAGCCGATGAGCCCGGACAAGAAACTGCGTTTCTTCGAAAAGCTGGTGCAGATCGGCGTGAAGGAAATCGAGGTGGGCTTCCCGTCGGCATCGCAGACGGACTTCGACTTCGTGCGCATGCTGGTCGAGGAAAAACGCATTCCGGACGACGTCACCAT
>Ga0308161_1003733_pt1 | contig 14513 bp, 9 predicted proteins | sample PhyFR2_FD_201034 | JGI IMG/M metagenome (GOLD analysis project Ga0308161, IMG submission 201034) | Phyllosphere microbial communities from UC Gill Tract Community Farm, Albany, California, United States - DLSLF.R2 | ecosystem: Host-associated > Plants > Phyllosphere > Unclassified | place: USA...
AAGCTGCGCTTGGCTCAGACAGACGCCGCACCTTTTCCCGCTCCGGGCACCGCTGACACGGCGCGCTCAACGGGACTTCACTGCAACTGCAACGGCCACTGCAAAAGCAACGGCAACGGCAACGGCAACGGCAACGGCTTTGTATCCAGCCCGGTCAGGCTGCAGTGACGGCGTCGACCACAGCCGCCGACACCAGCGGCGCGGGCTGGTCCGCGGGCCGCATGCGCATCTGCGGATGGTTGGCGAACAGGTCCGACACCCACTCCACAAACACCCGTACCTTGGCCGACAGGTGCCGGTTCTGCGGATAGACGATATGCACCGGCAGCGGCTCGCTGGTCCAGTCGGGCAGCAGCTGCACCATGCGCCCGGCGGCGACATGCTGCAGCAGCAGGTAATCGGTCATCTGGACCACGCCCAGGCCAGCCAGCCCGGCCTGCACATAGGCGTTCGAGTCGTTCAGCGCTACCACGCCGCGCATGGCGATGTCGATGCGCTCCTCGCCGCGCCGGAAGTCCCAGTCGTAGGTCTTGCCGGTCTTGGCCGAGAAGTAATTCACGCAGCGATGGCGTTCGAGGTCGCGCGGATGCTCGGGCACGCCGTAGCGTTCGAGATAGGCCGGCGAGGCGGCCGTCACGAAGTTGATCACGCCGACGCGGCGCGCGATCAGGTTGACGTCGCCCAGCTCGCCGCCGCGGATCGCGCAGTCCACGCCTTCCTCGACCAGGTCGACCGGGCGGTCCGTGCTGCCCAGTTCCATCATGATGTCGGGATAGCGCTCGAAGAAGGCGGGCAGGGCCGGGATCAGCACTTCGCTGGCCAGGCCGGTTGCCATGTCCACCCGCAGCCGCCCGCTCGGCGACACGCGGGACCGCGACAGCGATTCGTCGGCATCCCGCACGTCGGACAGGATGCGCACGCAGCGTTCGTAATAGGCGGCGCCGTCGGTCGTCACCGTGACCAGGCGGGTGGTCCGGTGCAGCAGCTTGGCCGACAGCGACGCCTCCAGCGCCTGCACCAGGGTGGAAACCGTGGCCTTGGGCAGTTGCAGTATGTCCGCCGCCCGCGTGAAGCTGCCGGTGTCTACCACCTGGACGAACACTTCCATGGCCTGGAACTTGTTGTTCATGATCTCGATTGTTCAATCTGCTGAATAATGGATTCGCAATTACGCGATTTATTAAATTCTAGTCGATGTCTATATTGTCGGCACGGCAGGTTTGTTCGATAGCCGGGACGGAAACAGGGGTGAGCCATGACATATCGCGACAGGATTCTTGCAGGCCGTGCGCCTGCGCTAGGCACGGCCCCGGTGCGCGCCGCTGGCGGGTGGATGCGATGAGCACGGCTGGCGTGGACGCGAAACAGGCCGGAGCGGCCGGCGACGGCGAGCATGAACTCGCGTCGCGCGAATTGGAAGTCGCGGGTTTCGAAGGCCCGCTCGCGGGGCGCCTGTACCGGGCCGTCGTCGATGGCAGGCGCGACCTCTTGATCGTGTTCTTCCACGGCGGCGGCTTCGTCGATGGCGACCTGGACGAAGCCGATGGCTTCCTGCGCAGCCTGGCCATTGCCAGCGGCTATCCCGTGGTGCTGTCGTCTACCTACACGCTGGCGCCGGTCAAGCCTTTCCCGGCGGCAGTCGAGGATGCGCATGCGGTGCTGGCCTGGGCAAGCAGGAACAAGGCCAAGCTGGGCTGGACCGGCAAGCGCATGCTGGTGGCGGGCATCGAGGCCGGCGGCAACATCGCCGCCGTGGCCGCCATGATGGCGCGCGACCGCGGCGCGCCGCGCCTGGCTGGCCAGATCCTGATCATGCCTATGCTCGATCCCGGCCTGTCCACCTGCTCGATGCGTGAATTGCCCAGTTGCCCGGACAAGGCCAGGCTGGCCGACGAATGCGCCGCCGCCTATCGCGGCTACCTGCCGCATGCGGCCGACCGCAGCCATCCGTACGCCTCGCCGCTGCAGTCGAGCCGGCTGAAGAACCTGCCGCCGGCGCTGATCCTGTCGACCGATGACGATCCGCTGCGCGACGAGGCCGAGGCGTATGCCGCCAGGCTGATCGCCGCCGGTGTCCCGACCACAGTGCGGCGGCTGGCGGCGGCCCAGCTGCAGGAGCCGAATGCCCGCAATGAGTGCGCCTGCACCGGCCATGCGCTGTACGAGATTGCCAATTTCATCGCCGGCCTCGACGGCCAGCCGCCGCCGGGCCGCTGAAACGCCCCTGCGCCATTAAACGCTTACGAAGGAAGAGGACGTGCCGGCCGGCACGGAGGACCCGCTTTTCCCGAAGAACCGGGACGCGCCGCCTGCGCGCCACCATCAGCGACAGCAATGCGCCGAATCACCGAATCACCGAATGAATTTGTCAGAACACGGAGAACCTGCATGAACATCCTCACCACACTAAAGACGAGAGCCCGGCCGCTGGTGCTTGCGCTCGGCGCGGCCGCATTGGCATCGACCCTCGCCAGCTGCTCGGACGCCACCGGCAAGGCCGCTACCACACAGCAGGCGCCAGCCGCCACGCCGGTGTCGGCCAGCGCCGTGCTTGAGCGGCAGATCAGCGAGACGCAGGAGTTTTCCGGCCGCCTCGAGGCCATCGAGCGCGTCGAGATCCGGCCGCGGGTATCGGGCTTCATCACCGCCGTCAATTTCAAGCCCGGCAGCGAAGTGAAGAAGGGCGACGTGCTGTTCGTGATCGACCCGCGGCCCTACCAGGCCGAAGCCGACCGCGCCGAGGCGGCGGCAAAATCCGCCCGCGCCAAGGCGGACCTGGCGCGCCTGGAACTGGCCCGCGCCGAGCGCCTGCTGAACGACCGCGCCATCGCCCAGCGCGAATACGACGAGCGCGCCTCGGGCCAGAAGGAACTGGACGCCAACGCGCGCGCCGCCCAGGCCCAGTACGAAGCGGCCAGGCTGAACCTGGCCTACACCCGGATTGCCTCGCCGATCGACGGCCGGGTGTCGAAGGCCGAGATCACGCTGGGCAACCTGGTCGATGCGTCCGCCGTGCTGACGTCGGTGGTGTCGCTGGACCGCATCTATGCCAGCTTCAGCGGCGACGAATCGACCTACCTGCGCGTCGGCCCGCAGAGCCACAAGGGCCAGCCGGTGGCTGTGAAAATCGGCCTGGCCAACGAGGAAGGCTTCCCGCACGAGGGCAGGCTGGAATTCGTCGACAACCAGCTCGATACGCAGACCGGCTCGGTGCGCATGCGCGCCGCCTTCGAGAACCGCGACCGCGCACTGGTGCCGGGCCTGTTTGCACGCGTGCAGCTCGGCGGCGGCACGGCGATGACGAACGCCATCCTGATCGACGAGCGCGCCGTGAACACCGACCAGAATCGCAAGTTCGTCTTCGTGGTCGACAAGGACAACAAGGCCGAGTACAGGCCCGTGAAGCTCGGTCCGGCCATCGACGGCCTGCGGGTGGTGAAGGAAGGCCTCGCCGCCGGCGACAGGATCGTTGTCAACGGCCTGCAGCGGGTGCGCCCGGGCGCGCCGCTGGCGCCGGAGATGGTCCCGATGGATGGCGAGCACAAGAAGGAAGTCGCCATGGCCGGCACGGTTGCCGGCACGAAGGAGTAGACCATGAATTTTTCACGCTTTTTTGTCGACAAGCCGATCTTCGCGGCGGTGCTTTCGGTGATCGTGTTCGTTGCGGGCCTGATCGCTATCTTCAGGCTGCCGGTTTCCGAATATCCGGACGTGGTGCCGCCGTCCGTGGTGGTGCGCGCCCAGTATCCCGGCGCCAATCCGAAAGTCATCGCCGAGACCGTCGCCGCGCCGCTCGAGGAGCAGATCAACGGCGTCGAGAACATGCTCTACATGTCCTCGCAAAATACGTCCGACGGCGCGCTGCAGCTGACCGTGACCTTTGCCATCGGCACCAATGTCGAGCAGGCCGAGACCCAGGTACAGAACCGCGTCCAGCGCGCATTGCCGCGCCTGCCGGAAGAGGTGCGCCAGATCGGCGTGACCACCGTGAAGAGCTCGCCCAACCTGACCATGGTGGTGCACCTGAACTCGCCGGACGGCCGCTATGACGACCTCTACCTGCGCAACTATGCGGTGCTCAATGTGAAGGACCAGCTGGCGCGCCTGCATGGCATGGGCGAGGTGCAGCTGTTCGGCTCGGGCGACTACGCGATGCGCATCTGGCTGGACCCGCAGAAGGTGGCGGCGCGCAATCTCACCGCCGGCGACGTGGTCGACGCCATCCGCGAGCAGAACGTGCAGGTGGCGGCCGGCGTGATCGGCCAGGGCCCGAGCAAGGGCGCCGAGTTCCAGCTGACCGTCAATACCCAGGGCCGCCTGCAGACCGTGGAGCAGTTCGGCGACATCGTCGTCAAGACCAATGCCGACGGCGCCACCACGCTGTTGAAGGACGTGGCGCGCCTGGAGATGGGCTCGAACTCCTATGCGCTGCGCTCGCTGCTGAACAACCGCTCGGCGGTGGCGATCCCGATCTTCGAGGCGCCCAACGCCAACGCGCTGCAGCTCTCGACCGACGTGCGGGCAACGATGGAGAGGCTGTCCAAGGACTTCCCGGAGGGGGTTGAGTACAGCATCGTCTACGACCCCACCCAGTTCGTGCGCGAGTCGATCGATTCCGTGATTCATACCCTGCTGGAAGCGGTGCTGCTGGTTGCGCTGGTGGTGATCGTGTTCCTGCAGACCTGGCGCGCTTCGGTGATTCCGCTGCTGGCGGTGCCGGTGTCCATCGTCGGCACCTTTGCGGTGATGCTGGGCCTGGGCTTCTCGATCAACACGCTGTCGCTGTTCGGCCTGGTGCTGGCGATCGGCATCGTGGTCGACGACGCCATCGTGGTGGTGGAAAACGTCGAGCGCAACATCGACAATGGCCTGTCGCCGCACGACGCCACCATCCAGGCGATGAAGGAAGTATCGGGCCCGATCATTGCGATTGCGCTGGTATTGTGCGCCGTGTTCGTGCCGATCGCTTTCGTCTCCGGCCTGACCGGCCAGTTCTACCGCCAGTTCGCGCTGACCATTGCCATTTCCACCGTGATCTCGGCCTTCGTGTCGCTGACCCTGGCGCCGGCGCTGTCGGCCGTGCTGCTGCGTAGCCACGCTGCGCCCAAGGATGCATTGACGCGGGGCATGGACCGGGTGTTCGGCCGCTTCTTCGCCGGCTTCAACCGCTTCTTCGGCCGTTCGGCGCATCGTTATGAAGGCGGCGTGAAGGGCGTGCTGCGCCACAAGGGCGCCTCGCTGGTGGTGTATGCGCTGCTGGGCGTGGCGGGCCTGTTCATGTTCAGGGCGGTGCCGCCGGGCTTCGTGCCGCAGCAGGACAAGCAGTACCTGATCGGCTTTGCGCAGCTGCCCGATGCGGCCTCGCTGGACCGCACCGACGCCGTAATCCGTCGCATGTCCGACATCGCCAAGGACATACCGGGGGTGGAGAACTCGATTTCTTTCCCTGGCCTGTCCATCAACGGCTTCACCAATGCGCCCAATGCCGGCATCGTGTTCGTTGGCCTCAAGCCCTTCGACCAGCGCAAGGACAAATCCATGACGGCCGAGGCCATCGCCGCCGAGGTCAACAAGCGCATGGGCGTGGTGCAGGACGCCTTCGTGATGGTGCTGCCGCCGCCGCCTGTCAATGGTCTCGGCACCACCGGCGGCTTCAAGCTGATGATCGAGGACCGCGGCAATGTCGGCTACGACGCGCTGTACAAGGCGGTGCAGGCGGTGCAGATGAAGGCCTGGCAGAACCCGAAGCTGGCCGGCGTGTTCTCCGGCTACCAGATCAACGTGCCGCAGCTGTTCGCGGATGTGGACCGGGTCAAGGCCAAGCAGCTGGGCGTGCCGCTGCAGGTCATCTACCAGACCCTGCAGATCAACCTCGGCTCGCTGTATGTGAACGACTTCAACCAGTTCGGCCGGACCTACCAGGTGCGGGTGCAGGCCGACGCCCAGTTCCGCTCGCAGCCGGCGCAGATGACGCAGCTGAAGGTGCGCAACAACAAGGGCGAGATGCTGCCGCTGTCCTCGCTGATGCAGGTGCGGGACACCTATGGCCCCGACCGCGTGCAGCGCTATAACAACTACGTGTCGGCCGACCTGAATGGCGGCCCGGCCCCCGGCGTGTCCTCGGGACAGGCGCAGGCCGAGATGGAGAAGATCCTGAAGGAGACGCTGCCCAAGGGCATCGCCTATGAATGGACTGACCTGACCTACCAGGACATCCTGGCCGGCAACACCATGGTGATCGTGTTCCCGCTGTGCGTGCTGCTGGTGTTCCTGGTGCTGGCCGCGCAGTACGAGAGCTGGACCCTGCCGCTGGCGGTGATCCTGATCGTGCCGATGTCGATACTCTGCGCGCTGATCGGGGTCAAGCTGACCGGTGGCGACAACAACATCTTTACCCAGATCGCGCTGTTCGTGCTGGTCGGGCTGGCGTCGAAGAACGCGATCCTGATCGTGGAGTTCGCCCGCGAGCTCGAGGACCACGGCCGCACCGTGGTGGAAGCGGCGCTGGAAGCCTGCCGCCTGCGCCTGCGGCCGATCCTGATGACCTCGATCGCTTTCATCATGGGCGTGCTGCCGCTGGTGTTCTCCAGCGGCGCGGGGGCCGAGATGCGCCATGCGATGGGCGTGGCCGTGTTTGCCGGCATGCTGGGCGTGACCTTGTTCGGCCTGTTCCTCACGCCCGTGTTCTACGTCCTGCTGCGCACCCTCGCCATGCGCATGGCCAGGCCCGTTGCCGATGCCGGGCCGGTGGCGCACCCCAATGCCGAACTGGAAGGAACCGTCAAATGAAGAACCTGCAAACAAACCTTGCGGCCATGCACGCAACTTCGCATCCAGGTCCGTCGTTGAAACCGGGTCGCTACATCGACGAAGCGCTGGACCTGGCCTTCGTCGCCAGGCCGGCAGTGCCGCTCGCGGCCTCGGCACGGGCCAGGCCCGTCCCGGCCTTCATGCCGCGGCTGGCAGCGCTGCTGGGCGCGCTGCTGCTCAGCGCCTGCGCCGCGCCCGCTTTCGACCAGCCGGGCGTCGCCGTCCCGGCCGCGTTCAGGGAGCCGCAGGCGCCGGCCGCATCCCCGGACCAGGTGCGCCGTGCGGAAGACGGCACCACCTGGAAGACGGCGCAGCCGGCGGAGAGCCAGCCGCGCGGGGAATGGTGGCGCGCCTTCCATGACGTCCGGCTCGATGGCCTGATCGCACAGGCAACGGCCATGAACCAGAACCTGTCGGTGGCGGCGGCGCGCGTGAGGCAGGCGCGCGCCATCGCGGGCATTGCCGAAAGCGCCCGCGCGCCGCAGGTGGGCGCGGGCGTCGGCGCGCAGCGCACCCGCGTGTCGCCGCTGGAAGCGCGCCAGGGCGAGGGCACTGCGGTGGCGCCCGTCACCAGCTACCGCGCCAGCCTGAGCGCGAGCTATGAGGTCGACCTGTTCGGCCGGGTGGCTAGCAGCGTGGCGGCGGCACGCGGCGACGCCGGCGCGGCGGAGGCCAGCCTGCGCTCGGTGCTGCTGTCGCTGCAGGCCGACGTGGCGCAGACCTACTTCCGGCTGCGCGGGCTCGACGCCGAACTGGCCACCCTGGCGCGCACGGTGGGGCTGCGCGAGGAGAACGTGCGCATCAACAGCCGCCGCTTCGAGCAGGGCGACATCGGCGAGTTCGACCTGGCGCGCGCCCGTACCGAGCTGGCGACGGTGCGTGCCGATGCAATCGGCCTGCAACGCCAGCGCGCCAATGCCGAGCATGCACTGGCGGTGCTGCTGGGGCTGCCGGCGTCCAGCGTGAGCCAGCCCGACGACCCGCTCGCCATGGCGGCCTTGCCGCTGATCCCGGCCGGGCTGCCGTCCGCGCTGCTGGAGCGCCGTCCCGACATCGCCACTGCCCAGCGCGCGATGGAAGCGGCCAACGCGCGCATCGGCGTGGCGCGCTCGGCGATGTTCCCGGCGCTGACCATCGGCGCCGACGGCGGCGGCGTGGCCGGCGCCCTTGCCGACGTGTTCAAGTGGAGCAGCCGCTCCTGGCTGCTGGGCGCGGCGCTGTCGATGCCGCTGATCGACGGCGGCCGCAACCGCAACAACATCGTGCGCAGCGAGGCGGCGCTGGAAGAGGCCGTCGCCAGTTACCGCCAGACGGTCCTGACGGCCTTTGCCGAGGTCGAGGACAACCTGGCCGGGCTGCGCATCCTGGCGCAGCAGACCGTGGAAATCGACCAGGCGCTGGCCTCGGCGCGCCGTTCAGCCGGCCTGGCGCAGAAGCTGTATGACGCAGGCCGCTCCAGCTACCTAGACCTGCTCGACGCCCAGCGCAACCTGGCGGCGGTGGAACGCAGCGCCGTGCAATTGCGCAGCGACCGCGCAGTCACCACCGTGGCGCTGATCCGCGCGCTGGGCGGCGGCTGGGATGCGCAGCCTGGTGCAGGCATCGCGGGAGCGAACCTGGCGGCACGCTGACCTGCGCGACAACAGGCAGGGCATCCGGAGATGCCCTTTGCGGCGGTGCGTGGAAACGCCCGCCGCTTTTTTAGTTGGGATGCTGTAAAAGGGCAGGTTCGATGCAAGCAGGAAATCGACGCCGTGCGGCTGTGCCTGCCGGCTGCCGATGATGCGCAGCGGGCCGGGATGGCGGGACGGCTGACATCTCGAATCCCTTCCTGGAGGCCGGTTACAGCAAAACGCCGTCGCACCGGCTATGCCATCATTCGCCAATGAAACTCATACAGAATCTCTTTCGCCTCGTGCACTGCGCGATGGCGCTGCTATTCGCCTGCGCGGCATTGCTGCTGATCGGCATTGGCGCCCGCATGGGGTGGGATACCATCGCCGCCGGTTTCGACGGCGCCGCGGCGCTGGGCATCATCGAAGCGGTTGGCCTGGTCGCCGCCGCCGTGGTGGCGCTGCAGATCGCGGAAACCATCGTCGAAGAAGAGGTGGTGCGCGACGCCGACATCAGCGCGCCAACCCGGGTCAGGCGCTTCCTGTCGCGCTTTTTCGTCGTGGTCATCGTCGCGCTTGCCATCGAAGGCCTGGTCGCGACCTTCAAGGCCCTGCACGAGGATCCCACGCAGCTTGTCTATGCGGCGGTGCTGCTGGTTGCCGTCGGCGTGCTGCTTGCCGCCTGGGGCTATTTCGTGCGAATGAACGGCATGGCGGAGAAACTCGAGCCCGAAGCCATGGCCGAAGCCAAGAGCGAGGATGAAAAACTGAAGTAACAGGAGACTGCCTGCAACGACCGGGCTACGCCGCTCCGCCCGCACAAGCAGCTTGTCGACGCCTGCACGCTGCTTTATTGCGCCGCATCAATAGCGCAACTGCCCTGATTAAGTGGTTATACGGCAATATCTGCGTCATTCATCACCACATCCGGAAAAGAAAAATATGGCTGGGAAATTGAGCGAGCAAATCGACCTGATCACGCTGGACTGCCAGATCGGCGAGCTGAAGCAAAGAATAAGCAGCCTGAAGGAACGGATGGCGACGATGACGTCGCAACGGTACGAGACCAGGAACCAGTCCGTATTGCTGGGCACCATGCAGGAAGTGCTGAGGGACCTGCACCTGCTCCGCCTGGAAATGCTGGCCGTTCCGGGCAGCGAGGACGTTTACCCGGCGCCTGGTTTCCAGCCGGATGGCCGCATCGACATGATTCCTGCAGCAAGGCTGCAGGAGGCGCACCTTGCCGCAAGGCGAGACCCGGTTGCGGCATGAGGGCATAGTGGCTTCCTTCTTTTCTTCCCGGATGGCGCTTCCCCGTGCGGGCAACGTTGTCCTGCAGTTCCGCTCAGCGTTTTCAGGACGCTGCCTGTCCATGCCTCCAGGCCTGCTGCGGCAGGAGCCTTAAGGCAGCTGCCTGCCCACGATGCGGCTGGCTGAAGCGCCCATCGTGAGCCAGCGCTTCGCCGCCGCGCCCCGCCTGGTTGCACTGCTGGTATTCATCGCCGGCGCGGTGCTGCTGTTCTCGGGCGCGGTTCCGGCGGCAAGCGGTCGGCTGGAGGCGCTGCATCGCGTCCTGGCCCTTCCCTATATCGAGGCTTCCCATTTCCTTGCCAGCCTGGCTGGCGCAACCTTATTGCTGCTCGCCCATGCGCTGAGGCGCCGTCTCGACGCCGGCTGGCAGCTGGCGCTGGCCTTGCTCGCGGTGGGTGCGCTGCTGTCCCTGCTCAAGGGAAAGGATGTCGAGGAAGCCACCTTGCTGGGCCTTGCATGCCTTGCGCTGTTGCCGCTGCGCGGCCAGTTCTATCGCCGGTCCTCCCTGCTGAGCGAGCCCTTCACCCGCGGCTGGACGGCAGCGATCCTGACCGTGCTGCTGGCATCCTATCTGCTGCTGTTCCTGACCCATGAGCAGACGCCCATCAACCAGATGGCCTGGTGGGATTTTGCGCTGCATGCCGAGGCGCCACGCTCCCAGCGCGCCACCGTCGGGGCGACGGCGCTGATCGCCATCTTTGCGCTGTACCGCCTGCTCAGGCCCGTCAGGCCGCCGCTGGACATTCCGGACGCCGCCACCCTGGCAAGGGCGCGCCCGATCGTGGAGCAATCGCGGGCGACCAATGCCAATCTCGCGCTGCGTGGCGACAAGGCGCTGCTCTTCAGCGCATCGGGGGATGCCTTCCTGATGTATGGCCGCCGTGGCCGCAGCTGGATTGCCCTGGGGGAGCCGATCGGGCCGGAACAGAGCGCCCGCGAACTGATCTGGCAATTCCATGCGCTCTCTGACCGTTTCGACGGCTGGTGCGTGCTGTTCGAGGTCGGCGAGAAGTGGCGGTCGCAGTGTGCCGAGCTGGGCCTGGCGCTGACGCCGCTGGGCGAGGAAGCGCGCGTGCCGCTTCCGGAATTCACCCTCGACAAACCGGGAAGCAAGAAGCTGCGCGAAGCGCGTTCCCGGCTGACGCGTCGCGGCTGCCGCTTCCGCATCCTGTCCCGTGAGGAAGTCCCCGCTGTCCTGCCTGCGCTGAAGGCCGTGTCGGATGCGTGGCTGGCGGCGAAGAACGTGGCGGAGAAAGGGTTTTCCAATGCCTCGTTCGATGGCCATTATCTTTCGCAATTTCCGGTGGCGGTGATTGAAGCCGATGGCGGCATCATTGCCTTCGCCAATCTCTGGCTGGGCGCGGGCAGGGAGGAATTGTCGATCGACCTGATGCGGCACCTGCCCACCGCGGCAAACGGCACGATGGACCTGCTGTTCTGCGAACTGATGCTGTGGGGCCGGCGCGAAGGCTACCAGTGGTTCAACCTGGGCATGGCGCCGCTGTCCAATCTGAAGGCCGGTTCGCAGCGCGATCTCTGGTCCCATGTCGGGACCTTTGTCTACCGGCACGGCGAGCACTTCTACAACTTCGAAGGCCTGCGCCGTTACAAGCAGAAGTTCGATCCAGTCTGGCGGCCGCTGTACCTGGCCTCGCCGGGCGGACTGGCATTGCCGGCAATCCTGCTGGACATTACCGCGCTGATGGCGGGCAGCCTGTCGGGCATCGTGTCCAGGCATGGTTCCGCGCCGGACAGGAACGGCGCGGGTCCCACAGCGGCTGGCAGGGAATAGGCGTCGTCCTTTGTCACGGCGCTGGTTCCCGTTGCTGGCGACCTGCCGCGCCGGGCCGGCATGCGCCGAGCATCGGCTTCTGCTCGCCCCTTGATCTTGAGCATTGGCAGCGGCGCAGCAAGTTGCGACAGTAGTCGGGCAGGCTCCTGGCCTGCCCTTGCATGCCGGATGCCTGCTGCAGGCAGGAAAACCCGCCCGGACATGTCTGGCCGTCACTCGCCGTCAGGAAGGGAGATCCGATGCCCGCGCCCGCCGTTGAAAAGGATGCCGCATTCTGGCAAGAGCCCCTCGCGGCGCTGATGACCCGTCTGGATGCAAGTGCGGACGGACTCGGCGCCGCCGCGGCAGCCACGCGCCTGGCGCGATTCGGCCCGAATGCCGTGCATGGCGAACGCAGGACTGGGCTGGCTCTACAGTTCCTGGCCAAATTCCGCAATCCCCTGGTGATCATCCTGCTGGTTGCCAGCGGGCTGTCGGCATTCACCGGGGATGCCGTCAGCTTCTTCATCATCGCAGCCATCGTGTTCATCAGCGTCAGCCTCGATTTCTTCCAGGAATACCGGGCAGGGCAGGCGGCGGACCGGCTGCGCCAGTCGGTGGCGGTGCATGCAAGGGTGCTGAGGGACGGCAGGCAGGCCGAGGTCCCGATAGCGGACCTGGTGCCGGGCGATGTCGTGCTGCTGGCAGCGGGCGACCTGATTCCCTGCGACGGCCGGCTCCTCGAGGCAAGGGATTTCTTCGTCGACCAGGCCATGCTGACCGGCGAGCCGTATCCGGTGGAAAAGACGCCCGGCGATGTGCCGCCGCAGACCACCATCCTTGCCGCAGGCAACACCGTGCTGCTCGGCACGTCGGTCGTCAGCGGCACGGCGAAGGTTCTGATGTGCCGCACCGGCGGCGCTACCGCCCTCGGCGAAATCGCCGACACGCTGCTGGCAAAGGCGCCTCCTACCGCCTTCGAGCAGGGCACCCGGCGTTTCGGCATCCTGATCATGCGCATGACGATCCTGCTGGTGCTGTTCGTCCTGCTGGTGAATGCCTTCTTCCACCGCCCCTGGCTGGAGTCGTTCCTGTTTGCGGTGGCGCTGGCTGTGGGCCTCACGCCCGAGCTGCTGCCGATGGTGGTCTCGGTTACCCTGGCGCGTGGCGCGCTGCGCATGGCCGCCAGCAAGGTGATCGTCAAGCGCCTGGCCGCCATCCATAACCTCGGCAGCATGGATGTGCTGTGCACCGACAAGACCGGCACCCTGACCGAAGCGCGCATTCACCTGGAACGACATGTGGACCCGCTTGGCCACGACAGCCGGCATGTGCTGGAACTGGTCTATCTCAACAGCTTCTTCGAGACCGGCTTAAAGAGCCCGCTGGACGACGCCATCCTCGAGCACGCGGAGATCGACGCGACAAGCTGGCGCAAGATCGATGAAGTGCCTTTCGATTTCGAGCGGCGCCGGGTGTCCGTGCTGCTTGACGACGGCGCGTCCCGCCTGCTGATCGTCAAGGGCGCGCCCGAAGACATCCTTCGCCTGTCGGTCAGCTATGACTTGGACGATGGATGCGGCGCGCGTCCCATGGACGATGCGACACGCGAGGCAATCCAGGCCCGGTTCGAAGCGCTTGGCAGCGAAGGCTTCCGGGTGCTTGCTGTCGCGACCCGTCCGGTGGACAGGGCGCATCCCCATGCGGTGGTGAGCGATGAAACCGAACTGGTGTTCGCCGGCTTTGCCGCCTTTCTCGATCCGCCCAAGCAAAGCGCGCGGGCGGCGCTGGCGAAGCTGGCAGCCGACCATGTCGCCATCAAGGTCATTACCGGCGACAACGAACTGGTCACGCGGCATATCTGCGCCCAGCTCGGCCTTGGGGTGACCGGGGTGCTGACCGGCGCCGACGTCGCCCGCATCGATGACCTGGCGCTGGCTGCCTGCGCGGAGCGGACCACACTTTTCTGCCGGGTGGCGCCGGCGCAGAAGAACCGCATCATCCTGGCGCTGCAGCGCAAGGGGCATGTGGTCGGCTACCTCGGCGACGGCATCAACGACGCGCCCTCGCTGCACTCGGCCGACGTCGGTATTTCGGTGGAGAGCGCGGTGGACGTGGCAAAGGCCGCGGCCGACATGATCCTGCTGGAGCAGGACCTGGGCGTCCTCCATGCCGGCGTGCTGGAAGGCCGCCGCACCTTCGGCAACACCATGAAGTACATCATGATGGGAACCAGCTCCAACTTCGGCAACATGTTCAGCATGGCCGGGGCATCGCTGTTCCTGCCCTTTCTTCCGATGCTGCCGATACAAATCCTGCTCAACAATCTTCTCTACGACCTGTCCGAGCTTCCGATTCCGCTTGACCGCGTGGATGAGGACTCCCTTGGCTACCCGCGGCGCTGGGACATGGACTTCATCCGCAATTTCATGCTGGTCTTCGGTCCCGTCAGTTCCGTCTTCGACTTCCTGACCTTCGGCATCATGCTGAAGATCTTCCATGCGCAAGCGCCGCTGTTTCACACGGGCTGGTTCATCGAGTCCATTGCCACCCAGGTGCTGGTGATCTTCATCATCCGCACCCGCAGGAATCCGCTTTCGAGTCGTCCCCATCCGTGGCTGATTGCCTGTGCGCTGCTGACGGTGACAGTGGCCGCACTGCTGCCGTTCACGCCTGCGGGCGCGCAGCTTGGCTTCGTCGCGCCGCCGCCGTCCTTTTTCGTGATCCTTGCGGGCGTATTGCTCTGCTACCTGTTCATTGCGGAGTGGATCAAGCAATGGTTCTTTCGCCGCTTTTATCCGCACACCGCGCCGCGGGCATAGCCGCTGGCGCAGGAGCAGGAGACAAGCAGCGCCCGATGATGAACGGTTCAATGCTTCAAAGGCTGCCGTACGCCTTTCCTGGCCGATTGAATGGTGGAATTGTTCAGCGCCGGCACGCTGCACGAGCCGAAACGCTGTGTGCGCTGGATGCCTGAGGCCAAAACTGATTCTCACGATCCACGAATG
>Ga0308161_1003734_pt1 | contig 14512 bp, 14 predicted proteins | sample PhyFR2_FD_201034 | JGI IMG/M metagenome (GOLD analysis project Ga0308161, IMG submission 201034) | Phyllosphere microbial communities from UC Gill Tract Community Farm, Albany, California, United States - DLSLF.R2 | ecosystem: Host-associated > Plants > Phyllosphere > Unclassified | place: USA...
GGTAAATTCTGCGCTGCTTCATGATTGAACCGGCAATTTCTGGACGATAATAGCTGCATGACGACCACCATTCCATCCTCGGCCATGACCCTGGCCACGGCAACGACGACGGCGGCCCGCGGCAACAGCGTGTCCGACCTGTACGGCGCCGCCGTGAAGTCGCTCACCGCCCGCAGCACCGGGTTGCAGGGCATCGACGCGCAAATCCGCCGCGACGATGCGCGCCTGTCCACCTTGGGCCGGCTCGCCAACGTGCTGGACGACGTGAAGTCCGTCGCCGGCACGCTCGCCGCCAGCGGCCTGACCCTGGCCGCACAGGCCGACGGCAAGGCGCTCGGCGCGCGCATCACGGCCAGCGGTGCCGCGGCCGGCACGCACAAGGTCGACGTCAAGCAGTTGGCGCAGGGCCAGCAGCTCGCCACCGTGACCGTGCCCTCCGCCACCACGACGATCGGCAGCGGCGCCGCGACGGTCATCAAGATCGAGACGGGCAACGGCGGGACGGGCAACACGAAGACGATCCGCATCGGCGCGCCCGACAACACGCCCGACGGCATCGCCGCCGCGCTCAAGGCGGCCGGCGTGGATGCGAAGGTGGTCAAGACCGACAAGGGCGTCGCCCTCAACCTGACCGGCCAGCCGGGCGCCGCCAATGCCATGCGCATCGGCGTGGCCGGCGACCCGGCGCTGCAGGCGCTGCTGACCTTCCAGCCGCCGGCGCGCGGCGCCGTGACGCAGACGGCCGCCGCCCAGGACGCCGTCGTCAACGTCGACGGCAAGACCGTGTCCGGCACCAGCAACCGCTTCAGCGGCGCCATCGCCGGCGTCACGCTCGACCTCAAGGCGGTCGGCAGCGGCACCGTGACGATCGCCGGCGACAACGGCGCCATCGCGCGCAACGTCAAGGCGTTCGCCGACGCCGTCAACGGCCTGCCCGCACGCCTGGCAAGCCTCAAGTCGGGCGATGCCGCCGGCGACCGCACGCTGGCGCAGGTGCAGGAACAGGTGGCGCGCATCGTCAACGGCGCCGACCCGGCCACGCTGGCGGCGATCGGCGTGACGGCGCGGAACGGCAAGCTGACGGTCGACGACGCGAAGCTGAACGCCGCGATCGCGGCCGCGCCGGACCAGGTGGCCAAGCTGTTCGCGGGCGGCGGTACGGGCCTGGCCGACAAGGTCGGCACCGGCATCGCGCAGCAACTGGCGACCGGCGGCAACATCGCCAGCCAGGCGAGCGCCGTGACGAAGGACCGCGATGCGCTCGCCGACAAGAAGAGCCAGATGACGCAGGCCGTGAACGCCCAGGCCGGCAACCTCGTGCAGCAATACACGAACGCGGGCGCCAACTCGCTGTTCGGCCTGATGAATCAGGGCAAGACGATGTCGGCGTTCGACTTCCTCGCCTGAGCGGCAACCGGGCTCAACATCGCCACCCCCGCGCAGGCGGGGGCTCAATCGCTCCCCAACAGCCGACTCTCCGTCAGCTTTCCACGTTGCTCAACTTGCCGAGGCAGCGCCGCTGGAAGTTGTCCAGCCCATCCGTGACGAACGCATCGTCCTCCTCCACCACATGGGCATCGATCAGGAGACGCAGCTTGGCGATGCGGTCGCCCAGCGCAAGCGCCTGGGCCAGATTGGAGTCGGCAGGATCGCCCGCATGCGCGATGGCGCCGGCGACGGTTTCCGGAAAATCCCAGTGCGTGGCGATGGCGGCCGACAACTGGCGCCCGGCCTCCAGCAACTGCAGGCCGAACGCGCTGGAACCGGGCACCTTGCCGTCGTCGCACGCGCGGTCGGCCAGGCGGAACCCGACGACGACGCCGAGATTCTGCATGAGGCCCGACAGATAGGCTTCGAACGCGCCGGCCGTCACGCCCGGCGCCATCAGGCTGGCCGCCAGCGCGCACTTTTCCGACTGGTTCCAGATCTGCGGCGCGGCCACGCGCGCGAAACCCGTCGACTGCAGGCGGATCAGCGGCCGGAACGCGATGCGCGCGAGCAGCATGCGCAGGCCGTTCTGGCCGAGCATCATCAGCGCCGCCTCCACCGTCTTCACGGGCGACATCGGCCGGTAATAGGCGCTGTTGGCTTCGCGGATCACTTCGGCCACCAGCACGACGTCCTGCGTCACCTGGCGCGCGAGTTCGGCGTTGGACGCCTCGTCGTGCAGGCTGCGCAGCAGTTGCGGAATCACTTCGGGCACGCGCGGCACGAGCTCGGCGGCGCTGGCCGGATTCTGCGCCAGGGCGCGCACCTGGTCGAGGATCCGCGCCTCGACGGCGGCCGGCGCAGTGTAGCCGGCGGACGCCGTCAGCCAGCGGTAATAGGTCGCCTCGATCTCGGCGGCGATGCCGCCCTGCTGCTCGTCCGCCTGCGCGGCGGGTGCGGCCGGGGCCGCGGCCGGCGTGGCGGCCGTGTTGTCGGCACCGCCCCGGAGGCGGTTGATCCAGTTTTTCATAGAAGTGTGGGCTGCGCTGCGTTCAGGTGCCTATTGTAGCCTGATGCACGGCCCCTGAGCATCGCCACGAAAACGGCCGCACGGCAGCGCTCGCGCTTTCGCGCCATGCAATTCATTCGCATTTCGATCCGAACGCCGGGATGAATGCGAATCGTTTCCGTCACCCGCTGCTGCCGCGCTCATCTCCGCACATCCGTCCAGGCAAATCCTTAATGACGGGAAAAGGAATTTTCCTAATTAAATGAATGGCTTACAGACGCATTTTGATTTGTCATTTTTGACGAAATAACGCGTCGAATATATTTCCAATGCGTCCATCCTTATTCGATATTGAGAATATTGAGTCGAGTTTCCGAAGCCGTCGCCGGCACCCGTTTTCATATAGCCGCGCCACACGATACGTGCATCGTCGTGTAATAAATTTGTGCTAACTTTTATATCGACGGCATGACTGGTGCGGGGTTTATTCAATGAACATAATTCTCGGCATGATCGGATTGGGGAGCGCATTCGTTTCCGGCTGGGCATCGGCGCAGGCGACGGCCGCGGATCGGATTCCGGACACGATGGAAGCGCGCGTGCAGGCCTGTACCGGCTGCCACGGCGCGCAGGGACGCGGTGTCGAGAACGTCTACTTTCCCCGCCTGGCCGGCAAACCGGCCGGCTACCTGTACAACCAGCTGGTGGCGTTCCGCGACGGGCGGCGCAAGTACGTGCCGATGAACTACCTGCTCGCCTATCTGCCGGACGCCTACCTGATGCGCATGGCCGAGCACTTCGCGTCGCTCAATCCGCCGCCGCTCGTGCAGCCGGCCGTGGCCAGGTCGCCCGAGCTGGTGCGCGATGGCCAGCGCATCGTCACCCAGGGCATTCCCGGCAAGAAGATTCCGGCCTGCGTCACCTGCCACGGTGCCGAACTGGGCGGTCGCGAACCCGGCATCCCGGGCCTGCTGGGCCTGCGCGCCGACTACGTCAGCGCCCAGCTCGGCGCGTGGCGCTTCGGCGTGCGCACGGCGCTGGCGCCGGACTGCATGCAGGTCATCGCCGCCAGTCTGAGCGAACCGGAGGTGGCCGCCGTGTCGGCCTATCTGGCATCGCTGCCCGTCACCGCCGCCCGGCCCGTGCGCCAGGCAAACGTGCGCCTGCCGCTCGCCTGCGGCAGCGAGCCCCAGCAAGGAGGCCAGCCATGACGCTTCGTTCCCTGTTCAGGACCCTCGCCTGCGCCGCGCTGCCGCTGGCGCTGCTGGCCACGTCCGCCGGGGTGCCGCTGCATGCGCAGACGAAACCGGCCGCACAGGCCAAGCCCGCCGCGCAGCCGGTGCAACCCTCCATCGTCGAGCGCGGCCGCTATCTCGCGCAGGCCGGCGACTGCATCGCCTGCCACACCGTGCCGGGCGCGAAGATCTTCTCCGGCAACCGCGCGATGCCCACGCCGTTCGGCACGCTGTACGCGCCCAACATCACGCCCGACCGCGAGACCGGCATCGGCAGCTGGAGCGCGGACGACTTCTACAACATGATGCACACGGGCCGCTCGCCCAAGGGCTACCTGCTGTACCCGGCCATGCCGTTCGCCTCGTACACCAAGGTCACGCGCGCCGACAGCGACGCCATCTTCGCCTACCTGCGCTCGGTGCCGCCCGTGCGCCTGGCGTCGCGCGAGCACGACCTGCGCTTCCCGTACAACAACCGGTCGCTCCTGATCGGCTGGCGCACCCTGTACTTCAAGGAAGGCGAATATCAGCCGGACCGCGGCAAGTCGGTCGAATGGAACCGCGGCGCCTACCTCGTGCAGGGCCTCGGCCACTGCGCGATGTGCCACACGCCGATCAACGCGCTGGGCGGCTCGTCGCAGGAAAAAGCATTCCAGGGCGGCCTGATCCCGATGCAGAACTGGTACGCGCCGTCGCTGACGTCGAACCGCGAAGCGGGCCTGGGGGACTGGGCGCTGCAGGACATCGTCGACCTGCTGCAGAGAGGCGTATCGAACCGCGGCACCGTGTACGGACCGATGGCCGAGGTCACGTTCAACAGCCTGCAGTTCATGAGCGACGAGGACGTGCGCGCGATGGCGGTCTACCTCAAGGGCCTGCCGGCCGACCAGGGTCCGGCGTCCGACCCGGCCGACGCGCCGCTGCGCGCCGACGTGGGCCAGGCGTTCACGGAAGGCCGCCGCATCTACGCCGCGCGCTGCGCCAGCTGCCACGGCGCGGAAGGCCGCGGCAAGCTGCCGCACTACCCGCCTCTGGCGCGCAACCAGTCGATCGGCATGAGCTCGGCCGTGAACCCGATCCGGATGGTCCTGAACGGCGGCTATCCGCCCGGCACGCGGCGCAATCCGATGCCGTACGGGATGCCGCCGTTCGCGCAGGACCTGAACGACAACGAGATCGCATCCGTGGTGACGTTCATCCGCACCGCCTGGGGCAACCGGGGCGCGCCCGTGACGGCGCGCGAAGTCAACCAGCTGCGCTCGGCCACGGTCGAGTGAGCGCGTCAACGAGCTACGAGGACAGCCATGTTTCTTGAATCTGCAGACCAGGACCCGGACGGCGCCGAGCAACAGCGGCGCGTCGACGCCATCGTCGCGCGCGGCCCCGGCGGCGCCTTCGCGCTGGCCGGCATCGCGGTGGCCATCGTGATGGCGATCTGGCTCGCCTTCTACTTCCTCGTGTTCGTCGTGCGCGGAGGCGATTGAGATGGCCGCCACCGGACACGACGTCGCCGCGAAGGCCGAGGCACGCTGGGCCTGGATCGTCGGCGGCATCATCGCCTTCCTCGTCGCGATGATGGGCTACATGAGCCTGCACTGGGCCGCGATGCCGCCCGTGCGCACGGAAACCATCGATCCGACCACGCTGCACATCGCCGGCGAATTCGTCGAGACGAACCTGGGCTCCGCGGCGGAACCCGACGGCTCCGTCACCGTGCGCGTGCTGGCGAACCAGTATTCGTTCACGCCGCAGTGCCTCATCGTCCCCGCGAACACCTGGCTGCACTTCCGCGGCACGGCGGCCGACGTCGTGCACGGCTTCTCGGTCAGCCACAGCAACGTGAACATGATGCTGATCCCGGGCTACATCTCGAACTTCCAGACCCGGTTCGAGCGGACCGGCAACCACGTGATGCCCTGCCACGAATTCTGCGGCAACGGCCACGCCGCGATGTGGGCGCACGTGCAGGTCATCCCGAAGGACGAGTTCATACGCCGCGCGCAGGCGCAACCAGGAAGGAGGTTGAGCTGTGTTCAGTAAAGAATCCCGCCGGCTGGTGCTGGCCCATTTCTGGGTCGCGTTCGCAGCCTTCTTCGTCGCCCTGCTGCTGGGCGAATGGCAGATGTACATCCGCAGCCCGTTGCGCGACTGGATCGGCAACCCCGAGCTGTACTACCGCTCCGTCACCGCGCACGGCTCCGCGATGGGCTACGTGTTCCCGACGCTGGTGGCGATGGGCTTCGGCTACGCCATCGTCGAACTGGCGCTGAAGCAGCCGCTGGTCGGCCGGCGCTGGGCGTGGACGGGCTTCGCCCTCGTGGTGCTCGGCACCGTCGTCGCGATGGCGCCCGTGTCCGTCGGCCTCGCGTCCGTGCTGTACACGTTCTATCCGCCGCTGATCGGGCACCCGGCCTACTACATCGGCATCGTGCTCGTCGTCGTCGGCTCCTGGATCTGGGTCGCGCTGATGTCCGTGAACCTGCGCGTATGGAAGAAGGCCAACCCGGGCGTGGCCGTGCCGCTGCCGATGTTCGCCAACCTGGCCGGCGCCTACCTGTGGGCGTGGACGTCGGTCGGCGCCGCCGTCGAGATCCTGTTCCTGATCCTGCCCGTGGCCCTCGGCTTCAAGTCGACCATCGACGCTGGCCTCGCGCGCGTGTTCTTCTCGTGGACGCTGCACGCGATCGTCTACTTCTGGCTGATGCCCGCCTACATCGCGTTCTACACGCTCGTACCGCGCGCGATCGGCGGGCGCCTGTACAGCGACATGATGGGCCGCATCTCGTTCGTGCTGTTCCTCGTGTTCTCGATGCCGATCGGCGTGCACCACCTGTTCCAGGACCCGCAGGTCGGCGCCGGCGTGAAATTCCTGCATGCCGTCTTCACGGCGATGGTCTCGGTGCCGACGCTGCTCACGGTGTTCACGATCACGGCGTCCGTCGAGATCGCGGGCCGGCTGCGCGGCGGCACCGGCGCGCTCGGCTGGGTCAAGGCCCTGCCCTGGCACAATCCGATGATGCTCGCCGTGGCGTTCTCGTTCATCCTGCTCGGCTTCGGCGGCGCCGGCGGTCTCATCAACATGAGCTACCAGCTCGACTTCGCCGTCCACAACACGCAGTGGATCACCGGCCACTTCCACCTGATCTTCGCCGGCGCCATCGTCATCATGTACTTCGCCGTCGCCTACGACCTGTGGCCGCACCTGGCGGGCCGCGCGCTCGTCCAGGACGGCATGATGAAGGCGCAGCTGTGGCTGTGGTTCACCGGGATGATCGTGCTGACGTTCCCGTGGCACGTCGTCGGCGTGATGGGCATGCCGCGCCGCATGGCCTACTTCGATTACACGAACCCGGAGATCGCGCCCCAGGCCATCACCGTCATCCTCAGCTTCATTGGCGGGCTGATGCTCGTGATCTCGGGCGTGCTGTTCCTGCTGGTGCTGCTGCGCGGGCACCGCAGCCGCGTCGTCGAGCTGCCCGAGTTCCGTTTCGCCCAGGCCGTGCACCCGGTCGGCCGCGTGCCCGTCGCCCTGAACGGCTACGCGCTGTGGCTGGCGCTGATGATCGGCCTGTCGCTCGTCAACTACGGCTACCCGATCGCCCAGCTGGTCGGACTGAAACAGACGTCGGTGCCGGCCGTGCCGATCGGCGGCTCGCCCGTTGGAGGCACGCCATGAACGAACCGCTCTTTTCGCTCAAGAACCGCTGGTTCACGGTCAGCGTGGCGGCCGTCGTCGTCATCGCCGCCCTCGCCGCGCTGTTCGCCTTCGTGTGGCTGCCGCGCGCCCACGCGCGCGACGCCGCGGCCTCGCTATGGGACGCCATCTGCAGCGCGGCCGGCGCCCCGGCCCGCTACCGCAATCCCGGCCTGCCGGACGAACGCGCCGTCTACCCGACCAGCGTGATCATCGGCAGCGAATTCACGGGCCCGGTCGACAGCGTGGCCGTCGGCCGCGGCGCCACGCTGGCCCTGCAATGCAGCATGTGCCACGGCGCGCGCGGCACGGCGTCGGCAGGCACCAACGCGCCGCACCTGGCGGGCCAGCCGCCGTCGTCGACGTACAAGCAGCTGCGCGACTTCAAGTCGGGCCACCGCCCGAGCGCCGTCATGCAGCCGCTGGCGACGAACCTGTCGGACCAGGACATGCGCGACCTCGCGGCGTTCTACTCGCAGCAGCAGCGCGAGACGCTGGTCGGCCACGCGGGCGTGCAGGTGGAGGTGCCGCGCATCGCCAGCAACGGCTCGCCGATGCGCAACATCGGCGCCTGCGCCACCTGCCACAGCCCGGGTGTGGCACGCGTGGCCACGCCGATCATCGACGGGCTGCCGGCCCCGTACATCGCCGACCAGCTGCGCGCCTTCAAGGCGGGCCGGCGCGCCAACGATATCAACCAGCAGATGCGCAATGCCGCGCACGCGCTGACGGACCAGGAGATCGACGTGCTGGCGAAGTACTACGCCAGCCGCTAGCCAGTCATCATCCTTCCGCCGCCCATGCCTCCGCATCCGCGCCGGCCGGGATGCGCATCGGCGTGGCCGGATCCGTCACCGCGCGCCATACGGCCTCGGCGACGTCCTGCCCGTGCGTGACCGGCCCCGGCACGCGCATGCGGGCAAAGATGGCTTCCAGCAGCGGCGCGTACTCGGCCGGCACGTCGCCCTGCATGTTGTCGCGCGCGTTCTCGCCGAAGCGCGTGGCCGGCGCGCGGCCCGGCAGCACGAGGCGCGTGCGGATGCCCAGCGGCGCCAGTTCCAGCGCGAGCGATTCCGTGAACGCGTTGACGGCCGCCTTGCTGGCCGTGTAGACGGACATCGCCGGCAGCGAGCGCATGGTCACGGCCGACGTCACGTTGACGATCACGCCGGACCGCTGCGCGCGCATGCCCGGCAACACGGCCTGCGTCATCGCGATGGTGCCCAGCGTATTGGCCGCGAAGACCGCCTGCGCCGTGTCCATCGACACGGCTTCCAGCGGATTGATCACGCCGACGCCGGCATTGTTGACGAGCGCGTCGACCGGCCCCGCCGCCTCGACGGCGGCGCGGATGCTGGCGGCATCCGTAATGTCGAGCGCCAGCACGCGCAACCGGTCGGACGCCGGCAGCAGATCCGTGCGCGGCGTGCGCATCGTGGCGACGACGTTCCAGTCGCGTTCCAGGAACAGGCGGGCGGTGTCGAGGCCGAAGCCGGACGAGCAGCCGGTGATCAGGATGGTTTTCATGTGAACTCCTTGAGTGGTGAGGGTGTACCGTTACGATAGGCGTTTCGGACCGGACGGGCTACAATCGTCCGTCCACAATCCTTTTGCGAGAGTCCAGACATGACCGATCCATTGGCCGAGGTGGTCAGCCTGCTGCAGCCGGGCATGCGCTTCACGAAGATCGTCGGCGCGGCCGGCCGCTGGGGCGTGCGCCGCACGGAGATGGGCCAGCCGTCGTACTGCGTGGTCCTCGACGGCACCTGCCGCCTGGAGATCGCCGGCAGCGCGCCGCTGTCCCTGGAACCCGGCGACTTCGTGCTCATCCCGGCAACCTATGATTTCTCGATGTCGAGCCTCGCGCCGCCGCCCGCGCGCGACTTCGACCGACTGCCGGTGCAGGTCGGGCCGGGTGAGTTCCGCCTGGGTACCTCGTCCGAAGCATGCGACGTACGCTTCCTCATCGGGCATTGCACGTTCGGTTCGCCGAACGCCGCGCTGCTCGTGTCGCTGCTGCCGCGCTACGTGCACGTGCGCGACGAACCGCGCCTGGCCGCGCTCGTGCAGCTGGTGGCGGACGAGGCCCGCGCCGGGCGGCCGGCGCGCGACGTCGTGCTGGCGCATCTGCTGGAAGTGCTGCTGATCGAAGCGCTGCGCGGCGCGGCCGGCACGGACGCCCCGCCCGGCCTCGCGCGCGGGCTCGCGGACCAGCGCCTCGCGCACGCGCTGCGCGCGCTGCACGCCGCGCCGGCGCGCGCCTGGACGGTGACCGATCTCGCGCGCGAGGCCGCCATGTCGCGCTCCGCGTTCTTCGACCGCTTCAGCCGCACGGTCGGCATGGCGCCGATGGCGTACCTGCTGACATGGCGGATGGCGCTCGCCAAGGACCTGCTGCGACGCGGCGATTGCGGCATCGCCGAGGTGGCGGAACGGACGGGGTACAGTTCCGCCAGCACGTTCAGTGTGGCGTTCGCGCGGCATGTGGGGGTACCGCCGGCGCGGTATGGGCGTGGGGTGGTGGAAAGCCTGAGCGCGGCGTGAAGGCTTAGGCCGTGCCCAGCACCGCCTCGTCGCGCTTGTCATTCCACTGCTTCTGCAGCGCGGACAGCGACGGCTGCTGGGCGGGATGCGCCGGGTGCTTCAGCGGTTGGCCGTCCAAAACGCGGTACGTCGGATCGTCGACTTGAGCGCTCACCCATACCTCGCCCGTGTTGGGATCGACAGCCATGAGTCCTAAATCCCACAGCGTGTGGATGTCGGCGCGCAGCAGCAGCCCATTCGTGACCGTATTCGTGTCCGGGCCGAGGTACGGTGTGATGTGGGCGGCTTCCAGCAGCGGAATCACGGGACAGCCGGTGATGGCACAGCGGCCGCCGTAAGCGTTGATCAGCGCTGTCCTGAATTTGCCCTGTCCGCGCCGTTGGACGACTTCGCGCAGTACGCGATCGCGGGCGTCTTTCTGGTTCGTCGGGTCGTAGGGCGTGCCGGCGTCGGCTTCGATTTGCGCGACCTGCTTTCGATACGGCCCGTAATCGTTGGGTTTGCCGTGATATTGGCTGGCCAGCGCTTGCAGGTATTTTTGGTAGTTCCCGAGTGCGGCGGAGTACATGCTGTTTCCCGTCGCGTTTCGGTTGATGAATTCTGTCGTTCGACTCAGCGGTCCGATCAACGCGTTCAGTTCGTTCACATCCATGATGTCGAGAATTGGCTTTGTCGTTAGTCCATACTGCTTGGCCCAAGTGGTCAGCCTACCGTTGATTGCGCCGAAGTAGGATCTCACCGATTTTTCGGCCAAGCCGACTGCTCGCATCCACTCCATGAAGTCCATCTTTTCCCTTCAATAGATATTGAACAGGGAAGATAACATTGATTTTGAACAGCTTGGTCGAGGCTGCGATGGGCGCTGTGTTTTGTGTGGCTGTGCGGATGAATCACGCCTTTGTTATGCGCGCGGAGCGCGCGCCGCCGCCTGGGGCGGCGGCAAAGTGGCGATTCGGAGAGGGCTTCGCTTGCAAGCGAAGCCCTTCGAATCCCCTATAGGCTATGAATCTATCCATGCAAAGGTATTTTTTCCTTTAAAACAAATACTTAAATAGATTTAGCGGTACTAGCTAAGCCTGGAAGTTGCTGGCCTAACTCGTTGTTTTACCTAAAGTTAGCGTTGCCAATAGTACAAATTTGAGGCTTTAAGTCGGTTTTAAGAAATGATTTTGATATCGAACTATCATCACTCTTGAAAAAAAGAAATCTTGCCCTAACCTCTACCTTACGCCGTTGACGGTGGGACAATCAAACGAGGGAAGTAGCAAAAATGGCAAATCTGAAGTTGATCGAAGTCCGTGATGTAGGCACGGACAAAGAGATGGTGTTCATGCGCGCCACCAAGGATCTCGACCTGGGTGATTACATCGTGACGGACACGACGTACCGCTCTACCGGCGCAACGTCGAACAAGCTGCGCCACGTATTCGAGTTTCCAACTCATGCGGTTAAGGAAGGGCAATACGTAGCGCTCTATAGCGCCGTCGGAACCAACAAGTTGAGTGAGACTGTCGGTCCGCCGAAGATTCCTGTGCACGTGTTCTATTGGAATCTGAAAGAGCGAATCTGGAACCAGACGGGCGATCGCGCATATCTGCTGTACGCGCCGAAACAAGAACGCCAAACAGTCGCGGTGCCCGAAGTAAAACTGAAAGCGAAGTGATGCGATTCCACGACAACCGGATTGTGATTCCTGTTGTCGTGGGTTCGAGTCCCATCAGCCACCTCAAGAATTCCTTTAGATTCAATAAGTTAAACGATTCTAAATTTTTCGCATAGTGAAATTTCCAACGTATTTTCGGATTTTCCAAGGAGTCGAAATTAAAAGCCACCCATTGAACTGAACCCCAAAAAAGAAGATTACGACGCAGGCGCGGAACAACGTGGCCATCAAGCCTGTGCGCTCGACGTTCGGTCCGATGGCCCTGCTGGACATCAAGCCACGGCACGTCTACGAATACATCCACCGGCGTGAAGCGAAGACGTCAGCGCGGCGCGAGATGGAATTGTTGTCGCACGCGCTGACGAAAGCCGTGGAGTGGGGATACCTGGACCGTCACCCGTTCAAGGGCGAAGTCAGGGTGGAGGGAGAGAAAGCGCGCACGCGCTACGTGGAAGACTGGGAGATAGTCGAGTACCTGTCGCTCGTGCCGCGCCGGAAGTCGGGCAGCGTGCTGGCCGCCCAGGCGTACATCCGGCTCAAGCTTTTGACAGGCATCCGGCGCGGCGACATGCTGCGCCTGACGATGTCGGATCTGCGCAACGATGGGATCTACATCGAGCCGAGCAAGACCGAGGGCACGACCGGAAAACGGATGATCGTCGAATGGTCGGACGAGCTGCGCGCGGCCGTCGCCATGGCAAAGGCAGCGCGGCCGATGGAACTGTCACCGTTTCTGTTCTGTACGTTAAAGGGCGAATGCTACTTCAACGAGAAAGGTCGCGCCGGCGGATGGGAATCGCTATGGAAAAATTTTATGAAACGGGTGATGGAAGAAACGAAGGTCGAGGAACATTTTACTGAGCACGACCTTCGAGCAAAATGCGCAAGTGATGCGGCAACGCTTGAACACGCTCGCCAACTACTGGCCACACGCTGACGGCAAGATCACCGAGAGGGTTTATAGGCGTAGACCGGAATTGGTCAAGCCGCTGCGATGATTATTAAAAAGGAGAGAACATTTCTCTGCGATCCCCAAACAACTGTGCGTGATACCTCATCGCAAAAGGATCCGTCATACCGGCGACAAAATCACAGACCACACGATATTTATCTTCGTCAGAAGCAGCCACATATTCATCGCGCCAGCGACCTTGCAGTAGCTTTCCTTTGCTTTTTATTAAGGCGCCAAAGATGTCTCTTACAATATCTTTGCCACGATGTTGAATCATTGCCATTTTAGGAGAACTTATAACTAGCTCGTAATTCAAATGCTTGAATAGCTCAATATCTACGATTGCGTCTCTCTTCAGGCGTACGCGCGACATACTCGGATAATCGTAGTTGTAATCTAGTTCAACGTTTCGAATTAAATATCCTACCCGCTCCGCGGTAAACATTGTCCGAACCGTCGAATCTCTAGAGAAATGTTGATTCGCCCGATAAATCTCAGCTGCATGCTCACCTTTCCCTATATCATCGCCGTCCTCATAGAGTTGCGGATCGGAAAAGTCGAATACATCACATGCAGCCTGCTTTAACTCATCCTCTCCCAAATGATCATAACCATAATCATCGAGCGTTTCATTAGTTTTTCTTGTGATTTCTTCGGCAATTTCTGTAGATTCAAACAATGCCCCAAGTAATGACAAAGGAGTTACGTATCCAGCATGCAAAGAATCTTCAAGGTCGTAACTGGAATACGCAATGTCGTCGGCCAAGTCCATTATCCAGCACTCGATCGTTTTAAATTTTCCAGTGTAGCCCGGAGCAACTCGTCTCTTTATTTCTTCTACTAAAGCCTGCTCGGACAGGTAATAACCCTTGATCAGGTCAGTACCTTTCCTTGTTTTAGTTATCAACTTATCATACTTCAAAACAGCTGCAAGTGACCTATAAGTCAAATCTAGGCCAAACTCCGTTGAAGGGTCACGGCCTTCTACGAATATTACTTTTCTTTCTGTATTAGTAAGAATGTGAAGTGTCTGGGCGTTGCCTTCAAATCCGCCGTGCTTTCGCATCAATTCATCAAGGACATGCTCGCCATTATGACCGAAGGGAGGATGACCCAAATCATGGGATATTGATGCAAACTCAACAAGATCACGCTGAATATTTAGCCCAGGGTTTCTGCTATTCAAGACATCGACAATCCCTGATGCAATCTGCGCGACCTCCAGGGAATGGGTCAGTCTATTTCTGAAGTAGTCAGAGTCTGCGCCCGGAAACAGCTGCGTCTTCCCCTGCAAGCGGCGGAAGGAAGGCGAATGTAAAAGCCGAGAATAATCTTTTCTAAAAGGTGTTCTGCCTTCTTCGTCAGGATCAACTCCAGGCTTTCCGCTGATTCTAAAAAGTTCTTCGTCTTCGTAAAGTTTGCGCATAAAAAAAAGCCAAGCTATTCGCTTGGCTTCCTAATGAATTTAATCAACGTGCTGGATGTGCGTTAGAGTAATTAGTGACATCAGACGAATTTTCGCTGCGTTTCTGACTTTGCGCACTCGAAACATTGTTAAATTTGTTTCTGATTACATTATTTACATACGCATAGGTCTGAGCAGCTCGACTTTCTCGCACATTCCCACGAGACAATTTCACTCCTTGATGTTCAGCCATATTACCTCCAGTCGATGAATTATAGCAACAGGCAGGTAGCTTCCACCAGCCCTGTGACCTATGTAAGGTTGTACTATTAAAATACCATAGTTACTTTAGAGAGAGCGCTCGAAAAGAAAGATTTCTCAATAGAAATCAACAATCAATAGTACAACTCGGCTCAATAGTACAAACACTAAGGGCCGCATCAAAGCGACCCTAGTAGAATCTGTGGCGGAGAGACGGGGATTCGAACCCCGGATAGGCTATGAACCTATACACGCTTTCCAGGCGTGCGACTTAAACCACTCATCCATCTCTCCTGATGGGTTCACGAACGCGCTTGTTCG
>Ga0308161_1003736_pt1 | contig 14496 bp, 8 predicted proteins | sample PhyFR2_FD_201034 | JGI IMG/M metagenome (GOLD analysis project Ga0308161, IMG submission 201034) | Phyllosphere microbial communities from UC Gill Tract Community Farm, Albany, California, United States - DLSLF.R2 | ecosystem: Host-associated > Plants > Phyllosphere > Unclassified | place: USA...
AAGACCTTAGACGAAATTGGCAAGGTCTACGGAGTGACGCGTGAGCGCATCCGCCAGATCGAATCCAAGACGATGTCGAAGCTTCGCCATCCGTCGCGCTCCCAGGTGCTGCGCGACTACCTCGACTAAGCCAGACTAGAAATATGGCCAGCGGAACGAATTGTTCCGCTGGCCATTTTTTGTGCCTGGATAAAAAGAGAACCGGAGGACCAACGATGGTTGGTCCTCCGGTCTCCGATTAGTCGGCAACGAGATTAGTCGTTAACGTCGACCGTTGGCTTTTCGTAAAGTCGCGACGATTCGTCCTGCCAAACTGAGGACTGAGGGCGCAGCTTAGGTTCCACATCGCGGGCGTGGTGAGCGCAAAACAGCAGTTCACCGCCGGTTGAAGCCAGCACGGCTCGCACGTAGGCCTGTGCACCGCAGCGGTCGCACCGGTCGAGGGCGTTCAGTTCACGACTAGCGGTCGTAGTAGTCATTGCCAGCCTCCTAAAGTTGATGGTTACTCAATAGAACCAGTTCGAGCTCCGACTTTATCCCGAAAACGGGTGTCTTTCGCTCACCGCGTAGTAGATGTGGATAAGGTCATAGCAATCAAAACCGCGCCTAGACAGCGGAAAATGGCCAATATTCGAACACATTAACGATTAGAATAGTACTCACGACGTTCTTTCTTATGTAGGTAGGAGACAAAGGCCCAGTGGCTTCATCCGACAATTACAACGCAAGACACCTCTCTGTCCTTGAAGGACTGGAAGCGGTGCGCAAACGTCCCGGCATGTACATCGGCTCCACGGACTCCCGAGGCCTTATGCACTGCCTCTGGGAAATCATCGACAACTCAGTTGACGAAGCGTTGGGTGGATTCGGCCAGGCAATTGGCGTCGTGCTGCATGCCGACGGCTCTGTCGAAGTCCAGGACGATGGCCGCGGTATTCCCGTTGATGTTGAACCGAAAACGGGCTTGAGCGGTTTGGAAGTCGTCTTCACCAAACTCCATGCCGGCGGCAAATTCGGCGGCGGATCCTACAGCGCCTCTGGCGGCCTTCACGGCGTTGGCGCATCGGTTGTGAACGCCCTGTCCGCGCGACTCGACGTAGAAGTCGATCGCGGAGGCAAGACCTACGGCATGCAGTTCCGTCGTGGCGAGCCCGGAAAGTTTGCCGACAAGGGGCGGAAAAAAGCCGAAGCCACCTTCACTCCTCATGAGTCCGCCACGTCTCCGGAAATCATTGGCAAGGCGAAGCGCGGTGTTACCGGTACCCGCATTCGGTACTGGGCAGATAACCACATCTTCACCCCTGACGCGAAGTTCTCATACAAGGATCTGCAGGATCGGGCGCGGCAGACTTCATTCCTGGTGCCGGGCCTGCGTATCACACTTCGCGACGAACGTGGCCTTCCGGATACCCCCGGTGCTGATGGTCCGCACGAAGAGATCTTCCAGCACGATGGCGGCATCAGCGAGTTCGTGGATTACCTCTCCAGCGACTCGCCGGTCACCGATATCTGGCGTTTCCAGGGCAGTGGCTCCTTCCATGAGAAGGTTCCTGTCATCGATGACAAGGGCCGTAGCCATATCGAAGATGTTCAGCGCGTGTGCGAAGTCGACGTCGCGTTGCGCTGGGGGATCGGCTACGACACCTCGTTGCGGAGTTTCGTCAACATCATTGCTACCCCCAAGGGCGGTACGCATAGCGCTGGATTCGAGCAGGCCTTGCTCAAGTCGTTCCGCAAGAATATCGAGGCGAATGCTCGCAAGCTGAAATTCGGCCAAAAAGACAAGATCGAAAAGGACGACGTACTCGCCGGCATGACAGCAGTGCTGACGGTGCGTCTTGCCGAACCGCAGTTCGAAGGACAGACCAAGGAGATTTTGGGTACCCCGCAGGTGCGCCAGATTGTCTCCAAGGTTGTCGAAAAGGCGCTCAATGATCGTCTGGGATCGAACAAGCGCGCTGAAAAAGCCGAGGCCTCCACGTTGCTGGAGAAGGTCGTAAACGAGATGAAGTCTCGTGTTTCGGCCCGTATGCACAAGGAAACCCAGCGCCGTAAAACGGCCTTGGAATCCTCGACTTTGCCGACAAAGCTGTTGGACTGCAGAAGCAAGGAAGTCGGAAAGTCTGAACTGTTCATTGTCGAGGGTGACAGCGCCTTGGGCACCGCGCGTCTGGCTCGTTCCAGCGAGTACCAGGCCTTGCTGCCGATCCGAGGCAAGATTCTCAACGTTCAGAAGGCATCCATCTCGGACATGCTCTCCAACGCTGAATGCGCCGCGATGATCCAGGTTATCGGCGCAGGCTCCGGCCGAAGCTTCGACATTGAGCAAGCCAGGTACGGGAAAATTATTCTCATGACCGATGCGGACGTGGATGGCGCGCACATCCGCACGCTCTTGCTCACGCTCTTCTACCGCTACATGCGGCCGATGATCGAGCATGGCAGGGTTTATGCAGCGGTTCCGCCGCTGCACCGTATCGAAGTCATCAATCCAGGCTCGAAGCAGAATGAAGTGGTCTATACCTATTCGGAAGCTGAGATGAACAAGTTGCTCGCCCAGCTGGAGAAGGATGGCAAGCGTTACAAGGAACCGATCCAGCGCTACAAGGGGCTCGGAGAGATGGATGCCGACCAGCTGGCTGAAACGACCATGGACCAACGCCATCGCATGCTGCGCCGTGTCGGTATTGAACATGCCCAGGCGGCTGAGGAAGTTTTCGACCTGCTGATGGGATCTGATGTAGCTCCGCGAAAGAAGTTCATCATTGATGGAGCAGATGATTTGGAACGCGATCGCATCGATGTGTAATCGTTAAATGTGAAGTCGTTGGCCCGGGCTTTCCCTGGCCAACGACTTCTTTTTTTATTTGCTGAAGACTACTGTGGTTCACCAGGTCAGCAGACGAGGAGCAATTAAAAGCACGGTCGGGCAAACCAGCAATAAGATGGTGCAGGCCAGGACGAGGTAGCGCGGCCCGCGCCTCAACGGGGCAACCGGGGTCAAAAGCCGTTGGAGGCGCCGGGATGAAACTTCTCCGCCAGGCATGCCTACTAATTCGGCATTCGATGAGTTCGGCTTGGGGGATATTTCGTCGAAGTCCGCGGCCGCGGTGGCGACAGTAATTATGGCTTTCAACAGCGTTTGGCGGTTCACGCGCTCTAGGGCTTTATCGTCGGCGAGCATTTCAATCAGCTGCCGCACTGCTTCAAGTGACAGCTTTGACGTGGGCAACCACGGCAGCGCTTCATTCCAGGCAGTGAACGCCAGGATCAACAGATCATGGCGTTGATCCAGATGCGATCGTTCGTGAGAAATCACTGCCTGTTGTTCCTCGGCAGTGAGCTGGGTGATCAACCCTCGAGAAAGAACAGTCACTGATTGGGAGATTCCGGGGACGCAATATGCGACGGGCATATCGTGGTCAATGACGAGAGTGTTCGGGCGCGTTTGTGATGGGTTACTGAGCAGCCGAAGCAGCTGCCTATGTTTAGCCCGTTGCCTCGAGGTTCGCCATGCGGCGCGTATCAGGGTTAGAACCAAATGGAATCCGAAGAGCAGTGCCGTGCTCAGGGCGAAGAGGTGGACGACGCCTGGATAGCGGACGGTCGGGTCGCCGGTGAGCAGCCGCCAACCACCGTGCAAGGCTGAGATGAGATCATCGCCAAGCGGTGTCAGTCCCCAAACCAGCATGGATCCAATCATGGATAGGCCACCGCCGAGTGCGATGGCTTGCCAGAGGAGAACAGCTTGGACCGGCGCGCGAGTGGTCCATTTGGCTTTAGATAAGGCCAACGGCGTCGGCCACGCTAATGCGATGGCCAACGCCGCTAGGAAGTATGAGGTGAGAAGCACTCAGTCCCCGAAGTTTGAATAATTTATGCGGACTTTACAGAGTCCAAGATAGCACGCAGGGAAGCTGCTTCATCTGCTGAAATGCCGCCGATGAATCGAGCGAGAACTGCTTCGCGGTCCTGGGCTGTGCCCAGCGCCTCATTGAGAAGACCCACGGTGTGGTCCTCGCGCGAGGAGGAAGCGGCGTAGCGATGAGGGCGGCTTGAGCGTTCGCGCTCAACTAGCCCCTTCTTTTCCAGGCGTGCAAGCACGGTCAGCACCGTGGTTACTGCGAGTTCTTTCGCATCGGTGCCAAGTGCCGCGAGATCATCGCGAAGGTCATTCGCGGTGAGCGGTTCTGCGGAATCCCACAGCAGATCCATGACGGAACGTTCCAGATCGCCAAGGCTGGCCACTAGGTCTTACCTCATTTGCTTTAGTTCTTTCGCCGCATGCCTGGGTCTGGGACTTCGGCACACTGCTTGAAACACCAATTGTAGCGAGTTTTGATCAATATTTCTACGACATGTAAAAGTGTGAGGCATTCGTGTCCGGAGCGCTGAGTTGCAGGGGTGATATCGAGGAAATGATGCGTGCGGGCAAGGGTTTTGAGGCTGTGAATGTCCTCAAGATTTGCAGTCATCGCTCTGTGTGTCAGGTGGTTTTTATAGTGTGGGTTGAATCTCGGGTTTCCGACTTCTACAACCTGTCGAAATCGTCTATGGTGATATTTGACGGCAGTTCTACGATTCGTAGAAAAGTCGTGGAAGATCTCAACACGCGACAAATTGAGGATTCAATGGATGCACTAGAAATTGCCCGCTGGCAGTTCGGCATAACCACGGTCTATCACTTCCTAATGGTCCCGCTGACCATCGGGCTGGGACTAACAGTTGCTGTGTTGCAAACCATTTGGCATCGCACGGGTAACGAGCACTGGCTGCGCATGACGAAATTCTGGGGCAAGCTCTTCCTGATCAACTTCATCATGGGCGTCGCTACTGGCATCGTTCAGGAATTCCAGTTCGGCATGGCCTGGAGTGAATACAGCCGCTACGTTGGCGACGTTTTCGGAGCACCTCTGGCGATGGAAGCTCTGCTCGCATTCTTCGTAGAGTCCACCTTCCTAGGACTGTGGATCTTCGGCTGGAAGAAATTGCCAAAACGACTGCACTTGGCAACCATTTGGTGCGCGTCTCTGGCCACAATGCTCTCGGCGTACTTCATTCTCGTCGCTAATTCCTGGATGCAGCACCCAGTAGGAACCAAGATCGTTGATGGACGCGCCGTGATGACCGACGCATGGGCTGTCTTCACCAACAACACGGCGCTGATCACGTTCCCGCACACGCTCTTCGGGGCTTTTGCCGTAGCCGGCGGATTCCTATTGGGTATCTCATGGTTCCACCTTTATCGCCGGCGCAAAGAAGGCATTGACACCGTAGATGCTGACGGTCGCGTGATCATCGGCGAGGATTTGAGCCGAGGCAAGAACCGAGACAAAACGGATTACCACGTATGGATCAAATCCCTTCGAATCGGTGCAAGCATTGCCGTCGTCGCCTTCCTCGGCGTAGCTCTCACCGGCCACGAGCAAGCCAAGCTCATGTTCGAACAGCAACCCATGAAAATGGCCTCGGCGGAAGCTGCCTGCCATGATGGAACCGGCTTCTCGGTGCTGTCGCTGGGCGACATCACGGCCAATGGATCCACCAACTGCGATGACGTAGTTGCCGTATTCGAAGTTCCGGGAATTCTTTCCTTCCTAGCCAACGGAAACTTCACAACGGAAATCAAGGGCGTCAACACGCTGATTCCCGAATACCAGGAAAAGTACGGAAAGTACTATCCGCAAGATGAATCCTTCGGCCCCTACGCCGGCCAAGAAATCGACTACCTGCCGGTCATGGAAGTGACCTACTGGGGATTCCGTCTGATGATCACCTTCGGTGGGCTCTCTGCAGTTGCCGCGGCCATTGCATTGTGGATTACCCGCAAGGGAACCGTTCCGGATAACAAGTGGATCTCGCGTCTCGCTGTACTAGGAATCGCAGCGCCGTTCGGTGCCAACGCCACCGGCTGGATCTTCACTGAAATGGGTCGCCAGCCCTTCACCGTAGCTCCCAACCCTCAAATGGGCGGGGTGGACCAGGTATTCATGTACACCGCGGCCTCTGTCTCACCCACGGTGAGCGCGGGGGAGCTCCTATTCTCGCTGATTGCCCTGACTTCCATTTACGCAGTACTGCTCGTCGTAGAACTGGTGCTCTTGTTCCGCTATGTCCGCGGAGGCGTGGCCTCGGCAATGCCGGAACTTGAATCCGAGCATCAGCCCCACAACACGAGCACAAGACAACCCGATGACAACGACGACGATGACGTCTTGGCGTTCGCCTACTAGACCCAGGAACTAAGGAGAAAACCATGGAATGGCTACCAACACTTTGGTTCATTGTCATCGCAGTACTCTGGTGCGGCTACCTCTTCTTGGAGGGCTTTGACCTTGGCGTAGGCATGCTCATTGGCCTCGGACGCAACACCGAAAGGCGCAAGCGGCTACTGCTGAACACCATTGGCCCGGTGTGGGACGGCAACGAAGTATGGTTGCTGACCGCTGGCGGCGCAACCTTCGCCGCCTTCCCGCATTGGTACGCTTCGCTCTTCTCAGCGCTCTACATCCCACTGACCATCGTGCTGCTCGCGTTGATCTTCCGAGCGGTAGCAATCGAATACCGGGGCAAAGCAATCACCGCGCCCACTCGAAAAGCTTGGGACCTGGCTCTCGGCCTAGGCTCTCTGGTCGCCGCCTTTGGCATAGGAGCCATGCTGGCATCGACAACCATTGGCCTGCCGCTGAATGAGAACGGCGACCGCATTGGTGGCGCCTTCGCCTGGCTTACCTGGCACGCAGTACTAGGCGGAGTAGCAGTGGTGGCATTCTGCTGGATCCACGCGCTCGCCTTCCTGCGGCTGAAGACCGATGGGCCCGTCCGTGAAGAAGCAGGGAAACTCGTCGGCCGATGGTTGCCGGTGGCCGTACTGCCGATGATGGTCTGGGCCCTCTGGGTGATCATCAACAACGATTCGGCACTGTCCTGGGTGAGCCTGGCACTTTCGCTGGCAGCACTGGTCGCAGCAATCATTATGGGCAGAGCCGGAAAAGAGGGAAACTCCTTCATCGCTCTGGGAATCATGCTCGTCGCAGCGGTCGCAGCCATTTTCATCGCTGCTTTCCCCGTGGTTTTGCCCTCGACACTCGATCCTGCCTTCAACCTGACAGTTGAAACGGCTTCCAGCACTCCATACACGCTGAAACTCATGAGCATCGTGGCTGCCTTTGGTGTTCCATTGGTGCTGGCCTACCAAGCGTGGAGCTACTGGGTATTTCGCAAGCGGCTGCGCGAGGAGCACATTCCCGAAACCCATCGCGTGACATCAATCGTCAAGTAAACGAACCGGACCCGAAAGTCGAAGCATGCCAGCCCCAAGATTCCTCCCCAAAGACCTGATCACGCCACGCCAATTCGCGGTACTGACGTGCTTTTCAGTGTTCAAGGTCTTGGGGCTGGTGCTTGTCGCCTACGCTCTGGGGACCTGGATTGCCAACATGGCCGCCAGCGCAGAAAACGAGCCACAGTTGTTGTACCTAGCAGGAGCCGGAGCCCTATTACGTGCTCTCGCTGCCTGGGGACTCAACGCTGGAGCCCGGCGCATGGGGTTGGGAGCCAAAGAACGCATGCGGCTGCAGCTGCTCCAAACCGAGGCATCACGTCCAACGATCGCTCCAGCCACTCAAAATCCGATTCCTGTGGTCGCCACCCTAGCCAGCCACGGACTTGAGAAGCTGGATGACTACTTCACGAAATTTATCCCTGCGCTGATCGGTGCCGTCGCTATTCCGCTACTCCTAGGCCTGTACATCCTGCAGCTGGATTGGGTCAGCGCGGTCATCCTGCTCCTGACCGTTCCCTTGGTGCCGGTGTTCATGGCCCTCATCGGAATGCATACGCAGGAGACGCTGAAGGAAACGCAGTCATCGCTTGACCGGCTGGCCAACCAGCTCTATGAACTGGCTCAAGGCCTGCCGGCGCTTCTGGGACTTGGCCGGGCGCGTCAGCAGGGCAATGCCATCGCGCAAGTCGGCGCGAAATATCGTTCGGCCACCATGGCCAATCTGAAGACGGTTTTCATGTCGAGCTTCTGGCTGGAACTCATTTCGACTCTGTCAGTCGCGGTGCTGGCCGTCTTCATCGGGGTCAGGCTGGTCCATGGCTCCATGGAGCTGTCCGCGGGACTGACAATTCTCATCTTGGCGCCCGAGCTATTCTCCGCCCTTCGCGAGGTGGGATCGGCCTATCACTCGGCAGACGACGGTCTCGCAGCCTACCAGCGTTACCAGAAGATAACCGCTGACGTGCCAAGCATTGCCTTGAACGTAACCACCCACAAGCCGGCTATGCATATTCTGGAAATTGAGGATCTCAGTGTTCGCTACGGCGAGGACGAACCAATTTACCAGGACTTCAACCTCAGCCTGGGCGCGGGGGAACGGCAAGTCCTCGCAACCGCGAGCGGGTCGGGAAAGACAACCCTGCTAACGATCATTGCCGAAGCCCAGAGCAGCAATAACGAGTTTAATCCAGAGCTAGTCCACGGTAGTATCCGGACTTCCGGATCAATGGCCATGATCAGCCAGCATCCGCGATTTGATGCCGAGACCGGGCGGGAGCAACTAGACCAGGACGTGCCCGGGGCCGACCCCGAACTGATCGCAGCGCTGGCGGAGCGCCTTTCGATGCGACAAATGCTCGAACATGAGATAGCCGAATATTCGCCAGGCGAACTGCGTCGACTAGAGGTACTGCGTGCAGTGCTGCGCCTGCACAGCGACCCCAACTGCACCCTGCTACTCGCGGATGAGCCAACAGCGCACCTGGATGACCGAAATGCCGCAGTTGTGCGCCAGCTGCTGCGCGAGCTCCCGGAACACTGCGCTGTGCTTGTCGCCAGCCATGACCCATTGCTCAACAACGCACCAAGCAACCACGCTGAGGCTCGGGGCCAATCGAAGGTGCCAACCCCGGATCCCGAGCTTGACGAGGATAATCCACACCGCGGGACAGGCGCACCTGAGGGTGAAATGAGCGGACACCGCTTCAAACCCCGAAGCGAATTGCTCAAGCGCTACCGCAGCGCGCCGAAAGCCATCGTGTGGGGGACCGCCAGCGTACTGTGCGCAGTCTCCTTGGCCGCGCTCAGCGGCTGGCTAATTGTCGAAGCCAGCTACCAGCCACCCATCCTCCATTTGAGCGTCGCATTCGTCATGGTGCGTGCGCTGGGCATCGGACGAGCTGCCTTCCGTTATCTTGAACAGCTGGCCATCCATGATGCAGTCCTCGAATACGCGGGAAACCTTCGTGAAAAAATATGGAATGCCATGGTTGCAGATCCAGCCCGCTGGGGCCTGTTCAGTCGATCCTCGGTAGTCCTGCGGTTCTTGCTGGCCGAAGTGGATGAACTACGCGATCAACTCGCGCGAGTGGTCTTCCCGCCGCTGTCGGCAACCGTACTGTGGGTTCTGGCCATAATTGCCTTGTTCCTGATTCAGCCGGAATTCGGTTGGACCGCCCTGGTCGCAGGATTGATGCTTGCAGGACCCATCCGCTGGCTGGTCCAACGCATCGAGGGGCAACATCTGGTGCGGCAGCTGGGCCATCGAATGTCCATGAATCAATCCATCCTTGGGATCCTGCGGCACAAATCCGCACTGCGAATCAACGAATCCCTGAAGCCGGCGATTGCTTCGCTGCGCAGAGCAGAAGAAGAAAACACCAAGGATGCTCGTCACCACGCACTGGGCCAAGGCAGCGCCTCTGCGCTCGCCGTCCTGCTCAGCGTGCTCATGGCCATAGTGACGACCGCGGTATCCGAAAGTTCCGCATCGCTGACCGCATTGGCGGTATTGCTCAGCCTGGCCTTGGGGGACAGCGCCAGTGGAGCCTTGCTGGCAGTGCAGCAGGGGCAAGCATTGAGGCAACTCACTGAACAACTCGAACGCCATGGCTTGGCCAGCGAGAACCGGCAAGGTCACGAACATGGCGGCACGCCGAGCGGGGCCATCGCAGCCGTTGGTTTTGAGCTGGAGGAAGTAAGCCTCGGATATGGGCAAGGTCCCAACGTCATCGACAAGCTGAGCGCAAGGATTCCGAAAAACCAGTGGACCGCCATCGTCGGCCCTTCCGGATCCGGAAAATCAACGCTGCTCACGGCTCTGCTCGGTGCCCTGCCAGCACGCACCGGCAATCTCCGAGTTCTCGATGGCGAGGGGCAACTTCACCCGCTAGCGAATGCCGAGGCGAATTCGGTGGCCTGGTGCCCACAGGAAGCCCACCTGTTTGATTCCTCGGTACGTCGCAACCTCATGCTCGGCGTGCCCGAAGGCGAGCAACGCAGCGACGGAGTGCTGATCGAGGTTCTTGAGCACGTTGGCCTCTCAACCTGGTACGGACAGCAGACCCAGGGACTCGATACGAGAATCGGATCCGGAGGCCACAACCTCTCAGGCGGCCAACGCTGCAAGTTGGCAGTCGCCAGGGCGATTCTCGGCGGACATCAAGTGGTACTGCTCGATGAGCCCGCAGCGCATCTGGGAGTAGATGAAGCTGGCGAGCTGATGGCGTCGCTGCGCACTGCGCTGGCTTCGCGCACCGTGGTGCTCATTACCCACGATCAGAAATTGGCGGGGGAGTGCGACGGGCGTATCGACCTGGGCGCTGCAGTAGGCGCTGGAAGCAAATAGTAAGGTGCTGTTGCGGATCACCTGATCCGCAACAGCACCTTTGAATTTCAGGAGCCCTGAAATCTAAAGGACGACTCCTCCATCATCAAAGGGCAGGGTATCCTCGCCCGGATTGAATGCTGGAGCCGCCTTCGGGCGTTCCTCCTGAACCGGGGCCTGATCCGGCTCAAGTTCCGATCCAGCCTCTTCAGCTGTGGCTGAAATCCGGCTCGCGCTCAACGAGCCGCCCAGGATATTGATGGACTGGGCCAATGGCGCACCAGAGCCGTCACGCTTGCCGAATTCCGTTGGCAGAGCCCTGACCACACCGGCTGTGGAGCTGGCTCGTGCTGGCCCCTGTCCGGCGTAGGCAAGCTGCAAGTGGTCTTCGCCCTTGACGAAGCGATGTGCACGTACACCGGCTGTGGCACGGCCCTTGGCGGGGAATTCCGCAAAATCAGTCAGCTTCACCGACTGGCCAGAAGTTCCCGGCAAGGTCTGCGAACCCGCCGCGATCGTTGCAACCACGGCATTGCCTGCGGTCGCCGGAACGACGCCGAAGAAGATGACGTGGTCATCGGCGCCAAGCTTGATGCCCGCCATGCCGCGACCGGTGCGTCCTTGAGGCCGTACTGCCGAGGCCGGGAACCGCAGCAGCTGAGCGCCACGGGTGAGGAAGACCAATTCGTCATCCTCGCCGGCCACACTGGCAGCCACCACGACGTCGTCATCCTTGAGGGTAATCGCCTCGAACTCATCGCGATTCAGCGGGTACTCGGGAGTCACCCGCTTGACTACGCCATTGCGGGTGCCGATGGCCAGGACCGCGTTCAGCGGAACCAGCGCGATCACCGATTCGTTCTTTGGCAGCTTCAAGAATTCAGCGACCGGCACGCCCTGCGCCAGCTGCGGGAATCCATGGGACTCGGGTAGCACCGGTACATCGATCAGGGAGATGCGGATGATCCGGCCGGTGCTGGTCAGCGCGCCGATCTCACCGCGGGCCGTGGAAGGCACTTGGGAGAGCAGCACGTCATGTTTGATGCGAGCCGAAGAGAAGTCCAAGTCCGTGCGGTCGTGGGTCCGCGCGATCTGGCCGGTGGCAGAGAGCAAAGCCCAGCAGGCGCTATCGGAGATCTCCATGGTTAGCTTGGCCTGCTTGCCGCTGCCTACCGCTTCGGGCAGCGCGGTGCCCTTGAGCGGGGCGAGCTGCGCGGACTTGAGCAGTTTGGTGCGTCGCGGAGTGCCGAAGGTCTCGGCCATCTCTTCCAGCTCGTCGGAGACGACAGAACGCAACAGCTGATCCGACTCCAAAATGGCGCGCAGCTTCTCGATTTCCTCGCGCAGCTGTTCTGCTTCGGTTTCCAATTCAAGCTTTGAATACTTGGTCAACTGGCGCAGGCGCAGTTCCAGGATGTGGTTGGCTTGCGGTTCGCTCAAGTCGAAGACGGTCATCAGGCGCTGGCGCGCCTCGTTGGTCTGTTCGGAAGAGCGGATGATCGCGATGACATCGTCGATATCGACGATGGCGATCAGCAGGCCCTCGACCAGGTGCAACCGGTCTTCACGCTTGGCCAAGCGGTGAACGGTCCGTCGGCGTACAACGTCGATGCGATGGTCGACGTAGACGGTGAGCAGTTCACGCAGTCCCATGGTCCGCGGCTGCCCGTTAACCAAGGCAACGTTGTTGATGCCGAAGGAATCTTCCATCGGGGTGTACTTGTAAAGGCTGGCCAGCACGGCGTTGGGGTTGAAACCATTCTTCAGCTCAATGACCAGTTTCAAGCCATGATGGCGATCGGTGAGATCGACAACATCGGAGATCCCGACGATCTTCTTGTTGTTGACCCCATCCTTGATCTTTTCGATGACCTTCTCCGGCCCCACAGTGTATGGAAGCTCGGTGACGACCAGGGCGGACTTGCGTGCCGAGATTTTCTCCAGCGCCACCGTCGCCCGGGTACGGAATAGGCCGCGCCCGGTGCGGTATGCATCTTTCACGCCATCGAGGCCGATGATGCTGCCGCCGGAGGGCAGGTCGGGGCCGGGGATGAACTTCATCAGTTCTTCGACGGTCGCTTCAGGCTCCAGCAACAGGTGGCGAGAGGCTGCGATGACTTCGACCAGGTTGTGAGGTGCCATGTTGGTGGCCATGCCCACGGCAATGCCGGTGGTTCCGTTAACCAGCAAGTTCGGGAAGGCGGCCGGAAGCACTTCTGGCTGCATGAACTGGTTGTCGTAGTTCGGAATGAAGTTGACGACATCTTCATCCAGGTTCGCGGTCATTGCTACGGCCGATGCCGCCAGGCGAGCCTCGGTATAACGAGGCGCAGCTGGCCCATCGTCAAGGGAACCGAAGTTGCCATGGCCATCGATCAACGGCAGACGCAGCGAGAAATCCTGGGCCAGGCGGACCATCGCATCATAAATCGCGGCATCGCCATGCGGGTGCAATTTACCCATGACTTCGCCGACCACGCGCGCAGACTTCACGTGCCCCTTCTCGGGGCGCAAGCCCATCTGGGACATCTGGAAAAGAATTCGACGCTGGACCGGCTTCAGCCCGTCGCGGGCATCAGGAAGAGCGCGTGAATAGATGACGGAGTAGGCGTACTCCAAGAAGGAGGATTCCATTTCATTGGTGACGTCGATGTCGACGATGTTTTCAACGAAATCCTCTGGAATCTCTTCAGACTTCTTTCGAGCCATTACTCTCTTTGTCCTTCATCTGCTGTCGTGCGGCCGGAGCTGTCGATACTTCGTGTTGCGTCTGGGCACATCACCAAGGTCGCGACTATCCTAAGCCTATGGTGGATCGTAAACTTTCGGCGGCATATCCGGCGCATTGGGAAGCTGATGTTGTGCTTCGCGACGGGACAACGGCACATTTGCGGCCCATCACCCCGATGGACGCGCAAGCCCTGCAGGAGATGCACAAGCATCAATCTGAAACCTCGGTCTACCTACGCTATTTTACGTACAAGTCCTCGCTGACCCCTAAAGAGCTCGAACGGTTCACGAACGTTGATCATGTGAATCGGGTCGCTTTCACCGTGGTGCGCGGATCAAAAATCATAGGCGTTGGACGCTATGACCGCCTTGACGATCCGCAGGAGGCGGAAGTCGCCTTCAATGTCTCCGACGAATACCAGGGCACGGGGATCGGATCCATCTTGCTTGAGCATCTGGCCGCCGCCGCCCGCGAGAACGGCATCGAGAAATTCTCCGCGGAGGTGCTACCGGAAAACCGCAAAATGCTCACCGTTTTCTCGGACGCCGGCTACGCAGTGGCCAGGCACTTCGAAGACGGCGTAGTGATGCTGGAATTCTCCATCAACCCCACCGACAAATCGCGCGAAGTCACCGAATCCCGGGAACACCGAGCCGAAGCGAGCAGTGTCGCCGGCCTATTATCACCGCAGTCGATCGCCGTAATTGGCGCCAGCCGCACCTGGGGAAAACTAGGCCACGATGTTCTCGAGCGTATTGTCGAGTCCGGGTACACCGGCACCGTCTACGCGGTCAACGATGCGGCGCTGGAAGTCGGCGGCATGGTCGCCTACGGCAAGGTCACCGAACTGCCGGGCCCAGTGGACGTGGCGGTGTTATGCATCCCCCGCGCGGGAATCCTCGAAGCAATCAAGGACTGCGCAAAACATGGGGTGAAAGCCCTGGTCATCATGTCAGCCGGGTACGAGTCGGCCCAAGGGCTGAGCGCCCAGCGAGAGCTCGTCGCGCTGGCTCGGGCCAACGGCATGCGCGTTCTCGGCCCTGCCTCGCTCGGGCTGATCAACACCGATCCGGAAGTAAATCTGCACATCTCTGGGAGCACCGGAGCATCTAAGCCCGGCAACGTCGGGTTCTTCAGCCAGTCGGCAGCCATGGG
>Ga0308161_1003737_pt1 | contig 14493 bp, 12 predicted proteins | sample PhyFR2_FD_201034 | JGI IMG/M metagenome (GOLD analysis project Ga0308161, IMG submission 201034) | Phyllosphere microbial communities from UC Gill Tract Community Farm, Albany, California, United States - DLSLF.R2 | ecosystem: Host-associated > Plants > Phyllosphere > Unclassified | place: USA...
GAGTCCCTCGGCCATGGCGCCGGTGTACGGGGAGATTCCCGTAGTCTCCGGGGGATAGTTCAGCCCGAAGATGAGCGTTCGCGGAGGGTTCACGGACTGAGAATACCGCCGGGACCGTTACAACACAGTTACAAGAGGGGGTCCACCGTGAGCGACATTCCGGTGATCGATCTTTCAAAGGCCCCAGGCGAGCGCGCCGCGTGGGACCGGTCAGCTTGGCAGGTTTACCTATGGGCGATTTGCGAGCTAATCTTCGTGACGAACCCGTGGCAGATCAGCTCCAGCCTCCGGACACGCGTTCTTCGTATGTTCGGCGCGGAAATCGGGCGCGATGTTGTCTTCCGCCCGCGCACCCGCGTGAAGTTTCCCTGGAAGTTGCACATCGGTGACCGCTCATGGATCGGAGAGGGCGTCTGGTTCCATAATCAGGACCATGTGTATGTCGGGCACGACGTGGTGATCTCACAGGAGACCTTCATCACGACGGGAAGCCATCGACACCGCATCGACATGGCACTCATCACAAGACCTGTAACGATTCACCCCGGAGCATGGGTCACCAGCCGATGCTCAATACTCGGAGGCACGACGATCGGCCGGTCAGCACTCATTCAACCGATGTCGCTGATCAGCGGCGACGACGTCCCACCGGGGGAGGTCTGGGGTGGGGTTCCTGGGCGGCACGTCGGAACGCGATTCAAGGGACTTGTTCGGTGATTTCCAAGCTGCCCGTTACTGTTCTGGTGCAGACAAAAAACGAAGAGGTCGGCATCGCGGCGTGCCTCTCAGCACTCACTGACTTTGACGAGGTAATCGTCGTTGACTCCGATAGCACCGACAAGACGGTGGAGATCGCCAGAGAACATGGCGTCGAGGTCGTCAACTTTACGTGGAACGGCAGATACCCCAAAAAGAAGCAGTGGCAACTCGACAACGTTACGACACGCCACCCCTGGATTTTCTTTGTGGACGCTGACGAAGTCCCAAGCGAGCGACTCAAGAGCGAGTTGAGGCACCATCTCCGAGCCTCCGAGGAAGTCGCCGCAATTGACGTGGATCTCGATTATGTGTTCGCAGGCAGGACGCTCCGCCACGGACACCGCGTAACGAAGCGATGCATCGTCCATCGAGATCGCGTGCAGTTTCCTGAGATGAACGACCTTGAAGCCCCGGGAATGGGTGAGCTTGAAGGTCACTATCAACCCCTCGCAAAAGGGACGGTTGTCAAGGCGCGGGGAAGAATCACTCACAACGACTTGGATCCCGTCTCGAGCTGGTTTGCTCGCCACAACCGCTATTCCGATTGGGAGGCGTACCTTCGACGGAACAACGCCGTCCGCCAGGAGATCGCCAGCAAACGCACGGCTAAAGGCCGCGTTTTCGACGCTGCCCCTTTCAAACCCGCCATCTTCTTCGTCTACGCCTACATAGTCCGACTAGGCTTTCTCGACGGCCGCGCGGGGTTCGATTACGCCGTGGCACTGTCGACATACTACTGGCAGATTGGGCTGAAGACGCGCGAGCTGCTGAGAGGAGCGAGGAACTAGAGCATGGCCCGAATAGCGGCGAACTCTGCGCGTTCACGCCTTCATCCTCGTATGAAGCGTGACGCCTCGGAACAGCTCGCACTGGATCGCGGGACCCCGGCAGTAGACAGCCCGGCAATGGTTCAAGTCGTCAACACTCTCTCGCGCTCCGATGGTGGACCGGCGCGACACGCACTCGAAGTGAACTTCGCGCTCAACAATGCGGGCGCGAAAGTACAACTTCTCTCCGTCCATCCTGAGACAGATGACTGCGTCTTGGGAGAAATGCGCGATCGCGTTGACTTCCCTGAGCTATCTCCGCAGTTCCTTCGTCCCGCGACCCTGCGATCCTACGGACGAAGACTTATGCAAGTCGCGCGTTCCGAGCGCCTGATCTTGCACGGCTACTTCTTGTGGTGGGTTCCCGTGCTGACTGCGTGGGCCCGACTTTGCAACGTGCCCGTCTTCGTCATGCCTCACGGAGCGTTGACGGCGTACGACCGGAGCAAGTCACGAGCGAAGAAAAACCTCTTCGTGCTGCTCGGAGGCGGGTGGCTGGTCGACCGCGTCGCGCGTTTCGTAGTCGCGTCCGAGATGGAGCTGTCAGAGCTGCCGAGGACTATCGCCCGGTCACGCGTCAACGTCGTGGGCGCAGGGGCTGAGCCCCCTGAATCGACGCCCGATGTCAGCCGACCTCTGAACAATCCCGTGCGACTGCTCACACTATCGAGAGTGGCGCCGAAAAAGAGAATCGACCTCGCCATAAGCGCTGTGGCAAAGCTCCGAGACGCAGGAGTCGATGCGGAGCTCGTGGTAGCAGGAACCGGACTCGCCGCCCATCTTCAAGAGCTCAAGAGACTCGCATCCGCCGATGGAGTAGAAAGCCAAGTCACCTTTTCGGGAGCCGTCGGGGGAACCGATAAGGCGGAGCTCCTTCGGTGGGCGGACATCTTCGTTCTCCCAAGTGAGGATGAAAACTTCGGACTCGCTTTGGCGGAGGCAGCTATGCACGCCATACCGGCTGTCGTGAGCGACAGAGTGGGAGCGGCCATGCACATGCCGTCTTCGGCCGGCGCGCGGTTGACGGCACCCACACCAACCACCATCGCAGATGCAGTGCGAGCGCTGGCTGGACGGTATGGATCAGCTCGCAAATCCGCAAGGGAGTTTGCTCGAGCCGAATTCTCGTGGACCGAGGTCGGAGCTCGGTGGATGACCGCCCTCGGCGCGCAAACTCAATCGGCTTCAGCGGCACCGTCGACAGTCCCCTCGGAGGGAAGATGACCGAGACCAGCGAGATCACCGTCGGTCAGCAGCGCCGCCTGCTCCTGTTCGGAGACTCGATCGCCATGGGACTCGGCGTGCGTCGACGGAAGTACGGACAGATCGTTGCAGACGAACTCGGCTACGAACTCGTGGACTATAGCCACACCGGATGGACAGTCAGCCAGTCCAAGTCCGCTTACGAGCAGTCGCCCGCCTCGGGCGACATAGCGCTGATCGCCCACGGCGTTACGGAGCCTATTCTGCGCCCCCACCTTCCTCTTTGGCTGCCGCTCCCCCGTCGATGGCGCAGGCTGGGATGGATGGACCCTCGCCCCTATTACTCCACAAGAGCGCGTCGTAGATTGTTCGAACGTGTCGAATCAGAAGTGCGATGGCGCACGAAGAACTTTCTCGGCTTCGCATTCGGTTCGTACCAACTCGCATCCGTAGACCAGTACCGCGATGATCTTGCGGCTCTCACGCATGCGTGCGAGCAGAATGGCGCAATCGTCGTCATCGTGGGAGCGCCCGACATAGATGACCGATTCTTCCCGGGCAGCGTCTATGAACAATTGCGCTATTCACGTGCCGCCGAAGAAGTCGCACAGGGGAAATTCGTGGCCGTCGCCGGGCTGCTTGACCGCTGGAGCGACTATCTGCTCGATCACTTCCACCCAAACGATCAGGGCCACGAGTCGATAGCGCGATTGATCCTGAAAAGACCTGAGATCCTCAAAAAAGCCGGCCAGAACCCCGCACCGGAGACAAAAGAGCACGAAACGCGAACACGTGAAACCTAACACTCGTGGCCGAATCCATTCCATACGTGTAGTGGTGGAACATGGTGCCATTCAATCTGCGAGTCAGGTACTTGGCTTCCTTTCCGGTGTCCTCATCGTCCGAGCCCTGGATAAAACGGAGTATGCACAGTACTCCGTAGTGATCGCAATCATCGCCGCCGCCTCAGTAATTGCAGACTCTGGAATCAACGCAACGGTCATGGCGATAGGAGGTCGCGTCCACGGCGACTCCGCAGCGACCGCCTCCCTTTTTTCTCGCGCTTTTCGCGTCAGATATGTGTTCGGCATCCCAATCGTTGTGCTTTCTTGCGCGTGGAGCAGTGTCCTGCTGGCACAGAATGGACTCTCATGGCAGGGGTGCGTCCTCCTTGCCTCGATAGCCGCCTTCACATTGCTTCCCACGATGGCCGCCGGGTTGCTTCGCGTGCACTACAGGTTGGAGTTGAGAGCGAGATACATGCAGGTCGTCGACATCGGAGCAGCACTTCTACGCCTGGTCGTGGTTCTGGTCGGCATGGCGCTCGGAGTCGTCTCCTCCTCATTCCTCCTCTTCGGAGGATTACTTGTCTCCGCACTTGTGTTCGTTGCTTTCTGGCGAGGCGCGCGCGCTGGCGAGATGCTCCGCGCTCGGCCCACGGAGAATGCTTCGGAGTTCTGGGCAAACATTCGCCGCGTCCTCCCCATGACGGTTTTCCTTGTTGCTTCCGAGCAGGCCCTCTTGGCCATCGCCAGCTTTCGCGGAGACCCCACAATTGTGGCGGAGATGTCGGCGCTATCACGATTCGCGGTGGCGTTTGTCGTATTGAATGCCATCGTCTCAGATATCATCGCACCGCGATTTTCTCGAGCACCAAACCAATTGAGCCATCTGCGAAAAATGGTACTTGGAGCCTTCTCCGCATACTTCATGGTTGTCGTTGTCTTTGTCTTCTCGGTTTGGCTATTCTCGCCGCTACTTCTTGGCCTGCTCGGCCCAGGATACGCTGGCCTCGTCTTTTCGCTTGTTCTGTTTGCCGTCGGATACGGGGTGGCCAATCTGGCTCAAGCCATGAACGTGATAAGTCAGGCTCGAGGCTGGGTCCACTGGTCTTGGACATACATCCCGTTGTCGATCGTTACCCTGTTCTTGTGCGCATTTGTGTTGCCGTTGCGGTCAATAGACGACGTCGCCGTTATGTTTGTACTCCAGTGTTCGCCGGCGCTCGTCACGCAGCTCGCGCGAATCGCTGCAGGTCTGTCCAGGGTGAGAGCTCAAGGCTCACCACGCCGTACGGCGTGAAGATGTTTTCTAGTTCGAACAGACGGAACTAGTGAGAGAGGCTCGCTGATCCATGTCGACACCTCATGGAGTTTTGTCCGGATTCCCCGTCCTGAACTCGAATGTGAGAGCGGCGATGACCGCTCTCGCGGACGAAGGCTTACTTGGGGAGTTCCACACGACGCTAGACACCACATTGCCCGCGTCCATCCTGAGACGCGGGCGGCTGGGTGCATCTCTAGCTCGCCGCGCCTTGCCCCCGAGTGTTCACCGCGTCACTCGCGCCCACCCGGCCAACGAGGCGATCAGGCTTCTCGGGGAGCGCACCGCGCTCAGGCGCCTGCATCTTTCGACGGGGATCGAAAGTTCGTTGCGCACCATCGACGACGCGATAGCCAGGAGACTGCGTGGACGAGCTACCGCGGTGTACGGCTATGAAGACGCCGCAGTGTCCGCCTTCACGGCAGCCGAACGTGCCGGACTCCCTCGAATTTACGACCTGCCCATCGCGCACTGGCGTACAGGGGAAGAGATCCTCGACCAAGAAGCTGAACTAGAGCCTCAGTGGGCCGGAACGCTGTCTCACCGCCAGTTCGTCGACCGACGAAGGCGACAAGAACGTAAGGACGGCGAGCTTCAGCTAGCGAGTCGCATCGTGACCGCCAGCAGTTTCACGCGAGACTCGCTCTTGAAGTACCCAGGAACGCTCGCCCCGATCAGCGTCATTCCGTACGGTGCCCCCACTCCCACGGACGTGCGCCAGGCGAGACGTCAAGGGCCCTTGCGAGTTCTCTTTGTCGGCGGGTTGAGCCAGCGAAAGGGCATTTCGTACTTCTTTGACGCCGTTCAATCCATGGGGCACGCTATCGACGTAACCGTGGTCGGGCTGAAGGTTGGCGAGTCCGAGGCACGCGATCACGCACTCGAGAAGGTCTCGTGGATCCCGACCGCGCCTCACGCGCGCGTGCTGGAGCTCATGCGCGATGCAGATGTACTCGTTTTTCCATCACTGTTCGAAGGGTTTGGGCTCGTACTGACGGAGGCTCTCTCGCAGGGATTGCCCATCATCGCCACCCCCCACACCGCGGCTCCCGACCTGATCACGGACGGTGTCGAAGGCTGGATCGTGCCGATCAGGTCTGCGGACGCGATACGGAGTCGCCTCGAGATTCTCATCGACGACATCTCATTGGCCCGACACATGGGGGAAGCCGCCCTGGAGCGTGCACGCAGACTCGAGTGGTCGTCGTATGGTTCTGCGATAGTTCATCTAGTCCGAGAGGCAACGCGGACGGACTTCGTCCCGCCCGCAGCCGACCGCCTCACGAGAGGTGTGGAGTGATGCTGAAAACAGTCCTTGTTGTCGCCATAGGGCTACTGCCGCCCAGTTCCGTCAAGAATGCGCTGCTGCGCGCAACCGGTTGGAAGATAGGGCAAAGTTCCTCTATTGGCCCAGGGTTGTACATTCGCGTCAAGGCCGTCTCTCTTGGAAGCGAATCTCGTATAGGTCCGTTCAATGTCTTCCGTGACTTGAGCGAGCTTGCCGTCGGCGAGAGGGGCCGCATAGGCCAGTGGAACTGGGTCTCCGCTGCCGACCCACTCGTCCGAGTTCGCGGCGGTGGGTTCCTTCGGCTCGGTGATGACTCCGCGCTGACAGCCCGTCACTACCTCGATTGCAGCGGCGGGGTGACGATTGGACATCACACGACGGTCGCAGGAGTTCGCTCCACGTTCATCACCCACGGCATTGACTGGAAACGAGCCGCGCAGACTACCGCTGGAATCTCGATCGGAAATTACTGCATCATCTCGTCAAACGTCGCACTCACGCCCGGAACAACGGTCAACGATCGGGTCGTCGTTGGCATGGGAACGGTGGCCGCGCGCAACGTCGGCCCTGAGGGAAGCCTCAGCGTGGGCGCACGAGCCACTACGGTGAAGAGTGAGATTCACGGCGCCTACTTCACCCGCGACCGCGGTTACATCAAGAACATTATGGAGCGCGATGATCATGACGACTCTGCGTAGCTATGCACGAAATCCCCTCAACCGCATCCGCGGAGCGGTCGCCAGCCGAACTCTAGCCACCGCGCTCGCTCGAAAGCTTCACGCGCGCAGCACGTCGTCGACCGAAGGTGTCACGGGTGATGGAGGCGTCGATGTCTCCATGACAACGCACGGAGCACGTCTGGAGCGAGTCCACATCGCTCTCCAAGCAATCTCAGAGGGAACCGTTCGGCCACATTCACTGACCTTGTGGGTGGACACCGATAAGGACAAATGGACCGCCCCAAGAGAACTGCAAGCTCTTGTGAAACGCGGACTTCGGATAGAATTCACTGAAAATTATGGCCCCCATACAAAGTACTTTCCTCATTGCATGTCGAATTCGAGCCACTCGCGTCCTCTCGTGACCGCGGACGACGACATACTGTACCCGCGAGACTGGCTCAGTTCTCTATTAAACTCAGCGAAACAAGATTCAGGCGCCTATGTTGTCGCCCATCGCGCCCACCACATCGAGTTTGATTCGCACGGGCAGATTGCGTCGTACATGGATTGGACGCGGCAGACCGACGACAGACCGTCAACGCGAGTTTTCGCGACTGGAGTTTCCGGCGTTCTATACCCGCCGATAATGCTAAACGCGTTGCGCTCAGCAGGAGATACGTTTAGATCCTCGGCTCCGCGCGCGGACGATATTTGGCTTCACGCGATGGCTCTGCGAAATGGCATAGCAGTTCGACAAGCACTTCCAGCTCCAAGAGACTTCCTGAGCGTCCCTACCACACAGGTCGCAGGCCTGGGTGTCGGTAACGCTTTCGGCAGTGGCAACGACGAGCAGATCCGTAGCACATACTCCCCCGAGGACCTTCGCCTGATCTCCTTAGGCAGATCGTGATTTCTCCCCCTACATTCCCCGGCGGCTCAGAACCCCGGCGGCATGTCATGCCAATTCTGGTAGTCGTCGTCTATGTCCTTCTTTGGGGATTCGAAGGCGCTGCTCGAAAATGGGTCCCGGGTCTCGAATCAATTCTCTACGTTGCACGAGACGCCTTTATCGCTGTCGCTCTCATCGTGACACTCCTTGGCTCGAGCCGAACGCGGCGTCAACCGGCAGTAGTCTGGGCCTTCATTGGCATCGTGATTTTGATGTCGAGCCTGAGCATAATCATGGGCAGTCCCGTCGCTGTGGGAATTATTGGCGCCCGATCTTACCTAGCGCCAGTGCTGCTCGTCGTCTTCGTCCTCTCTTGTGAGAGATCGGACATCTTCTTTCTCCCAACACTTCGAACGATCTGCGTGATCGCGCTCGTGAACGTACCGGTCACGGTCGTTCAAGTGCTCAGCTCTCCCGCTGCCGTCATCAACAAACAAGTTGGAGATGGAACGGCGTACTTCGTAAATCCAGGCGACATCGTCCGAGCCAGCGGTACTTTTAGTTCACCATTGGGCCACACACAGCTCCAACCACTGGCACTCGCAGCTGCAATAGTGGCCCTCCACTCGCGATCTGTATCGCGCTGGTTGTCGGTGCCCACTCTCTTTGGTGTAGCCCTCATGACTCTTCTCAGCGGCTCCCGGGGGGCTGTCATTTCAGACCTCGTAGTGGTGGTGGTCTACTTGCTTGCGCTGGTGACCATGGCAACGTTCCGCTCTCTCCTCACCGCATTTACTGCAATCGGCACTCTGGTTCTTCTCGTCGTAGTCACGGTTACCGTGTTTCCCGCGGTGATCCAGTCCTTCCTCACACGCATTGATCAGGCTTCGCGAGCGGAAGACGTTAGCGGCCGCGTTCTCGGCAATACATTCGACTTCTTGACTACGCCATTGTCAATGCTGGGCTCGGGGGCTGGTTCTGCCAGCACCGCCGCTCAGAATCTCGGCGTCGGAGTGGCCGTGGAGAATGACATGCCGCGATGGGTCACCGAACTAGGTGTTCTCGGTTTTGCGCTTTGTGTTTTGCGTCTTGCTGCCGGAGTCTACTTCGTCGCCGCAATTCTTCGCGGCCCGCGACGCGGTTCGCTAGCCATCATGATGTTCTCCGCCGTTCTTGCGCCGGTCGCACTAACCGGCGTAATCACCCTCACACCGTCGAGCCAGGGCGCTTTCGCGATTGCCCTATCCCTATACATGATCGCGATTCGCGACCGAGCCGATCATTCCCCTCCCAGTGCCCAGTTCGGATCGGTTGACGCAACTGGGATGTCTCTTGTTGGAGCGACAGCTAGTAGGGATCTGAGGAATGATGGTTAATGCGCGGAAACGCGTCGAGGCTTTGCTCCGCCTGCGGCGGCGCGCTCGAGGCATGGCGTGGACATTTTGGATTCGAGCCTGGGGCGGAACGGTGGGGCGCCGGCTGGAAGTGGATCGGGGGGCTGTTCTCCGGCATCCCCCGGGCCGAGGCATGAGAATCGGAGACGATGTGTACGTCGGCGTCGGGACGGTTCTCGATGTCCATCCTGGAGCCGAATTGCATATCGGAAGTCGAACGAAGATCATGCAGTACGTCGTGATCGCATCTTCGTTGAGCGTCAAGATCGGCGATAAGACGCAAATTGCGGAGTTCACCTCGGTGCGGGACGCCGACCACGGCATTTCTCTAGAGGCTCCGATGCAGGATCAAATCGTGTCGTCGCCTGTTGTGATCGGCTCGGACGTATGGCTCGCTCGATCCGTAGCGATTCTTCGCGGCGTCGTGATCGAGGACGGGGTGGTCGTCGGCGCAAACGCGGTGGTACGGGACCGCGTTGCAGCTCACTCGATCGCGGTCGGTGTTCCAGCCCGAGTCATCCGAGTGCGAACATGAAGTGAACCCTGGGCGAGCTTCGGTTCATGCCAAAAGGGTGCCAAGTATGACGAGCACCAAGTAGGTCACGTTGTACACGACGTGAACCAGAACGGCACCCCAAATGCGCCCGGTGAGCAGAACTAGTAGTGAAAGGACTGCTCCGATCGCGAACAACTGGATTGCCCCCGCCAGGGGCAACATGTCGAAGATTGCGTGCACAAGAACGAATGTGCCAGTTGAGACGAGGAGAGCTGTCAAACCCGCGGCCGGTATTCCTACACTGCGTCTCAGAAGCTGGTAGACCGTCACCAGAAGCACAGCCCGAAAGAAGAATTCCTCGACGAGCGGAGCGAGGAAGCCCGCTGGGACAACAGACTTCCACCACCAATCAAGCGGCAAAACCCCGTCCAACGTAGCTGCGGTCGGGAATGTAGTGCTGTTCGCCGAACTGAGCCAACCGTCGAGCGCACGCAGCAAGAGGCCAAGCCCAACTCCCCAGAGTACGTCGATCGATCTCAGCCGTAACAAGCCAACCGGGCGGGCGCGGATGAGCGCATACACCGCCGCGGAGCTCAGTGCAGCCCACAGAACAAGGCTTGACACAGGGACACCCCAGGCCGCGTCTATGCGTCTAGCTGCTGTCGCGCCGACAATTCCAAGTCCAGCCGCGATGAGCGCCACGGAGAGAACAGTGAAGTCCCACTTATGGACTGATCTGCCCCCTAGCCGCCAATCTGACCTCTTTCGTCTTCGTCCTCGCCCACCGTTCTCCGCAGCACCCCGTGAAGCGGTCTCCGCGGAGGCGTGGATGGAGGCGGAGATGGCGACTTGGTCCGGCTCTTCCAACACGAGGCCAACCTACCGGTCCGCCCCTCGCCACGTACGGGCGTTGTTCGCCTCCTTTGTTACGATCTGGGCTCTGGCGAGATGGCTTAGACCATTTGCATGAATGCCCGACTTGCGTACGGCGAAGATTCGGACCTGCGAGATGAATGGTGCGCCTCCGACAGTCGCCAGGACGAAACAGGACCTGTGGCAGACTGTGCAAAGCTGTCCGCCGTTTGGCCCCGTAGGCCGTCCACGCGTCTTCGAGAGGCACCATGGATTTCAACGATCACATCCGTACCCTTCGCAAAAACTGGCTCGTGATCGTCTTACTGACCTTCCTGGGCCTTGGGGTTGTTGCGGGGTACACCTTGACGAGGACGCCGGCGTACGAGTCCTCGAGCACGGTCTTTGTCTCGACCCAAGGCGGAAGTACTGTCGCAGAACTCCAACAGGGATCGAATTTCGCGCAAGCTCGCATCAACACTTACGTCGGCCTGGTAACCACGCCTGTCGTTCTCGATCCGGTCATCGATGAGCTTGGGCTCGCCACTTCCGCCGCGTCTCTCGCGCAGAACGTGACGGCTTCTGCCGCCCAGAACTCGACGCTCATCACCATCGTGGTCTCAAATCCTGACCCGAAGATGTCTGCTGCGATCGCGAACGCGGTCGCAACCAGTCTCGCGCAGACAGTTCCTGCGCTGGAGCCCGCGGCGGTCGATGGATCCAGCCCGGTGCGCCTGAGTCGCGTGCGGGACGCGCAGCCAGCGGCCGAGCCCTCGAGCCCAAATGTGCCCGTCAATCTCGCGCTCGGAACGGTGATCGGCCTCACGATTGGGATCGCTTTTGCCGTGGTTCGCACTCGACTTGATAACCGGGTGCGAACGCCTCGCGATGCCGAAGCGATCACTAAAGCACCAGGAATAGGTGCCATCGCCTTCGATTCCAGGGCACGCGAACGCCCGCTCATCGTTCATGCCGACCCGCTCAGCCCTCGAGCCGAGTCATTCAGGGCGCTCCGAACAAACTTGCAGTTCCTCGACATGGGCGGGAGGTCAAGTTTCGTGATCACAAGCTCCATCCCGAGCGAGGGCAAGTCCACGACGACGATCAATCTTGCAATCGCCCTCGCCGATGCGGGTAAGCGTGTAGCACTGCTGGACACTGACTTGCGCAAGCCGAAAGTCGCTGAGTACCTGAGCATCGAGGGTGGCGCTGGCCTAACAGACGTGCTGATTGGACGCGCTCAGCTCAGCGAGGTCATGCTTCAGTGGGGTGGGCGGAGTCTGTACGTGCTCCCTGCCGGGAAGGTGCCCCCGAACCCGAGTGAGCTTCTGGGTTCACGGCAGATGAATCTCCTGCTCGACGCGCTGGAGAACGACTTCGATGTCGTGCTGTGCGATGCGCCTCCTCTTCTGCCTGTCACAGACGCCGCGATTCTTGCCCGTACGACGAGCGGAGCGCTCATGGTCGTGTCGGCTGGCCGGACCACAAGACACCAGCTCACTCTGGCGACCGAAGCTCTGAGCACAGCGGGCGCTAAGCTAGCCGGGTTTGTCATGTCGATGGTTCCCACACGCGGCCCAGATTCGTACTATTCCGGCTATGGATATGGCTACGGCTACCGTTACGACGAGTCAACTCAGTCGAAGCCCACGCAGGCGCGACGAAAGATCGCGAAGCGCCAGGGACGATCGGCACCTTTCGCGACCGTACCCGATGCCCCCGCCCTTGAGGATCTCGGCTTCCCTTCTCGTCGGACGTCGCGCGAAGCCAACAGAGACAGGTGACTAGTGCTCTTAGCGCGAGGGCTGTTCACCTCTGAGTGGACGTTCCGGTGTCCGCGAATCGGCACCCGTCTTTCACGAGGTGCGAGCGCGGGACCTCAGTCGGACGATTCGCTCGACATTCGGGACATTTGACGTGGCCACGTCCCCCCTTCCTGACAGCGCCCTGCGAGCGGGTCGAATGTTCGGCTGGACGCTCGTTGCACTTCTGTGTTTGATGGTCGTCGCCTCACTCTGGATAGGCGTGCGAGGAGCGTTGGCTTATCAGCACCTCGCCCGCATACAAACCAGCGTCTCCGAAGGCGCCGGTTTTTTCCTGGCTGACCCTTCTGCTGTGTCTACACTGGATCGGCTTGCGGCTGATGCTGCGGCTTCGCACGAACTGACATCCGACCCGGTTTGGAAAATCGCGGAGAGCGCTCCTTGGGTTGGCCCGCAGCTGAAAGCGGTAGCTACGGTCGCCGCATCCTCCGACGAACTGCTTGGGGGAAGTCTCTCGCCTTTCGTGTCAGCCACCCAGGGAGCGTCGATAGACGCGCTGAAACCGGTGAACGGCCACATAGATGTCGCTGCCCTCTCGACGTTGGCTTCCCCTGCTCAGACCGCTTCGGTTCGGGCGCGGCACGCTGCGGACGCTCTTCATGAACTTGATCGCGCGCCCCTCATCGGCATTGTGGGCGCCAGCGTCGACGAGGTGAGCGATCTCACGAGTCAAGCCGCAGCCACCCTGGAAGGCCTCGCCCGGACCACTCAGCTGCTTCCCGGCATGCTCGGAGACAGTGGGCCGCGGACTTACCTCCTTCTCGTCCAGAACAACGCGGAGTGGCGCTCGCTCGGTGGAATCACTGGAACCGCAATCCTGATTCGCACCGATGCCGGCTCAGTGGCTCTTGGGGACGCGCAGTCCGCAACCGCGCTCTCCAGCAGCATCATCGAGCCCGTAGTCACCCTCCCTCCAGACCTCACCAGCATCTACGCGACAAGGCCCGCCAGGTACTTCCACAATCTGACCCAGATCCCGGACTTTTCCGTCGACGGCCCTCTCGCTCAGGCGATGTATGAACGCGCGACAGGTACGAAAGTTGACGGCGTGATCGCCATCGACCCGGTCGCGCTCTCATACCTGCTGCAAACGACCGGGCCCGTGGCGCTTCCCGAAGGCATAGCTCTGTCCGCCGACAACGCCGCACCTTTCCTTCTAAACACGGTCTACCTCGACCACCCCGATCCTGCCGTGCAGGACGCGTTGTTTGCGCAAGCGGCGGGTGCGGTTTTCCAAGCGCTCCTTGAAGGAAAGGGATCCACACTAGGTCTGACCTCAGCCCTGTCAAGAGCCACCGCAGAACATCGACTACTTCTCTGGAGTTCGCACAGCGACGAGCAGACGGCGGTAGATGGCACACCCGTCGCCGGCGAGCTTCCGGTCTCGGACGCGCGCACTGCACGATTCGGGGTGTACCTCAACGATGGCGTCGGGTCAAAAATGAGCTACTACGTCACACCTGACGTCACGCTTTCGCAGGCCCCCTGTGCACCGGCTGAGTCCCAGCTTCGTCGAGAGGTCACTCTCAGCCTTACTCTGACCAACGGCGCGCCGACCGACGCGGGCAGCACACTTCCGGAGTACATCACCGGCGGAGAGGGGTACGGAAAGACGCCTGGTAACGCCAAGACCGTCGTCAACATGTACCTCCCGGAGGGGGCGGAGCTTGTCTCGGCGACCACCAGCGATGGAAGCCCATACGAGAGCCATGGGTATCAGGAAAGACAAGTGTTGACCTTCGGTTCAGACCTGGCCCCGGGATCGTCAACCAGCATCTTGGTGACCATTCGCATCGATTCCTCGGTGTCTGATGTCGAAGGCCTCGTTACCCCCACCGCGAACGCCGCACTTAAACCTGTGGTCGCGGCCACGTGCAAATAGAGATAGCGAAAAAATTTCGAGCCAGACTCGTCATGCGATCGCATCTCGTCAGTGGATCGTGTCGTGTCGCACATTGTTCACGCGACGGAAACCGTTACGGTTTGCAATCCAGCGGATCCGTAGGGGATACTCAATAAAGCATTAGCCGCACGACACCGCTTCATTCCCGTCCTCACGCGCCATCGGGACGGCTGACGGCAGCGCGCGGACCCACCTCGTACTGCCTTAACCGGTCTCGAAAGCAGGCTCTCATGAAGCGTCGTCTCACTACGGCGGTTGCCTCGGCATCCGTTGCCGCCGCGCTGCTCCTCGCCG
>Ga0308161_1003740_pt1 | contig 14480 bp, 12 predicted proteins | sample PhyFR2_FD_201034 | JGI IMG/M metagenome (GOLD analysis project Ga0308161, IMG submission 201034) | Phyllosphere microbial communities from UC Gill Tract Community Farm, Albany, California, United States - DLSLF.R2 | ecosystem: Host-associated > Plants > Phyllosphere > Unclassified | place: USA...
GCCACTTCCGCATCCCCAAGCGGCCTCTCCGATGCGGAACCGACCCCGCCCAGATCGCGATGCGAAACTGACCCCGCCGCCCCTCCGACCACCCGAGCCTCCGAGGGCCGCCACTTCCGCACCCGGCCCTCCGTGCGGGGCCACTTCCGCATCCCCAAGCGGCCTTTCCGATGCGAAATCGACCCCGCTCAGATCGCGATGCGAGATCGACCCCGCTCAGATCGCGGCTCGCGGTGCGAACGGGCACCGGCACCGGCACGGGCACCGGCACCGCGAACCGGCACGGGTGAGCGCGACACGTCCGGCGGGGCTGGTATTCCGGTGCCCCGAGGCGTAGCGTCACCGTCAACGGAAGGGGTTCGATGATGGGCACCAAAACCCTGGCCCTCTGGGTGGCCTACGGGACGAACGGCGTGGTCGGCAGCATCCGTCACGACGACGAGGGCTACACGGTCGTGATGGCGGGATCCGACGCCGCATCCGGCGTGTACCCGACTCTCGAGTCGGCGAAGGGCGCATTGCATGCGCGGATGCGGCCGGGAAGCGATTGGCCGAGGTTCCAAGAGCACTGACGGCGGGGCACAGCGCCGGACGAGGCCGAGCGCGAGCGGGCGCCGGTCATCGCCGAGGTTCCCGGAGCACAGCCCTGCGCGACGGGCAGAGCACTGAAAGCCCTGCGCGTCGGGCGCACGCGCTGACGGCCCTGCACGCCGGGCTACCGGCCGCGCGACCCGCCGCGACGGTCCCCGCAGTCGCGCCGACTACGCCTCCGGCTCACCCGAGAGGATCCCCCGCAGCCAGTCGCGCGCCTCGACGAAGATCTCGTCGGAGTACCGCTCCGGGTACTGCACGATCTGACGATCGGCACGCGGGTACGACCCGAGGAACACCACGCGCGGGCTGAAACGACGGATGCCGAGCAGCGCGTCGGCCATGCGCTCGTGCTCGATGTGCCCGTCGGCATCGATCACGAACCGGTAGCGGCCGAGTTCGTCCCCGATCGGGCGCGACTGGATCAGCGAGAGGTTGATGCCTCGCGTCGAGAACTGCTCGAGCATCTCGAGCAGCGACCCGGGGTGGTCGTTCGGGAGCTCGACGATGAGCGAGGTCTTGTCGGCGCCGGTCGGCGCGGGGGCCGTGGTCGTGCGGGTCACGAGCACGAACCGGGTCACGGCCTGCGCGTTGTCGCCGATCCCCTCGGCAAGGACATCGACGTCGAGGTGCTTCACGACACCGGGGGCGGCGATGGCCGCCTGCACCGGGAGGCTGCCGTCGAGCATCCCGATCGCCGAAGCGACATTGCTGGCGGCGGGCACATGGGAATGGGTCGGCAGGTGGGTGCCGAGCCAGCCATGGCACTGCGCGTAGGCCACGGGGTGTGCGGCGATGACCTGCACATGCGACAGCGCGGTGCCGCGCGGGGCGACCAGCACGAAGTTCACCGGCACCAGATACTCGCCGACGATCCGCAGCCCGGGCAGGGTGGCCAGAGCATCCTGCGTGGTCGAGACGCCACCCTCGATCGAGTTCTCGATCGCGATCATGGCTGCGTCGCTGCGTCCTTCGAGCACGTCCGCCAGCGCTTCGCCCACGTTGTGCACCGCACGCCTGACCTGACCACGCGCGTCGGCGACCTGATCGAGTGCCGCTTCGGTGAACGTTCCGGCGGGGCCGAGATAGCTGTAGGTGCGGCGTGCAGTCACGCGTTTCACCTTAGGGCACCTGCAGATGCCCAGAAGATGCGCGCAGCCCCGGATGGGGGCAGACTGTCTGCATGACGAGCCGTGCCGGCCTCCCCGCGGAGGAAACTGACCTCATCGATGTCGACGAACTGATCGCCGCCTATTACGATCGCATCCCCGACCCCGGTGTCGCCGCCGAGAGGGTCGCGTTCGGTACGAGCGGCCACCGCGGATCCTCGCTCACGGGCAGCTTCAACGAGAACCACATCCTCGCGACGACGCAGGCGATCGTCGACTACCGCGCGGGTCAGGGCATCACCGGTCCCCTGTTCCTCGGTCGCGACACCCACGCCCTCTCGCTGCCCGCCGAGCGCAGTGCCATCGAGGTGCTCGTCGCGAACGGGGTCGACGTCCGTGTCGACTCGCGTGACGCGTGGGTTCCGACCCCTGCGCTCAGCCACGCCATCCTCACCTTCAACCGCGACCTCCCCGCGGATGCCGCCGGCCGCGCCGACGGCATCGTCGTGACTCCCTCGCACAACCCCCCGCGCGACGGCGGCTTCAAGTACAACCCGCCGCACGGAGGACCCGCCGACACCGACGCGACCGGGTGGATCGCCGACCGCGCCAACGAGCTGATCGCCGGCGGACTGGTCGATGTGAAGCGCGAGCGCTTCGCCGACGTCGACTGGGATGCGATCCCGGGCTACGACTTCCGTGACGCGTACGTGCGCGACCTCGCGACGATCATCGACATGGATGCGATCCGCAACGCCGGTGTGCGCATCGGCGCAGACCCCCTCGGCGGCGCGTCCGTCGAGTACTGGGCGCTCATCAAGGAGGTGTACGACCTCGACCTCACCGTCGTGAACCCCGAGGTCGACCCCACGTGGCGCTTCATGACGCTGGACTGGGACGAGAAGATCCGCATGGATCCGTCCTCTCCCTCGGCCATGGCCTCGCTCGTCGCCAAGAAGGGCGACTTCGACGTGCTGACCGGCAACGACGCCGACGCCGACCGCCACGGCATCGTCACTCCCGACGCCGGGCTGATGAACCCGAACCACTACCTGGCTGTCGCGATCGACTACCTGTTCTCGCACCGCTCCGAGTGGCCCCGCGACGCCGCGATCGGCAAGACCCTCGTGTCGTCGATGATCATCGACCGGGTGGCCGAGTCGCTCGGTCGTCGCCTGCTCGAGGTGCCGGTCGGCTTCAAGTGGTTCGTTCCCGGGCTGCTCGACGGATCGGTGGCCTTCGGCGGCGAGGAGTCGGCCGGTGCGTCGTTCCTGCGGTTCGACGGCTCCGTATGGTCGACCGACAAGGACGGCATCCTGCTGTGCCTGCTCGCGGCGGAGATCATCGCCGTCACCGGCAAGACGCCGTCGGAGCGGTATGCCGAACTCGAGCAGGCGTTCGGGTCGTCGGCCTATCAGCGGGTCGACGCTCCGGCGACGCCCGCGCAGAAGGCGACGCTGGGCAAGCTGGCCCCGGATGCCGTCTCGGCGACGACCCTCGCGGGCGAGGACATCACGGCCAAGCTCTCGCACGCACCGGGCAACGGCGCCGCGATCGGCGGGCTGAAGGTGCAGACCGAGCACGCGTGGTTCGCCGCGCGCCCGTCGGGCACCGAGGATGTCTACAAGCTGTACGCCGAGAGCCTGCGCGGACCCGAGCATCTCGCCGAGGTGCAGGCCGAGGCCCGCGCCGTGGTGTCGGCCGCTCTCGGAGGCTGAGTCCCGATCCGTCTCGCTGCCTTCTGCCCCCGCACGTCGTCTCGTGCGGGGGCAGAGTGCATCCGGGGCGGGCGCGCGTGCTCGAGCCGGCGTCCGTGCGGGGCAGGGTGCGGGTGCGGGTGCGGGTGCGGGGTCACTTTCGCACCGAGGTCGGCCAATTCCCGAGCGGGGTCAAAAACACGCCCCGATAGGCCGATCCCGGTGCGAAACTGACCCCGCCCGGCATCCGCGGTGCGAAACTGACCCCGCCCGGCGAGCGGGTGAAAGCCGGACCGAAGCCTCCTGCACAGGGCGGCTTCGAGGTCGGCCGATTCCCATGCGGGGTCAAAAACACACCCCGATAGGCCGATCCCGATGCGCAAGTGGCCCCGCCCGGCATCCGCGGTGCGAAACTGACCCCGCCCGGCATCCCGATGCGCAAGTGGCCCCGCCCGGCATCCGCAGTGCGAAACTGACCCCGCCCGGCGGGCGGGCGAAAGCCGGACCGAAGCCCTATACAGGGAGGCTGCGCGGTCGAGAATCCGAGCGGGGTCAAAAACACACCCCAATAGGCCGATCCCGGTGCGAAACCGACCCCGCCCGAAATCCCCGGTGCGAAAGCGACCCCGCACAGCGGGCACCCACCGAGCGGGAGCGAGCGGACGCGGGCACACGAGCGGATGCGGGCACGCGAGGGGACGCGGGCACGCGACCCGCCACGCGGACCCGACGCGGGCACCGCCGCGCGGACGCGCCGGATCAGAGCGCGTGGGCGAGCACCGCGCCGGCCTCGCGCAACCACCGCGCGGGTTCGGCGAGCGCGGCCTCGGTCGACCCCGCGAGGTCGGTCAACGACGCGGATGCCGCGAAGACCCCCCTGTCGGCGTCGGCGGTGATCCGTCCGGCAGCGAGCAGGGGCGTCACCCCGGCCTCGGTCGCGAGGGCGGCGATGAACGAGGGCACCTTGCCGTCGCCGGACTGCCCGTCGTACGACCCTTCCCCCGTGATGACCACATCGGCGTCGGCGACGGCATCCGCCAGTCCGATCAGGTCGGCCACCTCGGCCGCACCGGGAGCGAGGGTCGCCCCCCAGACGACGAGTGCTCCGCCGGTTCCGCCGGCGGCTCCCGTGCCGGGCAGAGCCGGATCGAGGGCGAGCAGCTCGGCGAGGCGCGCGAGCGCGGCATCCACTCCCGCGATGTCGTCGGCGGCGAGCCCCTTCTGCGGACCGAACACGGCAGCGGCCCCGCGGCCGCCGGTGAGCGGGTTGGTGACGTCGGTGAGCACCCGCACCTCGGGTGCCGCGCGCAGCCCGGCCAGATCGACGGAGGCGATGTCGGCGAGTCCCCGCGCTCCGCGCGCGACCGGCATCCCGCCCCGGTCGAGGAACCGGGCGCCGAGGGCAGCCAGCATGCCGGTTCCCCCGTCGGTCGACGCACTGGATCCGATGCCGACCACCAGGCGCGAGACGCCGTGGTCGAGGGCGGCGACGATCGCCTGCCCGAAACCTGTCGTATCGGCATCCCAGGGGCGCAGCCGCGCGAGCAGCTCGATGCCCGAGGTCGACGCCAGATCGACGACGGCGGTGCCGCCGGGGGTCTCGCCGGTCGGCGGCAGCAGCAGCCAGCTCGTCTCGACGCGAGACCCCGCGGGTCCGTCGACCGCGACCGGCATCATCCGCGCGCCGGGCACCGCAGCCGCGAACGCCGCCACGGTGCCCTCGCCGCCGTCGGCCATCGGCCGGTGCACGAACGTGGCCGAGGGATCGACAGACGCCCACCCCTCGGCGAGGGATGCCGCAGCATCCGCCGCCGTGATCGTGCCCTTGAAGCTGTCGGGCGCGAGGACCACTCGGGTCATCGGGTGAGGCCGGGGGTGCTCGCGCGCACGGTGACCTCGAGCGGCAGCGGCGCCTGCGTCCAGTCGGCGTCGACCGTCGCGCGGAAGGCCTGGTAGCCGACCTCGGTCAGCGGCACGCGCACGGTCGTCAGCGCCGGGCTCACGTCACTGCTGGAGGGCACGTCGTCGAAACCGCACACCGCGATGTCGGTGCCGATCTCGCGTCCTGCGTCGCGGATCGCCGCCATCGCGCCGATGGCGACGACGTCGCTCATGCCGAACACGAGGGTACCGGGTTCGACGCCCTGCGCGAGGGCATCGGACATCGCACGGGCTCCCGATTCCCGTCGGAAGTCGCCCCGGAGCACGCGGTCGACGCTGCCGCCGCCCGACTCGAAGCCGGCACGGAAGCCGGCGAGACGCTCGTCGGAGGTCAGCACTCCCTCGGCGGCGCCGATCGCGATCGCCGAACGGTAGCCGAGCGACGCCATCTGCCGGCCGAGCGCGGCGGCGCCCGCGCGGTTGTCGATCTCGACGTGACGGTTCTCGGCGCTGCCCGCTCCGAAGGTCACGACGCGTCCGCCGAAGCGGGCGTACTCCGCGAGTTCGCGGGCGGTGTCGGAGTCGGTCGGCTCATCGGTGCGGGAGGCGGCGAGGATCAGTCCCTGGGGGCGCTGTCCACGCAGGGCGCGCACGATGCGCGCTTCGCGGGCCGGGTCGCGTTCGGTGATCGCGATCGTCACGACGAGGCCCTGCTCGTCGGCGCCGCGCGCGACTCCTGCGGCGATCAGTCCGAAGTACGGGTCGGCGATGTCGGCGACGAGAAGGGCGATCACCGGCGAGCTGCCGCGGGCGGTCGCCTGCGCCGAGGCGTTGGCGGTGTATCCGAGTTCCGCGGCCGCCTGCTCCACTCGCTCGCGGAACGACTCCGCGACCTTGCGCTCAGACCCGTTCAGCACGCGGGATGCCGTGGCGAGCGAGACTCCGGCCTCGCGGGCCACGTCGTGCAGGGTCGGCGCCGCCCCTCGGGAGTGGCGCGGCTGGCGCGCGCGGGAAAGGCTTTCCTGCTGGCTCATGCCCTGAGCATACTGCGAGGCGGCCCCCGCGCCCGGAAGCCGACCGGTATCCCGCACCCGCGTGATCGCGGCGATGTCGGCCATCAGTTCGAGAGGTAGGAGCGCAGGGCCGCCGCCTCGCCGGGCAGCAGCGCGGGGTCGTCGTTCGGCACGAACTCGAGCAGGGCGTCGCGGGGCGGCCTCGGGGCCGAGAGCGCTTCGGCGAAGAAGCGCGTCCAGAGGGCATCCCGCGCCCGCAGCGGACGTCGTTCCTGCGCGGGCCACCACGAGAACACGTGCGCCGCACTGGTGTGCGCGGCGACCGCGCGGTACTCGGCGAGCACCTCGTCGACACTCGCCGCGACCGTCGGCTGCCAGTACGTGCTGAGTGCGGGGCTCGCCACGTCGGCAAGCACCCGCAACGCCGTCGGCGCGGTGTCGGCGAGGGTGCCGGAATGGAACTCCAGAGCCAGCTCGATCCCGCGTGCGGCCGACTCCGCCGTCGCGTCGCGCAGGCGCGAGATGACATCCGCCCAGTGCGAGGGCGACGCCTCCGCCGACCCGAGTTCGCCGGCCCAGACGCGCACCCGATCGACGCCCAGCGCCGCCGCGGTGTCCAGGATCGGTGCGAGGGGCTCATCACGCCCGGCGCGGAAGTACGATCCGTACGAGCACGACGTCAGCCCGGCATCCGTCGTCGCCTGCGCCACGGCGACGGCGCGCTCGACATCGCCCGGGGCGACGTGCACGTCGGCGCCCCACTCGATGACCTCGAGGCCCGCCTGCGCCGCGAGCTCGATCACCCGTTCTGCGGGCAGCGACCGGAAGGTCACCGAGCACAGGCCAGGTCGGATCGTTCCCGTCCGGATCTTCGTCATACGGTCATCCTCTCAAGGGGCGGCAGGCGGTCACGGCGTCTGTCTGCAGGACCGAAGCACGGATGCAGGACCCGACCGACGTCTTCATCCTGCATCCGTGCCCGCGTCCTGCAGACGAACGGGGAGGACGAACGAGGCCGACGAACGAGGGCTGACGAACGAGAGCCGACGAACGAGGCCGACGAACGAGGGCCGACGAACGAAGGCCGGGACGCGCGAACGAGGACAGACTCATGCCGGCCTCGAACACCGCGATCGGCCACCCGTGCGTCACGTCAGGTGGGGCGAGACCGCGGCGCCGAACGCCTCGGCCGTGCGCCGCACGACGTTCTCGGGAGCATCCGCCCAGATGTCGGCGTGGAAGATCTCGACCTCGATGTCTCGGTCGTATCCGGTCTCGATCACCGCGCGAGTGAGCGAGCCGAAGTCGATCACGCCGTCGCCCGGGTAGTGGCGAGACAGCAGCACGTCGGCGGCGAGCGGGGTCTTCCAGTCGCACACCTGGTAGGTCGCGATGCGGCCCTCGCGGCCGGCGCGCGCGATCTGCTCGAGCACCTGCGGATCCCACCAGATGTGGAAGGTGTCGACCGCCGCCCCCACGACCTGCGCATCGAAGTCCGCCGCGATGTCGAGCGCCTGCCCGAGGGTCGACACGACCGCACGATCGGACGCGTACATCGGATGCAGCGGCTCGATCGCCAGCGTCACCCCCGCCGCCTTCGCGTCGGCGGCGAGATCTCCGATCGCATCGCGCACACGTTCACGCGCACCGATCAGGTCGCGGGACCCCGCCGGAAGGCCGCCTGCCACCAGGACGAGCACCGCCGTCGACCCCTCGGCCCCGGCGGCCGCGAGCGTCGCGGTCTCCTCGATCGCTCGACGGTTGTCGTCGAGCGCGGCGAGGCGCTCCGGGCCCTCGGGGAGGGTGAAGAACCCGCCGCGGCAGTGCGTGCTGAACCGGAGCCCCGAGTCGGCGAGCATCTGCGCGGCGACGTCGAGTCCGACCTCGTGCACAGGCTCGCGCCACAGACCGATCGCCTGGATACCGGCATCCGCGGTCACCCGCAGTGCGGTCGCGAGGTCGGCGTGCTTGATCGTTGCCTGGTTGATCGACAGGCGAGGATCGACGGTCACCGTGCCACGCTCCCTGCATCGATGCCGTTCAGGCGCAGCATCCCGTGCCAGCGCTCGCGCGCGAGGTCGGGGTTCTCGAGCGCCAGAGAGTCGTTCGCCAGCTCGACGATGCGGCTCAGGTGCGGCAGGCTGCGTGCCGAGTGCAGGCCGCCGACCATCTGGAAGGCGGGCTGGTGCCCGTTGAGCCACGCGAGGAACGCGACGCCCGTCTTGTAGTAGAAGGTCGGAGTCGCGAACACCTGGCGGCTCAGTTCTTCGGTCGGCCCGAGGATCTCGAGGTAGCGTGCGGGGTCTCCGGCATCCAGAGCCTGGATCGCGGCGGACGCCACCGGCGTGATCGCCGCGAACGCGCCGAGCAGCGCGTCGGAGTGGCCCTCGCCCTGCCCCACGGTGTCGCCGCCGATCAGCCCGACGTAGTTAAAGTCGTCGCCCGTGAACATGCGCACGCCCTGCGTCGATTCCTGAGAGTGCAGGCGCTCGCGCACCGAGATCTCGGACTCGGCGTTCAGCAGGCTCATCTTCACGCCCGCGACCTTGTCGGGGTTCTCGGCGATGATGTCGAGCAGCACAGCGGATGCCGCCTGCCAGTCATCCGGAGCACCACCCGGACTCGACGACGACGAAGTGAAGTAGCCGGCGAGCTCGGGGTCGAAGGCCGGGCCGAGCCAGTGCAGCACCACCGGCACCGTGGCGGATTCCAGCACTGCCCGGTAGACGCGACGATAGTCGTCGGCGTTCTCTGCGACGCGGGCGAGGTGGCGTGAGGCCATCAGCACGGGGCCGGCCCCCTGCTCCTCGGTGAAGTGCAGCTGCGCGGTATAGGCGTCGATGACCTGGTCGAGCGAGATGTGCGACTCGGCGATGTGGTCGGTGTTGACGCCGACCACGACCGAGCCGCCCTCCTCGCGGGCGACCTCGGCGCTGCGCGCGATGAGCTCGCGGGTCGCCGCGGCATCCAGTCCCATGTTCCGCTGCGCGGTGTCCATGGCATCGGCGACGCCGAGGCCCCAGGAGTAGACGTTGCGGCGGAACGCGAGCGTCGAATCCCAGTCGATGTCGGCGGGCCGGCCGGGGGTGTTGTCGGCGTGCACCTTCGGCACGACGTGGGCCGCGGCGTAGGCGACGCGGCTCTGCAGAGGGGCGGAGGGTCGCGTGTACCCACCGCCCTCGCGCAGCTCGGCATCCGTCACCGCACCCGCGGCGTCGAGGAGTCGGAGAGTGCTCATGCTCAGCCCAGGGTCAGCGGCGACAGGGCGACCTTGCGGCCCTCGGCGCTGGAGGTCAGGCCGGCCTCGGCGAACTGCACGCCGCGCGCTCCCGAGAGCAGGTCGAAGGGATACTTCGTGCCCTCGACGAACGAGATGAGGTACTCCTCCCACTGCTGACGGAACCCGTTGAGGAACACGTCGTTGGTGGGGATCTCCTGCCAGTCGGCGTCGTAGTCGTGCGAGTCCTCGAGGTCGGGGTTCCACACGGGCTTGGGCGTGGCGTTGCGGGGCTGGATCTTCGCGCCGAAGAGTCCGACGACCGCGGATCCGTGGGTGCCGTCGACCTGGAACTCTACGAGCTCGTCACGGTTGACGCGCACGGTCCAGCTCGAGTTGATCTCGGCGACGATCCCGCCCTCGATCTCGAAGATGCCGTAGGCGGCGTCCTCGGCGGTGGCGGTGTAGTGCTCGCCGTTCTCGTCCCAGCGGTCCGCGATGTGCACCGCGGCCTGCGCGTACACGCTCTTGACCTCGCCGAAGAGGTTCTCGAGCACGTAGTTCCAGTGCGGGAACATGTCGACGATGATGCCGCCGCCGTCTTCGGTGCGGTAGTTCCAGCTGGGGCGCTGCGCGGGCTGCCAGTCGCCCTCGAAGACCCAGTAGCCGAACTCGCCGCGCACCGACAGGATGCGGCCGAAGAAACCGGAGTCGATGAGGCGCTTGAGCTTCTGCAGACCCGGAAGGTAGAGCTTGTCGTGCACGACGCCGGTCTTGACGCCGGCGGCATCCGCGAGGCGCGCGAGCTCGAGTGCTTCTTCCAGCGATTCGGCGGTGGGCTTCTCGGTGTAGATGGCCTTGCCCGCCGCGATCGCCTTGCGCAGAGCGGAGGCGCGGGCCTTCGTCACGAGGAAGTCGGCGTAGATCTCCCACTTCGGATCCGCCAGCGCCGCGTCGAGATCGGTCGTGTAGTCCTCGATGCCGTGCTTCGCGGCGAGCTCGGCGAGCTTCGCCTCGTTGCGGCCGACGAGGATCGGCTTCACCGTGATACGGGATCCGTCGGGCAGCTCGATGCCGCCGCCGTCACGGATCGCGAGGATCGACCGCACCAGGTGCTGCCGGTAGCCCATGCGCCCGGAGACGCCGTTCATGATGATCCCGATCTCGCGGGTCGTCGCCTGTGACATTGCTGATCCGTTCTCTTCTTTCAGATCCCGCGTCTTCTGCGGGGAGATTCGTGTGGGCGATACTGAGCGGGTAAGCGCTTTCCGACAGCATGCCATGCCGGGGGGCGGGATGCAAGGAGACGCAGAAAACGCTCTCCTGGGGCGTGCGGCGTGCCGGAGATCCGCACGGAGCGAAAAGCATGCGCTCGCGAGGCGCGCGCGTCAGGCGGGGCCACTTGCCCATCCCGCGCTCTCGGCGGGGCCACTTGCGCATCCGCCACGCCAGACGGGGCCACTTGCGCATCCGCCACGCCAGACGGGGCCACTTGCGCATCCGCCACGCCAGACGGGGCCACTTGCGCATCCGAAACTGCCGCTTCCGATGCCGAACTGACCCCGACCGCAGGCCCGGTGCGCTTTTGACCCCGCACCGCGACGGGCGACAGACCTGGGGGATCGGGTGCGTACACAGAGCCACACGGGGCCACTCACGCCGCCACGCCACGCGGGGCCACTTACGCATCCACTACTGCCGTTACCGACGCCGAACTGACCCCGACCACAGACCCGGTGCACTTTTGACCCCGCACCGCGACAGCGACGGATGCGGGCGAACGGGCACATCTGCCACGCCAGGCGGGGCCACTTACGCATCCCGCGTGCCAGACGGGGCCACTTGCGCATCCGACACTGCCGTTACCGATGCCGAACTGGCCCCGACCCAGGCACGGTGCACTTTCGACCCCGCACCGCCACAGCGACAGATGCGGGCGGGATCGGGTGCGGGAGAACGGGCACATCCGCCACACCACACGGGGCCACTTACGCATCCCGCGCTCCAGACGGGGCCACTTACGCATCCGAAACTGCCGCTTCCGATGCCGAACTGACCCCGACCACAGGCCCGATGCACTTTTGACCCCGCACCACGACGGAGACGGATACGGCGGAGACGGATACGGGGAGACGGGGAGACGGCGACGGCGACGACAGCGACGGCGGCGGCAACAGCGACGGACGCGGGAGACGAGTCCCGGCGCAGCGCCCTGCGGGGCCACTTACGCATCTCGCGCTCCAGGCGGGGCCACTTACGCACCCGAAACCGCCGTTTCCGATGCCGAACTGACCCCGACCGCAGGCCCGGTGCACTTTTGACCCCGCACCACGACGGAGACGGATACGGGGAGACGGAGACCGAGACGGAGACGGATGCGACGGGGACGGATGCGACGGAGACGGCCGCGGGCCGACAGACGCGACACCGACGGACGCGGGGAACGGGTGCGACCGCGGCGCCCGAGGACGGGTCAGCGGGTGCTGGCGCGCTCGATGAGCAGGGTCGGAACGACGGCGGATGCCTCAGGCTCCGGCGCACCCTCGATCTCGGCGACGAGCAGGCTCACGGCGCGATGCGCGAGAGCCGTGAAGTCCTGCCGGATCGTGGTCAGCGGGGGGCGGTAGTTCGCGGCATCCGGCACGTCGTCGAAGCCGATCACGCTGACGTCCTCCGGCACTCGGCGCCCGGCGTCGGCGAGCGCCCGCAGCAGCCCCAGCGCCATCTGGTCGTTGGCGCAGAAGACGGCGGATGCGGTGAGCAGCGCGTCTCCGGCGAGGAACCCCGCCTCTGCGGTCCAGTCTCCGCGCACGATCGGCGGCGGCTGCACACCCGCGGCGACGAGGGTGTCGCGCCATCCCCGCTCGCGCTCGCCCGCGGCGAACGAGTCGGCCGGGCCTGCGAGGTGGTGGACGGTCGCGTGCCCGATCTCGAGAAGATGCGCGGTCGCGGCCGCGGCCCCTCCGACATGGTCGCTGTGCACGACCGCGAGGTCCGCGGCGCTCGGGGCATCGACCACGACGAGCCGGAGACCTGCGGGCCGGTCGGCCGCGGGAACGAGCGCCGACGCCTCGTTGAGCACGATCGCGCCGTCGACCTCCTGTTCCACGAGCCGCTCGAACGCGTCGGCGACGGTGTCGCCGGAACCGTTGCCGCTCGCAGGGGCGCCGACGCGTTCTGCGGTGGTCGACGCGCTGTCGCCGGCCGTCACGAGCGTGAGCGCGTATCCGCGTTCGGCGGCCGCCTCGGCGGTGGCCTGCAGCATCCGCGAGTTGCCGACCGTGGCGAGCGTGGTGACGACGAGGCCGATGGTCTGCGAACGGCCGGTGCGCAGCGCGCGCGCCGCACGGTGGGGCCGGTAGCCGAGCTCGGCCATCGCGGTCTCGACACGCTCTCGGGTCGCAGGATCGACCCGCGGACTGTCGTTGACGACGCGCGAGACGGTCTGTCCCGACACGCCCGCGCGAGACGCGACCATCGCCATCGAGACGCGCCCCGATGCAGGGCGGCGACGTCGCGGGGCGTCCTCCGGGCGCAGCAGGTCGTCGCCCATCCCACTCACCCCCGCCTCGCGTCCACAACTCAGCAGTGTTGACGTTACCACGGCCCTGTGCGTACCATGTTTACGTGAACACGCACGAATTGCCTGAGTTGCGAACCGAGACCCTCTCCGCGGGGATCACCAAGCGCGCGACGACCCTCGCCGACGGCCGCGAGCTGATCTACTTCGACGACCCCGACACGACGCTCGGCGCCGAGCGCGCGGTCGACTCCCGCACGCTCGACCCGCGCGGCGCCACCGCCACGATGCGCCTCGACGTGCTGACCGGCGACTGGATCACGGTCGCCGCGAACCGTCAGAACCGCGTCATGATGCCCAGCGCCGATGCCGACCCGCTGGCCCCGCAGTCCGCGACGAACCCGTCGGAGGTGCCGTCGATGTACGACGTCGCCGTGTTCGAGAACCGCTCCCCCGCGTTCGGCCCCGCGCTGGCCGAGGCGGTCGGCTCCGCTCCCGAGGCATCCAATGCCCCGCGCGGCCTCGACGATCTCGCGGCCCTCGGACTCGGGCGCACGCGCACCTCGGTCGGTCGCTGCGAGGTCGTGTGCTTCAGCCCCGAGCACACCGGATCCTTCGGCACGCAGTCCGTCACCCGCGCGCGCACGGTCATCGAGGCCTGGGCCGACCGCACCGCCGCCCTCTCGCAGCTCCCCGGCATCGAGCAGATCTTCCCGTTCGAGAACCGCGGCGAGGCGATCGGCGTCACCCTGCCCCACCCGCACGGTCAGATCTACGCCTACCCGTACGTCACACCCCGCACCACGCGACTGCTCGACTCGATCGACCGCACCGCCCCCGACCTGTTCCAGCACATCCTCGAGTCCGAGCAGGCCTCGGAGCGGGTCGTGTTCCGCGGCGAGCACTGGACCGCCTTCGTGCCCTTCGCCGCGCGGTGGCCCCTCGAGGTGCACCTGATGCCGCACCGCCACGTCGCGGACTTCGCCGAGACGACCGAGGCCGAGCGCGATGAGCTCGCGCCCCTCTACCTGCGCCTGCTGCGCGGCGTCGATGCGCTCTACGACACCCCGACCCCGTACATCGCCGCGTGGCACCAGGCCCCCGTCCACGTGGGGCGCGACAGCGTGCGCCTGCACCTGCAGCTGACCAGCCCCCGCCGCGCCGCCGACAAGCTCAAGTTCCTCGCCGGATCCGAGGCCGCGATGTGGGCGTGGGCCGCCGAGGTCACCCCCGAGAAGGGCGCCGCCCGCATCCGCGAGGCGATCGCGAAGGCCGACGCCGCCCACGGCGACGCACTCCGAACCGCGGACACCGCACACACCGCAGACACCGCAGCAGACACCGCAGACGAGGCATCCGCATGACCCCCACCACCGCCGCGCAGGCGACCGCCCTGTTCACCGACCTCACCGGCCGCACTCCCGACGGCGTCTGGTCGGCTCCTGGGCGCGT
>Ga0308161_1003741_pt1 | contig 14471 bp, 12 predicted proteins | sample PhyFR2_FD_201034 | JGI IMG/M metagenome (GOLD analysis project Ga0308161, IMG submission 201034) | Phyllosphere microbial communities from UC Gill Tract Community Farm, Albany, California, United States - DLSLF.R2 | ecosystem: Host-associated > Plants > Phyllosphere > Unclassified | place: USA...
GAGACCGAACGCCAGCCACCGGCGGATGAGGCCGATGTCCTGCATCATGCGGCTCAGCAGCTGGCCCGACTGCCAGCGGTCGTGGAACGACACCGGAAGGGTCTGCAGGCGCGAGTAGAGCTCGGTTCGCATCGTGTACTCGACCTGCGTGGCCGGGTTGAGCACGAACTGACGGCGCAGCCACACCATCAGCGCCTCGCCGAGGGCGAGCCCGAAGACGGCGAGCGCACCCCAGGCGATGCCCGCCAGCGCACCGGCCTGCACCGGCCCGCGGATGATCTGCTCGAGAACGATCGGGATCATCAGGGCGATGATCGCGGCGACGAGCGCACTGGCGGCGCCGCCGGCGAGCCGCCAGATGACCGGCTTGACGAAGGGCTTCAGGCGCCACAGAGCGGCGGGAGTGGAGAGGGTGGAGGACGGCGAGGCGTTCTGCGATGAAGGCGAGGAAGACATGTCTCTCAGACGAGTTTCGTATGGGGAAGGGGATGCTGGCGGGGACGGACGCGCGAACGGACTCTCGGAGTCCGGCATCCGGTGATCTCGTGCGGGGGAAAGGGCTCTAGCGGAGCGGGCGCACCGGGGTCGAGCCGAGAGCGGCGATCTGCGCAGCGGAGATCGATGTCATGGTGTCCTCCTCAGGGGCTCGGCTGTGTCGTCCGGTCGGTGCGACAGCCCACCAGCCTATTCCTGTGAACCAGCTGACCGCAAGAGAGATTCCCGATCGCCCGAGAACCGTCTCGTCAGCTGCGCCGGGCCTCGCGCTCGAGCAGACTCGACTTGACGTCCATCCCCCACGCGAACCCGCCCATCGTGCCGTCGGAGCGCAGCACGCGGTGGCACGGCACGAACAGCGCCGGCGCGTTCCTGGCGCAGATCGAGGCTGCGGCGCGCACCGCGCGGGGAGCGCCCAGCCGTGCGGCGAACGAGGTGTAGGTGAGCGGCTCGCCCGGCTCGATCCCCCGCAGCGCCGCCCATCCGGCCAGCTGCATCGCGGTGCCGGTCTGCTGCACGGCGACCGTGTCGAGCGCCGACAGGTCACCCGCATAGAAGGCCAGGGCCGCCGCCGCCGCATCGGTCTCTCCCTCGGTGATGCTCGTCGGCTGCGCAGACGGCGACAGACGCCCGATGATCGCGCGCTGGTCGGCGGTCCACCCCGACGCCAGCACCCTCTGGCGCTCATCGGCGAGGATCGTGAACGGCCCGTCGGGCGTGTCCAGGGTCTGGATGAGGGCGGTCACGGTGTCTCCTTCGGAACGGAACTCTGAGATGCGCGTCGGGGACGCACCGGCGCGGCGTGCCAGAGGTGAGCGCTGAGGTAGCTGCGCCACGGAGCGGCACGCTCCGCCCACGCGACCAGCGGAATCGGATCTCCCGGCAGGCCGGACGCCGCCGCTCCGGCGCGCAGCGCCACGTCTCCGGGCAGCAGGATGTCGGGGTCGCCGAGCACACGCATCCGCACATAGTCGGCGGTCCACGGGCCGATGCCCGGCATGGCGAGAAGCGCCGCGCGCTGTGAGGGCCCATCGTCTCCGACGGTGAGCGTGAGGGATCCGTCGGCGAGCGCGGCCGCCGCTCCCACGATCGCCCGGATGCGGGCCCCCGGCCCTCGCAGCACCTCGGCGCCGTGCTCGGCGATCGCCGACATGGTCGGGAACAGCAGCCCCTGCTCGGTGCGCTCCCCCAGGGCCTCGGCGAGCGCCGTGAGCGCGGTGCGCGCGGCGACCACGGTGATCTGCTGACCGATCATCGCCCGGATCAGCATCTCGTGCGGATCTGCAGACCCCGGTACGCGGATTCCGGGCGTGCGCGCGACCAGGGGCGCGAGCTCCGGATGTGCGCTGAGCGCCTGGTCGACGGCCGACGGGTCGGCGTCGAGGTCGAAGATCCGTCGCACCGTGGACACCAGCGGCGCCAGGTCGCCGAGCTGCGCGACCCGGGCGCGCAGATGCAGACGCGCGGAGGCATCGAGACTCACCTCGAACCATGCCGGTCCTCCGGCCATCCGCAGGTGCCTCGAGAATGCAGTGGACGTCGCCACCTCGACCCCCGTGACGGCCCGTGCCGCCATCCAGTCGAAGACGCCGCCTGCGTCGAGCGGGCCGCGATACGGGAGCACGAGATCGATCGCGCCCGGAGCGACCGCTTCCGGTCCGCGCCGACGCGCTCTGAGCTCGCCGGGGGTGAGCGCGAACACCTCGCGGATCGTGTCGTTGCACTGCCGGATGCTGGCGAAGCCGGCCGAGAACGCCACCTCGGAGATAGGCATGTCGGTACCGACGAGGAGCATCCGCGCCATGTGCGCCCGATGCGCTCTGGCGAGGGCGAGCGGGCCCGCCCCGAGTTCGGTCGAGAGCACCCGGGTGAGGTGCCTCGTCGAGTACCCCAGGCGCGCGGCGAGGCCCGCGACCCCCTCACGTTCGACGACACCGGAGGAGATCAGCCGCATCGCCCGCGCTGCCACGTCGCTGCGCAGGTCCCACGCGGGCGATCCGGGAGCAGCCTCGGGGAGGCAGCGCTTGCACGCGCGGAACCCGGCCTCATGGGCGGCGGCGCTGGTCGGGTAGAAGGCGACGTTCTCGGGTTTGGGCGTGCGCGCCGGGCAGCTGGGACGGCAGTAGATGCCGGTCGAGCGCACCGCGGTCACGAACTGCCCGTCGAAGCGGGTGTCGCGCGCGCTGATCGCACGGTACCGCTCGTCGAAGTCGGTCACGGGGAGGCTCATGCCTCCACTCTGCCACCGGCATCCGACACCGGCTGGCGGAAATCGGACACGGCGGTGGAGAGTGGAGCGGCCGCGCGGCTCAGTGGAAGAAGTGACGTTCCCCGGTGAAGAACATCGTCACGCCGGCCTTGCGGGCGGCATCCACGACCTCTTCATCGCGCACCGATCCGCCGGGCTGCACGATCGCCGTGACGCCCGCGTCGATGAGTACCTGTGCACCGTCCGCGAACGGGAAGAACGCGTCGGAGGATGCGACCGAGCCGACGGCGCGGTCGCCCGCACGCTCGACCGCGAGGCGGCACGAGTCGACGCGGTTGACCTGGCCCATGCCGACACCGACCGTGGCGTTGTCCTTCGCCAGCACGATCGCGTTGGACTTGACGGCGCGGCACGCCTTCCAGGCGAAGATGAGGTTCTCCATCTCCTCGTCGCTGGGACGCTCGCCCGAGACGAGCTCCCAGTTCTTCGCCACCGACACGATGTCGTCGGGGAAGCGGTCGGCGTCCTGCAGCAGCAGGCCGCCCGAGACCAGGCGCACGTCCATGCGCTCCTGCTGCCAGTCCTCCGGCAGCTGCAGCAGACGGAGGTTCTTCTTCGCCTTGAACACCTCGAGGGCTGCCGGCTCGAATGACGGCGCGACGATGACCTCGGTGAAGATGTCCTTGAGGTTCTCGGCCATCTTCAGCGTGACGGTGCCGTTCGCGGCGATCACTCCCCCGTAGGCGGACACGGGGTCGCACTCGTGCGCGCGCAGGTGCGCGCTGGCGATCGGGTCCAGCGCGTTCGGAGCGGTCGTGGCGATGCCGCACGGGTTGGCGTGCTTGATGATGGCCACGGCGGGCTTGACCATGTCGTACGCGGCGCGCAGCGCGGCATCCGCATCGACGTAGTTGTTGTACGACATCTCCTTGCCCTGCAGCTGGCGGGCCTGTGCGATGCCGTGTCCGCCGACGCGCGTGTAGATCGCGCCGCGCTGGTGCGCGTTCTCGCCGTAACGCAGCGTGGCGAGCCGCTCGGCCTGGATGGTGAGGTGCGTGGGAAGGTCCTCGCCCTCGCCCAGCGTGCCCTCGGCGAACCATGCGGCGACGGCCGTGTCGTAGGCGGCGGTGTGTGCGAAGGCGCGTGCGGCGAGCTCGCGTCGCTGCGTCAGCGTGGTGCCCCCGTTCTCGATGGCCGAGATGATGCCGGAGTACGACTGCGGCGACACGACGATCGCGACGTTCGCGTGGTTCTTCGCCGCGGCACGCACCATCGCCGGTCCGCCGATGTCGATCTGCTCGACCACGTCGTCGCCCTCGGCTCCCGAGGCGACGGTCTCGACGAAGGGGTAGAGGTTCACCACGACGAGCTCGAAGGGCTCGATGTCGAGGTCGGCGAGCTGATGCTCGTGGTCCTCGAGGCGCAGGTCGGCGAGCAGACCGCCGTGGATCTTCGGGTGCAGCGTCTTGACGCGGCCGTCGAGCATCTCGGCGACACCGGTGACCGCGGCCACATCGGTGACCTCGAAGCCCGCCTCGCGGATGGTCGACGCCGTCGACCCGGTCGAGACGATCTGCACTCCCGCGGCGGCGAGCGCCTTCGCGAGCACGAGCAGGTCGGTCTTGTCGCTCACCGAGACGAGCGCGCGGCGGACGGGGACGGTGTCGCGATCGCGGTACAGCGAGTGGTCGTGGCGGGGGCCGGCCATGATGGGCTCCTTCGTGCGAGGGGGGCGTGCGTGGATCGGTTCAGGATGCGGCGGTCAGCGACAGCTCACCGGTGGCGATGCGGCGCACCACGTCGATGAGCAGTCGGCGTTCGACGGGCTTGATGCGCTCGTGGAGGGTGTGCTCGGTGTCGTCGGCGAGGACCGGCACCCGCTCCTGCGCGAGGATCGGTCCCGTGTCGATGCCGTCGTCGACGACGATCACGCTCGCGCCGGTCTCGGAGACCCCGGCGGCGAGGGCGTCTCGCACTCCGTGCGCGCCCGGGAACTCCGGGAGGTACGCGGGGTGGGTGTTGATCAGACGCGGCGAGAGATCGGCGACGAGTCCGGCGGGCAGCAGCCGCATCAGGCCGCTGAGCACGACGAGATCGGCGTTCCAGACGGCGAGCTGGCGCCCGAGCTCCTCGCCCCACGCTTCGCGCGACCCGTGTTCGTGCCAGGGGACGGTGAAGCTGGGGATGCCGAACTCCTCGGCGTGGGCCAGCCCGTCGGCCTCGCGGTCGGCACCGACGACCACCACCCGCGCAGGAAAATCGGGGTGACGAGCGGCCTCGAGGAGGGCGCGAAGGTTCGAGCCGGTGCCCGAGATGAGAACGGCGACCGTGAGCACGCGCCCAGTCTACCGAAGCGCCGCGCACCCGCCGACGCGTATGTCAGTCGAGCGGATCGGCGGGGTTCCGCCTCGGTGCACGGACGCCGCCGAGGTCGTCCAGGGGCGCGGTGTCGGAGGAGGAGGGACCGGTCGGGACCGTGTCCGAGATCGGCAGATCGGCGCGGCTGCCGACACCGAGATCTGCCGCGGTCATCTCGGCCACCCAGCGGTCGGTGCGCTCCTCGGCCAGCTCGTCGCGATTCCGCGGCGAGAGCAGGAGGATGGCCGCGCCCAGCAGCACCTCACCGCCGAGCGCCAAAGCGAAGGGCACCGCGGAGGGACCGGCCTCGGACAGACGTCCGGGTCCCATCGAGCCGCTCGCGAGCACCGCGGCGACAGCGCCGACGGCCGCGGTGAGCACACCGATTCCGACCGCGATCGCCGCCCGCGGTCCTGTCGCCAGCGGCGTGCCCTCCCAGACGAGCCGGGAGCGGACGGCCCACCCGGCGATGGCGCCCGCGCCGATCGGCAGGATCACGACGATGAGCATCCAGATCGAAGAGTTCTCGGGAAGCAGCCCCAGGATCGGGATGCCGGGAACGACGCCGAGCTGCGTGCCGGCCGGCGACACGGCCGTCCCCACGCCCACCGCGAACCCCGGCCCGGCGATCCATGACGCCGCCCAGACCAGGATGGTGGGCAGATAGGCGAGGTGCCCGAGCGTGAGCACCGTGGCCCCCAGCGCATCGACGCGAGCGGCCTGGAACAGGGCGACCACCTCGCTCCCGCGCGCCAGGGTCATGACGGCGACGGCGACCCCCGAGACGGCGACCATGCCGAGCACGGCGAAGGCCGCGCCCCGCACGGAGGCTCCGAGGACCGGCCCCCAATCGCCCCAGGAGTCGACGACATCATGCAGACGATCGAGCAGACCGCCGTCACCGTCCTCCCAGGCGATGCGCACACCGCCGCCCACGGCGCCCACCAGGTAGACGACGGTCGGCAGCGCGATCGAGAGCGCGAGGTCGGTGCGGGCGGCGGAGATCTGCGTGCTGAACGCCACGGCGGTCGCGATCAGTCCGAAGGCCGCCGTGCCGGCGACCGCACCCAGCGCCCAGGCTCCGGCCTTCGCCGCACGCGCCCCCGAGCGTGCGGCGAACAGCAGCGTGAACACCAGGAAGGCCAGCGGCGTCACCGACAGCGCGAAGCTCGCCGCCTGCGGGGCGATGCCCGCCGCGCGCAGCACGTCGTCTGCCAGCGTGAGATCGAGCGGCACCCCGTGGCCGAACTGCCACAGGGTTCCGGTGAGGGGCCACAGAGCGCCCCAATCCGCGGTCATGCCGAACGACAGCGTCCACAGGAGGGTGAGCGGCGCCAGCAGGACCACGAGACCGACCGCTGCGGCGATGGCGGCATCGAAGGCGGCGAGGAGCGCGACGAGGAGGCGTTGCATATCGAATCGAGACTACGACGAGTTCCCCCCGCAGGCCCGGGGGCGCGCGCGGTGCCGGCGACACGATATCGTCTCCTGCGGAGGTTCCCCCGATGACTACTGCCCCGTCCCCCGCCCCGCCCCATACTGAGCCCGCGCCCGCGAACGCGCTCGACCGCTTCTTCGAGATCAGCAGACGCGGATCGACGATCGGCACCGAGATCCGAGGCGGCCTGGTGACCTTCGTCACGATGGCCTACATCGTGATCCTCAACCCGCTGATCCTGAACACCCCCGATGTCGACGGCAACACGCTCGCAGGCACGGCGGTCGCCGCATCCACCGCGCTCACCGCCGGCGTGATGACCATCCTGTTCGGCCTCGTCACGCGTCTGCCCTTCGCGTTCGCCGCAGGTCTGGGCATCAACGCCTTCCTCGCCTTCTCGGTCGTGGGCACCGTGACCTGGCCCGAGGCGATGGCCCTCGTCATGATCAACGGTGTCATCATCGTGCTGCTCGCGGCCACCGGCCTGCGGAAGATGATCTTCGACGCCGTCCCCGTGCAGCTCAAGCTGGCGATCACGGTCGGGATCGGACTGTTCATCGCCTTCATCGGCTTCGTGAACGCCGGCTTCGTGACCGCGACGAACAACCCCTCTCCCCCGGTCGATCTCGGCATCGGCGGCTCGGTCGCCTCGCTGCCGACGCTGCTGTTCGTGATCACCCTGCTGCTCGGCGGCGTGCTGATGGCGCTGCGGGTGAAGGGAGCGATCCTCATCGCCCTCGTCGGCGGCACGGTGCTCGGTGCGATCGTCAACGCGATCTGGCCGTTCGGCCTCAACTTCGGTCTCACCGGAGCCATCGTCGGACTGCCCGACCTCAGCCTCGTCGGACAGGTCGACTTCGGCTTCGACCTCGCCAAGGTCAGCGGCGTCGCCCTGGTGATGTTCGTCTTCACCCTGCTGTTCTCCAACTTCTTCGACGCCATGGGCACCATGACCGGTCTCGCGAAGGAGGCCGACCTGGCGGATGCGAAGGGCGACTTCCCTCGCATCAAGTCGGCGCTGATCGTCGAGGGACTCGGCGCGATCGCCGGTGGCGGCACCTCGTCGTCGTCCGCGACGGTCTTCGTCGAATCGGGCGCCGGAATCGGCGAGGGCGCGCGCACCGGCCTCGCCACGGTGGTCACGGGTGCGATGTTCCTGATCGCGATGTTCTTCACCCCCCTGACCTCGCTCGTGCCCGGGGCGGTCGCCGCCGCGGCTCTGGTGCTCGTCGGCGCTCTGATGCTGTCGCAGATCAAGAACATCGACCTCAGCGACTTCCGCGTGCTGCTGCCGGTGTTCCTGACGGCGACCGTGATGCCAATGACCTACTCGATCGCCAACGGCATCGGCGCGGGCTTCGTGAGCTGGATCGTCGTGAACGCCTTCTCCGGCCGCGCCAAGACGATCCATCCGCTGCTCTGGGTCGTCGGCGTGGGGTTCGTCGTCTTCTTCGCCCGCGGGCCGATCGAGGCGCTGTTCGGCGTCGCCTGAGCGACGGCACACGACGAAGGGGCGGACGCGTGCTGCATCCGCCCCTTCGTCGTCTCTGCGACGGGCGCGGCGCACCCCGGGCATGCAAGAAGGCCCCGGAGTGGAGTCCGGGGCCTTCAGATCAAGCGTAGCTCAGATCAGAGCGCTTCGACGATCGCACGCATCAGGTCAGCCGTCTCGGACGGCGTCTTGCCGACCTTGACTCCGGCGGCCTCGAGGGCCTCCTTCTTGGCCTGTGCGGTACCGGCGGACCCGGAGACGATCGCGCCGGCGTGACCCATGGTCTTGCCCTCGGGGGCGGTGAAGCCCGCGACGTAGCCGACGACGGGCTTGGTGACGTGCGCCTTGATGTAGTCGGCCGCGCGCTCCTCGGCGTCTCCGCCGATCTCACCGATCATCACGATCGCCTTGGTCTCGGGGTCGGCCTCGAACGCGGCGAGCGCATCGATGTGCGTGGTGCCGATGACCGGGTCGCCGCCGATGCCGATGGCGGTGGAGAAGCCCAGGTCGCGCAGCTCGAACATCATCTGGTACGTCAGGGTTCCCGACTTCGACACGAGGCCGATCGGGCCCTTGCCGGTGATGTTCGCCGGCGTGATGCCGACGAGCGCCTCACCGGGCGTGATGATGCCGGGGCAGTTCGGTCCGATGATCCGGGTCGTGTTGCCCTTGCTCTGCGCATAGGCCCAGGCCTCGGCCGAGTCGCCCACCGGGACGCCCTCGGTGATGACGACGAGCAGCGGGATCTCGGCGTCGATGGCCTCGATCATCGCGTCCTTCGTGAACGCACCCGGCACGAAGGCGATCGACACGTCGGCGCCGGTCTCCTTCATGGCCTCGGCGACCGAGGCGAAGACGGGGAGCTCGACGGCGTTGCCGTCCTTGTCGGTGTGCGAGACCGTGGTGCCGGCCTTGCGGGCGTTCACGCCACCGACGACCTGGGTGCCGGCCTTCAGCATGAGAGCCGTGTGCTTGGTGCCCTCGCCGCCGGTGATGCCCTGGACGATGACCTTCGAATCCTTATTGAGGTAGATCGACATTTCTCTGTTCCTTAAATCCGGTCTCTGAGCCTGTTGAAGGGTCAGGCGTTGGCGAGCTCGGCGGCCTTGTCGGCGCCCTCGTCCATCGTGGCGGCCAGGGTGACCAGCGGGTGCGCGTACTCCGCGAGGATCGCGCGACCCTCGTCGACGCGGTTGCCGTCGAGACGCACGACGAGCGGCTTGGACGCCGTGGCGCCCAGCGTCTCGAGAGCGCCCTTGATGCCGTTCGCCACGGCGTCGCACGCCGTGATGCCACCGAAGACGTTGACGAACACGCTCTTGACCTGCGGGTCGCCGAGGATGACGTCGAGGCCCGCGGCCATGACCTCGGCCGAGGCTCCACCGCCGATGTCGAGGAAGTTGGCGGGCTTCACGCCGTTGTGGTTCTCACCGGCGTACGCGACCACATCGAGTGTCGACATGACGAGTCCCGCGCCGTTGCCGATGATGCCGACCTCGCCGTCGAGCTTCACATAGTTGAGGCCGGAGGCCTTGGCCTTCGCCTCGAGCGGGTCGGCGGCGTCCTTGTCCTCGAGCGCCTCGTGCTCGGGGTGGCGGATCTCGGAGGCGTTGTCATCGAGGGTGACCTTGCCGTCGAGCGCGATGATGTCGCCCTCTTCGGTGCGCACCAGCGGGTTGACCTCGACGAGCGTCGCGTCTTCGCCCTTGTAGACGTCGAAGAGCTTCACGAACACGTCGGAGACCTTCTCGACGAGGTCTTCCGGGAAGTTCGCCGCACGGGCGATCTCGACGGCCTTCTCCTTGTCGATGCCCGTGAGCGGGTTGACCTCGACGCGCGCGAGCGCCTCGGGGCGCTCGACGGCGAGCTCCTCGATCTCCATGCCGCCCTCGACCGAGCACAGGCTCAGGTAGGAGCGGTTGGCGCGGTCGAGCAACACGGAGAAGTAGAACTCCTCGGCGATGCGTGCGCCCTGCGCGACCATGACGCGCTTGACGACGTGGCCCTTGATGTCGAGGCCGAGGATGGCCTTCGCCGCCTCGTAGGCCTCATCGGGGGTCTTGGCGACCTTGACGCCGCCCGCCTTTCCACGGCCGCCGGTCTTCACCTGAGCCTTGACGACGACCACTCCGCCGATCTTCTCGGCGGCCGCCCTCACCTCTTCCGGTGTGTCCGCGACGATGCCGGCGAGAACCGGCACTCCGTACTTCTCGAAAACGTCTCGTGCCTGGTACTCGTACAGATCCACTGTGGTTCCTTCACTGGGCTGCTGTCTGGTAATTCTCTCGATGTCGAGACATCGACCAGTCCCCCAGCCTAGTACCTGGAGCTGAGCGCTCCCGGCGTCCTCCCCTCCGCAGCGGCGACGGCACGGGCTGAGGCCGAGGTCTAGGCTCATCCCATGCACGAATCCGCAGAACCGCGCACCGGCGTCGTGGCCGCAGCGCTCGAGCTGTTCGCGACGCAGGGTTTCGATCAGACCTCGGTCGAGCAGATCGCGAAGGCCGCAGGCGTCTCCCGATCGACGTTCTTCCGCCAGTTCGGCGGCAAGGAGGACGTCGTGTTCGCGGATCACGAGGCGCTGCTCGACAAGCTCCGGGAGTTCCTCGCCGAGGGACACGAGGATCCGTGGGGTGCCGTATGCGCGGCATCCGAGTCGGTCTTCGCGCATTTCGCGCACGACCCGGAGATGGCTCGCCGCCGGTATCAGATCGTGCGTCAGGTGCCGGTGCTGCGCGAACGGGAGATCATCACGGTGTTCCGCTACGAGCGGCTGTTCGACGACTATCTGCGCAGTGCGCTCCCCGGCATCGATCCGCTCGATGCGGTGGGCTTCTCGGCGCTCGTCACCGCCGTGCACAACCATGTGCTGCGCCAGCTGCTCCGCGGCAAGAAGAAGGTGCCGGTGTCGACCCTGCAGACCGCACTCGCCGACGTCAGGCGACGGTACGGCGTGCCCGCGGACTCTGCGGCGGCGGCGCCCGACGATCTCGTGGTCGCGGTGTTCCCGCGATCGATGCCGGTGGCCGAGGTCACCCGTCGGCTGCGCACGCAGCTCGACTGACGCGCGGATCCGTCGCGGCAACGGGGCACCCGCGTATCGGGAGTCGTGGAACCGAGTATCGGGGAGTACGATACTTGGTGCCACGAAGGAGTCTCCATGAGCACCGCAGCATCTCCCTTCCCCGGCGAGCGCGTCTCGTCGTACGACATCACCGGCCGTCAGGACAGCGACTACTACGCCGTCTTCGCCGACATCCCCGAGGCCGACAGATCCGCCTGGGACCGCGCCAAGGCCTACATCGACGAGGTGGGCCCGCAGATGGCCGACGCCTGGGATCGCGCCGAGTACCCGCTGGAGGCCGCCCGTCGCATGGGCGAGATGGATCTGGTGGTCGACGGGATCGAGCACGCGTCGCTCACCCGACTCTCCCCTCTCGCGGCGGGCCTCGTGAACATGGAGATCTCCCGCGGGGACGGCTCGCTCGGCACCGTGCTCGCCGTGCAGGGCGGGCTCGCTCTGCGCACCCTCGCCCTCTTCGGCTCGGATGAGCAGCAGCAGAGATGGCTCACAGCCCTCGCCGACAGCTCGGTGTTCGGATCCTTCGCCCTCACCGAACCGGACCACGGATCGGACTCCGTCTCGCTCGAGACGGTGGCGCGGCGCGACGGCGAGGAGTGGGTCATCCGCGGCGCCAAGAAGTGGATCGGCAACGGGGCATCCGGCGGCATCACCTTCGTCTGGGCTCGCGTCGACGACGAGTCCGCTCCGGAGCACGGAGCCGTCCGGTGCTTCCTGGTGGAACAGGACACCCCGGGATACACCGGGACGCCGATCCGCGGCAAGGCCTCGCTGCGCGCCATCCACCAGGCGCACATCGTGCTGGACGACGTGCGCGTGCCACTCGATGCCGTACTTCCGGGGACGAAGAGCTTCAAGGACGCATCGATCGTGCTCTACGCGACCCGGTCCGGCGTCGCCTGGTCGGCACTCGGCCATGCCACCGCCTGCTACGAGGCAGCCCTCGCCTATTCGCGGGAGCGCATCCAGTTCGGCAAGCCTCTCGCCAAGTTCCAGATGGTGCAGGAGCGGCTGACCCACATGCTCGAGGACCTCACCGCCATGCAGCTCTACTGCCGCCGCCTCGCCGACCTCGAGACCGCGGGCGAACTCCGCCCCACGCAGGCATCACTGGCGAAGTTCCACAACACCCGCGCCGCCCGCCGGGTGGCGTCGATCGCCCGTGATCTGCTCGGCGGCAACGGGATCCTGCTCGAGAACGGCGTGATGCAGCACATGGCCGACATCGAGGCCATCCACACCTACGAGGGCACCGAGAGCGTGCAGGCCCTGCTGCTCGGCCGTGACATCACCGGGATGAGCGCCTTCGCCTGAGTCAGTCGCAGCCGCATCCGCCGGCGGGCGTCTTCACCATGAAGCAGACGTCGCACACCCCGTAGTCGCGTTCGGCCGGCTTCGGTGTGCGCGGAACGCCGGGGGATGCCGCGACGCGAGGAGTCGTCGACCGCTTGGCCTTGACGGGAGCGATCGGACGGAACTCGCTCGGGTGCGTCACGTAGAAGTACGGTTCACGTCCCTCGCTCGCCCGCAGACGCAACGGGGCCGAACCGACGACGACGACCTCGTCCTCGGTGAACCCGTTGGTGTAGGTCTTGCCGATGTGAAGGCTGGCGCCCTCTCCCCGGCGGACCGCCTCGATGTAGCGCCCCCGGTCGATGTACGACGAGATGCCGACGGCGTCGGTGATGGCGGTGATGAACTCGTGGTTCTCCACTGCGATCCTGTGTGCGCGGAGCGCTTCGGCGAGGGTGCGGTATGGGCGGGAGTTTCCGGTGGGGGTAGGCCCCTGGACTTCATTCATCTCTTCAAGGATCTCACGTCCGGACGTGGAAGACTGGCCGTATGGCACGCGCGACGATCATCGGCTCCGGACCGAACGGCCTCGCGGCCGCCGTGACCCTCGCCCGCGCGGGATACGAGGTGCGGGTCCTCGAAGCCTCCGACACCATCGGCGGCGGTCTCCGCACCCTGGACTCGACGCTCCCCGGCTTCCGGCACGACGTGTGCGCGGCCGTGCACCCCTCCGCCGTCGCCTCCCCGTTCTTCCAGGCGTTCGGTCTGTCCGAACGCATCGAGTGGATCCATCCGGACGTCTCGTACGCGCACCCTCTCGACGGCGGCAGAGCGGGCATCGCGTGGCGCGACATCGAGCGCACCGCAGCCGCGCTCGGGGTCGACGAGCGCGCGTGGCTGGCTCTCCTGCGCCCGCTCAGCACGCACGTCGAGGGCGTCGCGGACTTCACCGGGAATCAGATGCTGCGGATCCCCCGCCAGCCGCTGACCGCTCTGCGCTTCGCCCTGCGGATGCTCGACCAGGGCACCGCCCTGGCCGCGCGCACGTTCCGCACCGAAGAGGCCGCCGCGCTGATCGCTGGCGTGCTGGCGCATCCTCCGACGCCGCTCCCCACCCTCGCCGGAGCAGCAGCCGGCCTGCTGCTCGCCGCCGAGGCCCACGCCGGCGGCTGGGTGTACCCGCGCGGCGGGTCGCAGCAGATCGCGGATGCCCTCGTCGCCGATCTCGAGGCACACGGCGGGTCCGTCGAGTCCGGGCACCACGTCACGGATCTGGACGCGCTCGACTGGGGCGACCCGTCACGCGGCGACCTGCTGATGCTGAACACGTCGCCCCGGCTCGCCCTCACCCACCCCGACGTCCCCGCCCGCTACGCGCGCTCGATCCGCGGCTTCCGCTACGGACCCGGCGCGGCGAAAGTGGACTTCGCCCTCGACGGCCCCATCCCCTGGACGCACCCCGAGGTCGCCCTCGCCCCGACCGTCCACATCGGCGGCACCAGGGCCGAGGTGTGGCGGAGCGAGAACGAGGTCGCCCGTGGGCGCGTCAGCGAGCGCCCCTACGCCCTCACCGTGCAGCCCTCGATCTTCGATCCCACCCGCGCGCCCGAGGGGAAGGCCGTTCTCTGGGCCTACATCCACGTGCCGCACGGCTCCGACCTCGACGCCACCGAGCTCATCACCCGCCAGGTGGAGAGATTCGCGCCGGGCTTCCGCGATCTGATCCTCGCGCACCACTCGGTGCCCGCCTCCTCGCGGGAGGCGATCAACCCGTCGGAGATCGGCGGCGACATCCTCGGCGGCGCGTTCACGATCCCGCAGGCGATCCGGCGCCCGATCCTCAGCACCGCCCCCTGGCGCACACCGATGCGGGGCGTGTACCTCGCTTCGGCCTCCACACCGCCCGGACCCGGAGTCAACGGGATGGCCGGCTGGCACGCCGCCCGCACCGCACTGCACGACGCAGGGTCGCGCGTGGCGCTCGACGACCTGTTCGGCTGAGTCGAGGGCGCGACGCCACTCCGTTCACGACTCAGCATCATTCGGCACGCACCGCCGTTCTCCGCGACGTCCGATCGGTTCGGGGCGATCCATGCTGAGACGC
>Ga0308161_1003744_pt1 | contig 14465 bp, 11 predicted proteins | sample PhyFR2_FD_201034 | JGI IMG/M metagenome (GOLD analysis project Ga0308161, IMG submission 201034) | Phyllosphere microbial communities from UC Gill Tract Community Farm, Albany, California, United States - DLSLF.R2 | ecosystem: Host-associated > Plants > Phyllosphere > Unclassified | place: USA...
GCGCTGGTGATGATCGAGGCCCAGGGCTATCCCTCGGTGGTGGCGGTCAACTCCGAGCTCGAATTCGACCGCCCCGTGCGCGAGGGCGAGCAGCTTTACTACACGACGCGCCTGGACTCGATCAGCGAACAGAAGACGACCGGCCTGGGCACCGGTTTCTTCGTGACCCTGGTGATGACGTATTTCGCGCGCGGCGCGGCGCCCGATGGCGGCGACGAGCGGGTCGGCACCTTGCTGTTCCGCGTCTTCAAATTCAAGCCGGCCGGCGCGCCTGCGGCCGTGCCCGCGGCCGCGCCGGGGGCAATACCGAAGCCGAAGCGCCCGCAGCCGGGCATCAGCGACGACAACCGCTTTTTCTGGGAAGGCGCGAAGCAGGGCAAGCTCCTGATCCAGCGCTGCACCTGCTGCCAGAGCCTGCGCCACCCGCCGGGACCGGTCTGCCCGGGCTGCCATTCCTTCGACTGGGACACGGTCGAGGCCTCCGGGCGCGGCAGTGTGTATTCCTTCGTGGTGATGCACTACCCGGAAGTGCCGCCTTTCGACACGCCCAACCCGATCGGCCTGATCGAGCTCGAGGAGGGCACGCGCCTGGTCGCCCAGCTGATCGGCGTGGCGCCCGGCGAGATCCGCATCGGGCAGGAAGTCCAGGTCGAGTTCCACACCTTCGACGACGACCTGGTGCTGCCCCAGTTCCGCCCGGTGGCGGCCACGCTTGACGCAAAGGAGCCGGCATGAACTTCGAACCGAGCGAAGACGCGCGCGCGTTCGCGGACACGGCGCAGGCGTTGTTTGCCGACTATTGCGGCGACGAGCAGCTGCGCAGCTTCGATGCCGGCGGCGCGCCCTACATGGAAGACCTGTGGCGCCAGTGCGTGGCCGCCGGCCTGCACACGATCGTGGTCCCGGAAGCCGAGGGCGGCCTGGGCCTGGGCATGGAAGAGCTGTGCTGCGTGCTCGAGCAGCAGGGCGCCGCGCTGGCCCTGGTGCCGCTGTGGGAGCACCAGCTGGCCCTGGCGGCGGTGCTCGAATTCGGCCTGCCGGCGGCGCGCGAGAAGGTGCTCGCCGGCGCACCCGAGCGCGACCTGCTGGCACTCTCGCTGGCTTCGCTGTACGCAGCGCGCGGCCCTTCGCTGCGCGCGGTGCGCATCGAAAGAGGCTTTCGGATCAGCGGTTGCGCCGCCGCGGTGCCGCTCGGCGCCCACGCGGCGCGGGCGCTGCTGGCGGTCGACCTCGAGGGTGCGCCACGCCTGCTGCTGGTCGACCTCGGCAACCCGGCGATCGAACGCATTCCCGGCACCACCCAGCACCACCTGGCGGTGGCCGACCTGGTGTTCGACGCATTCGAGGTCGGGGTCGAGGGCTTGCTGGCCGAGGCGGCCCTGGGCTGGCTCGAGCCGCGCGCCATCGCCTGCCTGGGGGCACTGCAGCTGGGCGTGAGTACGCGCCAGCTGGCGCGCACCGTCGAGTATGTGGCCGAACGCCGCCAGTTCGAGCGCGTGATCGGCTCCTTCCAGCTGGTCGCCGCCCAGATGGCCGATGGCCAGATCGCGGTCGAGGCGCTGCGCAGCCTGCTGGCGCAGCTGGTTTACCGGCTCGACGCCGGCCAGGGCGTCATGCCCCAGGCCTGGTCGACCCGCACCCTGGCCTGCGAAGCCGGGCACCGGGTCGGCCACGCGGCCCAGCACGTGCATGGCGGGATCGGCGTCGACACCTCCTTCCACATCCACCGTTACCTGTTCTGGAGCCGCGCGCTTGGCCTCGCGCTGGGCGGCACGGCGCAGAACCTCGCAAAGCTGGGCGACTGGCTTGCCGACCACAACACTTTAGGCTGGAAATATGACCTCCCAGAAGACCAAGCGGTTTGACGACGTGCGCCTCGGCGATGCGCTGCCGAAGCTGGAGATCCCGATCACGGTGCCCCTGATTGTCGGCGGCGCGATCGCCACGCGCGATTTCTTCCCTGGCCACCACGACCTGGAAGCGGCGCGCGCCCTCGGCTCGCCCCACGTATTCATGAACATCCTCACGACCAACGGCCTGGTGCAGCGTTTCGTCGAGTCCTGGGCCGGTCCGGGCAGCTGCATGAAGACGCTCAAGATCAAGCTTGGCGCACCGAACTATCCGGGCGACAGCATGACGCTGTCCGGGCAGGTGAGCAACATCCTGCTTGAAGAGCGCATCGTCGAACTGTCCTTGCAGGGCAAGAATTCCCTCGGCAACCACGTCACCGGCACGGTGCGCGTACAACTGCCCTGAACGGCACAAGGAGCTAGGCTATGTCGAACAACAGTATTTCGGGACGCGCCGCCATCGTCGGCCTGGGCGCGACCGAATTTTCAAAGAACTCCGGGCGCACCGAACTGCGCCTCGCGATGGAGGCGACGCTGCAGGCCCTGGCCGACGCCGGGATCGACCCGTCCGAGGTCGACGGTTTCTGTTCCTACTCGGTCGACAAGGTCCCCGAGTACGAGATCGCGCGCCTGCTCGGGGCGCCCGACATCAAGTTCTTCTCGCAGATCCCGCACGGCGGCGGCGCCGCCTGCGCGCCGGTCATGCATGCGGCGATGGCGGTTGCCACCGGCGCCGCCAAGACCGTGGTGGTCTACCGCGCCATGAACGAGCGCTCCTGGTACCGCTTCGGCACCGGCAGCTACGGCTTCGGCGCCACCCCGTTCTTCGACAACGTCAACTACGGCTGGTACATGCCGCATGGCTTCCATACGCCGGCGGCCTGGGTCGGCATGTTCGCGCGGCGCTACATGGAGCTCTACGGCGCCACCAGCGAGGACTTCGGCCGCGTCTCGGTGGCGGTGCGCGATTTCGCCGCCACCAACCCGAAGGCCTTCTTCTACGGCAAACCGATCACGCTCGACGATCACCAGGCCTCGCGCTGGATCTGCGAGCCGCTGCGCCTGCTCGACTGCTGCCAGGAGTCGGATGGTGCAGTAGCCATGGTCATTACCTCGACCGATCGCGCGCGCCACCTGCGCCAGAAGCCGGTCGTCATCCGTGGCGCCGCCCAGGGCATCAGCAGCGGCCAGCAGAGCATGACCTCGTTCTACCGCGACGACATCAGCGGCCTGCCGGAGATGGGGCTGGTGGCGCGCCAGTTGTGGGAGCAGAGCCGGATGGGCCCGGCCGACATCCAGACCGCGGTCATCTACGATCACTTCACGCCCTTCGTGCTGCCCCAGCTCGAGGAGTTCGGCTTCGTCGGTCGTGGCGAGGCCAAGGACTTCATCCGCGCCGGCCAGCATGCGCGCGGCGGCTCGCTGCCGATCAATACCCACGGCGGCCAGCTCGGCGAAGCCTATATCCACGGCATGAACGGGATCGCCGAAGCCGTGCGCCAGGTGCGCGGCAGCGCCGTCAACCAGGTCGCCGACGTGCACAACGTCCTCGTCACGGCCGGCACCGGCGTGCCGACCAGCGCCCTGATCCTCAGCGACGACTAACTTGATACGGAGTACCGCATGTTTGTAGACCTGAGTCCGGAACAGCAGCGCCTGCGGGTGCGCGTGCGCGACTATTTCAACGAGCTCATGACGCCCGAGCTGCGGCTGCAGCTGCGCGGCGCCGAGGGCGGCGAGCTGTATCGCAAGGTGATCCGCCAGATGGGTCGCGACGGCTGGCTGGCGGTCGGCTGGCCGCGCGAGCACGGCGGCCAGGGCTATGCCGCGACCGAGCAGCTGATCTTCTTCGAGGAAGCCAACATCGCCGGCGCGCCGCTGCCCTTCGTGACGATCAGCACGGTCGGCCCGGCGCTGATGGCCTTCGGCACCGAGCTGCAGAAAAAAACCTTCCTGCCTGGCATTGCAGCCGGCGAGATCATCTTTGCGATCGGCTATTCGGAACCGAATGCCGGTTCCGACCTGGCCGCGCTCAGCACCACGGCGCGAGTCGAGCCGGGCCGCTTTGTCGTCAACGGCAACAAGCTGTGGACCTCGGGCGTCGAATCGGCCGATTTCGTGTGGCTGGCGGCGCGCACCAGCACCGAGCTGGCGCGCCACAAGGGCATCTCGCTGCTGATCGTCGACACCCGGTCGCGCGGCTTTTCCCACACCATCATCGATACCGTGGGCAACGCGACGGCGGCAACGTATTATGACGAGGTCGAGGTCCCGGCCGGCATGCTGGTCGGCGAACTGCACGGCGGCTGGAAGCTGATGACGGCGCAACTGAACCACGAGCGGCTTGGCCTGGGCTCCTGGTCGGACAAGGTGGCCGGCCATTTCAGCCGCGTGCTGCAATGGGCGCGGGTGAGGGACGAGCATGGCCGGCGCGCGGTCGACCAGCCGTGGGTCCGCACGGCGCTGGCGGAATGCTATACGCGGATCGAGGCAATGCGCCTGATTAACTTCCGGATCGCCGCCGCGCTCGAAGCGGACAGGCTCGACGTCGCCCTGGCCTCGGTCACCAAGGTCTACGGCTCGGAGGGCGCGATCGAGATCCTGCGCCGCCTGGCCGAGGTGATGGGAGGGGGCAGCCTGGTGCGCGCCGGCTCGGCTGCCGCGGCGCTGCTGGGCGAACTCGAATACGAACTGCGTGCCGCCACCGTCGTCACCTTCGGCGGCGGCACCAACGAACTGCAGCGCGAGCTGATCGCCCAGTTCGGCCTGAATATGCCGCGTCCGGTGCGCTGAGCCGCGCCCATCCTGCCAGGAGAGAGCATGAGTGATACCGAGTCGTTTCGCCAGGAAGTCAGACAGTGGCTGGAACAGAACTGCCCGCCGTCGATGCGCACCCCGATCGTTCCCGACGAGATGGTCTGGGGCGGCTCGCAGCTGCAGTTCAGGAGCGAGGACCAGCGCCTCTGGTTCGAGCGCATGCGCGAGCGCGGCTGGTTCGCGCCCGGCTGGCCGCGCGCCTACGGCGGCGGCGGGCTGGAGCCGAAACAGGCGCGTATCGTCGAACAGGAGATGGCGCGCCTCGGCTGCCGCCAGCCGCAGTACAACCTCGGCATCTGGATGCTGGGCCCGGTGCTGCTGGAAGTGGGCAGCGAGGAGCAAAAGCGCGAACACCTGATTCCCATGATGGAAGGCCGGGTGCGCTGGTGCCAGGGCTTCAGCGAGCCGAATGCCGGCTCCGACCTGGCCAGCCTGAAGACCTCGGCCCGCCGCGAAGGCGATGTCTTCGTGGTCAACGGCTCCAAGATCTGGACCTCGGACGGCGACAAGGCCGACGCCATGTACGCGCTGGTGCGCACCGACAGCAGCGCGCGCAAGCAGGACGGCATCAGCTTCCTGCTGATCGACATGCATGCGCCCGGCGTGACGGTCAAGCCGATCGAACTGATCAGCGGCAAGTCGAGCTTTTGCCAGGTGTTCTTCGACGAGGTGCGGGTGCCGGTGGCGAACCTGGTGGGAGAACTCAACGGCGGTTGGGCGCTTGCGAAGAAGCTGCTGCAGCATGAGCGCGCGGCGATGTCGACCTTCACCGAAGGCGCGGCGCCCTCGCACGACGCGCTGGCCCTGGCGCGCCCCTACCTGTTCGATGCCGACGGCGCCCTGCGCGAACCCGCCCTGCGCGAGCGCCTGGCGGGGCTGCTGATGGACGCCCAGGCCTTCACGCTGACCCATGCACGGGTGACCGAGGAGGCGATGGCGCGGCGCGACGTGAGCGGCCCGGCGTCGATCATGAAGCTGGTGATGACCGAGCAGGAGACGGCCAAGTACGAGCTGCTGACGCAGGTCATGGGACAGCGCGCGCTGGCCTGGGAGGGCGAGGAATTCACGCCGGACGAACGTGCGGTCTGCCGCAGCTGGCTGCTGGCCAAGAGTTATACGATCGCCGGCGGATCGAGCGAAATCCAGCTGAATATCATCGCCAAGCGGGTGCTTGGCTTGCCGGGCTGAGGAGAGAATATGGGTATGCTGTTGAACGATGAGCAGTGCCAGTTGCGCGAGAGCGCCAGGGAGTTCCTGTCGGCGCGGGCGCCGGTGGCCGCGCTGCGCGCGCTGCGCGACCGGCGCGACCCGCTCGGCTACGACCCCGCGCTGTGGCGCGCGGTGGCGGACATGGGCTGGACCGCGGCGGTGTTCCCGGAGTCCGTTGGCGGGCTCGATTTCGGTTACCAGGGACTGGGTGCCGTCTTCGAGCAGGCCGGGCGCACGCTGGCGGCGATGCCGCTGCTGTCGTCGGTGGTGCTGGGAGGCGGCCTGCTGCTGGCCGCCGGCGATGCGCGCCAGCGCGCCCTGATCCCGTCCGTCATCGGCGGCGGGACGCTGGTGGCGCTGGCGCTCGACGAAGAGGCCCGCCACGCCCCGGCCCAGGTAGCCACCACGGCACGGCGCGCGGGCGATGGCTGGGTGCTGGACGGCGAAAAATGGATGGTGCTCGACGGCCATGTGGCGAACATGCTGGTGGTGGTCGCGCGCAGCGCCGGCGCGCCGGGCGAGCGCGCGGGCCTGAGCCTGTTCCTGGTCGACCCGCAAGCGGACGGCGTGAGCGCGCAGCGCACGATGATGGTCGACAGCCGCAATGCGGCCCGGGTGCGCCTGGAAAACGTCAGGGTGGCGCAGTCCGCGCTGCTGGGCGAAGCCGGGGCCGGCTTCGCGCCGCTCGACGCCGTGCTCGACCGCGCCCGCATCTGCCTGGCCGCCGAGGCGCTGGGCGTGCTCGGCGAGGCCTTCGACCGCACCAACGCCTACCTGAAGGAGCGCGTCCAGTTCGACGCCCCGATCGGCTCGTTCCAGGCCCTGCAGCACCGGATGGCGCGCCTGTACGTCGAGATCGAACTGCTGCGCAGCTGCGTGGCGGCGGCGCTGGCGGCCATCGATGCCGGCAGTCCGGACCTGGCGCTGCTGGCCAGCCTGGCCAAGGCGCGCGCCTCCGACCTCTGCGCGCGCGTCCTGAACGAAGCGGTGCAGCTGCATGGCGGCATCGGCGTGACCGACGAACTCGATATCGGCCTGTTCCTGAAGCGCGGCCGCGTGATACAGCAAAGCTTCGGCGACGGCATCTTCCACCGTGACCGCTACGCCAGCCTGAAAGGATTCTGAGCATGGACCTGCTACGTTTTTCCGAAGCCGAACTGAACGACGCCTGCGCGGCCTTCCACGCGGCGCGCGCGCGGCTGACGGCGCCCGGCGCGCCCTTCGAACTGGCCGAGGAAGAGATCGACGGCATGCCGGCGATGGTCTACAAGAACGCGCCGCGCAGCCTGCCGGAGGCGCTCGCCGCCGGCCGCGCGCACGGCGACAAGCCCTTCCTGGTCTTCGGCGAAGAGCGCTGGAGCTTCGCGCGCTTCTTCGAAGCGGTCGATGCCCTGGCCGCGCGCATGCAGACCGTGTTCGATGTCGAGCCGGGCGACCGGGTCGCGATCATGATGCGCAACCGGCCCGAATGGGCGGTTGCTTTTGCCGCCGCCGCCACCATCGGCGCGGTGCCGGCGCCGATCAACTCCTTCGGCCTGCGCGAGGAATTGCTGGACGTGCTGGGTGACCTGGACGCGCGCCTGCTGGTCTGCGACGCCGACCGCCTGGCGCGGGTCGCCGACGCCCTGACCAGCCTCGGTTGCGACACCATCGTAGCCGACGCCGAGCCGGCGCCGACGCCCCGGGTGCACGGCTACCGCGCGCTGCTCGAGCGGCCGTCGGCGCCGCCGCGCGTGGCCGAACCGGCGCCCGGCGACCCCGCCCTGATCCTGTACACCTCGGGCGCCACCAGCCGCGCCAAGGGCGTGCTCTCGAACCAGCGCGCCGTGTGCCAGGCCCTGTACAACATCGACTACATCGGCGCCGTCTCGGCCCTGGGTTCGCCGGAACGGATCGCGGCCATGATGGCGCGCGGCTTCCCGCCCACGACCCTGATGGCGGTGCCGCTGTTCCACGTCAGCGGACTGCACGCGCAGCTGCTCACTTCCCTGCGCAACGGCCGGCGCCTGGTCTTCATGCAGCGCTGGGACCCGGCGCGCGCCATCGCGATGATACGGGAAGAGGGCGTCACCCAGTTCAACGGCGCGCCCTCGATGGTGATGCAGCTGCTGGCCGAGGACGGCTTCGACGGCGAAGCGACCCGCAGCCTGGCAGGGATCGGCTTCGGCGGCGCCGGCCTGCCGCAACGGGTGATCGACGACCTGCTGCGGCGCCGTCCCGATTCGATGTCCGGGATCGGCTTCGGCATGACCGAGTCGAACGGCGTCGGCACCGCCGCGTCGGGCGATCTGTTCGCCTGCAAGCCGCGCAGCTCGGGCATGCTGTCGCCCATCGTGGCGCTGCGCGTGGCCGACGATGACGGCCAGCCGCTGCCGACCGGCCACCCCGGGGAGCTGTGGCTGCGCGGGGTGACGCTGATGGACGGCTACTGGCGCGACCCGGAGACCACCCGGCGCGCCAGGACCGACGGCTGGTTCCGCAGCGGCGACGTCGGCTACCTCGACGACCGCGGCTTCCTGCACGTGGTCGACCGGATCAAGGACGTGATCAACCGCCAGGGCGAAAAGATCGCGGCCAGCGAGGTCGAGTCCTGCCTGCTGCGCCATCCCGACGTGGTGGAGGCGGCCGTGCTGTCGATGCCGGACGAGCTGGCGGGCGAGGCGGTGGTGGCGGTGGTGGTCACCCGCGCCGGCGCCGGACTGAGCGAGGCGGCGCTGCAGGACCACGTCGGCGCCCACCTGGCCTCCTACAAGGTGCCGGCGCGGGTCCACCTGCGCACCGACACGCTGCCGCGCAATGCGGTCGGCAAGCTGCTCAAGTCGGCGCTGAAGGACGAGTACCGCGCCGCCTGAGGCGCCTCGCGCGCGTCCCGGCTCTCCGCTTCCCGCTTCCCGCTCACTGCTCTCCGCTCCCCGGCGCCTGGCGCCGGGGAGCGGCGTTTCCCGCCCGCTTCCCTCACGCCCTTGCCCGGACCGCACCGGTAGTCCGGATAGACGATGGCCGCGTCCGTCCCCGATGCGAGGATGCTGCATGCGATTCCAGGGTGCGTCGCATCCGTGGGCAGGTCCCGTCAAACGCAAGGAGGAACAGTGGAACACAATTTCGATGTGGTGGTGGTCGGTTCGGGCGCGGGTGCGCTGCTCGCGGCGGTGCGCGCGGCCGACGAGGGCCTGAGCGCCCTGGTGGTGGAGAAGGCGAGCCTGATCGGCGGCACCTCGTCCACCTCGGGCGGCGGCATCTGGATCCCGAACAACCATGACATGGCGCGGGCCGGCCTGCGCGACAGCCTCGAGGAGGCCTTCACCTATGTCAAGACTTGCGCGCGCGGCATGTCCAGCGACGACCGCATCCTGGCATACCTGGAAACCGCCCCGCGCATGGCGCGCTACCTCGAGGGGATCGGCATCCGCTACCGCAGCGTGCCCAAGTATGCCGACTACTACCCGACGCTGCCCGGAGCGATGGCCGGCGGGCGCACCATGGACCCGGCCGACTTCGACGCCGCGAAGATCGGCGTGGAGGCGCTCGGCGAGCTGCGCAACAACAATCCTGGCCAGCTGATCCTCGGGCGAATGACGATGAACGCCTTCGAGGCGCACAGCCTGCTGTCGCGCGAACGCCTGGCCAAGCCAAAACTGATCTGGCTGATGCTGCGCTATGCGCTCGACTACCCCTGGCGCAGCAAGACCAAGCGCGACCGCCGCATGACCGGCGGCCAGGCCCTGGCCGGCGGCCTGTTCGCGGCGCTGCGCCAGCGCCGGGTGCCGTACTGGCTGGATAGCCCGATGCGCTCGCTGCGCATCGAGGACGGCCGCGTCACCGGGATCGTCGTCGAACGCGAGGGCAAGGAAGTGGTGGTCGGCGCGCGCAAGGGCGTGGTGCTGGCCGCCGGCGGCTTCGAGCGCAACCAGCAGATGCGCGAACAATACCTGCCGCTGCCGACCGACCACACCTGGACCGCGACCCCGCCGCAAGGCAATACCGGCGACACCATCCGCGCCGGCGCCGCCGCGGGCGCCAGCCTGCACCTGATGGCCCACACCTGGGGCGCGCCGACGCTGCGGGTGCCGGGCGAGGACCGCAACCGCGCGCTCTTCGTCGAGCGCTCGCTGCCGGGCTGCATGGTGGTCAACGCGCGCGGCGAGCGCTTCCTGAACGAATCCTGTCCGTATCCCGAGTTCCAGCAGGCGATGTTCGCCGACCACGCACGCATCGGCGGCGAGATCGGCGCCTGGATCGTGTTCGACGCGAACTTTCGCCGCAAGTATCCGCTCGGCCCGCTGGGACCGGGCGAAGCCCAGCCCGACCACCGCCTCAAGAAGAGCTGGCTCGGCAGCGTGTACTGGAAGGACGACAGCCTCGAGGGACTGGCGCGCCAGATCGGGGTCGATCCCGCCGGCATGGCGGCCAGCGCCAGGCGCATGACCGAGTTCGCGCGCACTGGCCGGGACCTCGATTTCGGGCGCGGCAGCGACGTCTTCGACCGCTACTACAGCGATCCGAGCGTGAAGCCGAACCCGAACCTGGCGCCGATCGACACCGGGCCTTTCTACGCGATCCGCCTGTACCCGGGCGATATCGGGACCAAGGGCGGCCTGCTGACCGACCGCGACGGCTGCGTGCTGGACGGGGACGGGCAACCCATCCCCGGGCTCTACTGCACCGGCAACAACTCGGCCTCGGTGATGGGCCCGGCCTACCCGGGCGCCGGCGCCACCCTGGGCCCGGCCATGACCTTCTCGTTCCGCGCGGTGGCGCACATGCGGGGCCAGCCGATCCCGCTCGAGCGGACCGACCTCCTGGAGCAGGCGCCGGCCACCGGGGCGCCGGCGCCGCGCAAGCCGGCGCTGGCGGCGGTACGGTAAGCGGCGCACGCGTTCAGACAAGGAAAGAAAGACAATGACGGGACAAGTTCAGGACAAGGTGGTCATGGTGACCAGCGCTGCCAGCGGCATCGGGCGCGCGGACGCGCTGCTGCTGGCGCGCGAAGGGGCGCGCGTGGTGCTGACCGACCTCGATTGCGATGCCGGGCAGGCATTGGCGCGCCAGATCGGCGAAGCCGCGCTGTTCGTCGAGCACGACGTCGCCAGCGAAGACGACTGGCGCCGCGCGATGGATGCGGTGCGCAGCCGCTGGGGCCGGCTCGACGTACTGGTGAACAACGCCGCGATCCTGGTGCCCGGCTCGATCGAGACGGCCACGCTGGAGGAGTGGCGCCGGGTCATGCGGGTCAACACCGACTCCTGTTTCCTCGGCTGCCAGTACGGGCTGGCGGCGATGAAGGAAGAGGGCGGTTCGATCATCAACATGGCCTCGGTCTCGTCGTGGCTGCCGATCGACACCTATGCCGCCTACAGCGCTTCGAAGGCGGCGGTCGCCTCGCTGACCCGCACTGTCGCCCTGCATTGCCGCAAGAGCGGCTACCGGGTACGCGTCAATTCGGTGCATCCGGACGGCGTCTACACGCCGATGATGCAAGCCTCGGCGCCCGGCGTCGACCCGAAGTACCTGCTGTTCGATCCGGTGGCCAACCGCGGCGGGCGCGCCTGCATGCCGGAGCAGGTGGCCGAGGTCGTGCTGTTCCTGGCCTCGGACGCTGCGCGCGCGATCAGCGGCGCCGAGATCCGGGTCGACAACGCCATCCAGGGAATGGGCTTATGACGGCCGGCGCTACCCGCTACCACGGCCTGCGCGTGCGCGCAGTGGTCGACGAGACCGCCGACGCGCGTTCGCTGGTGCTCGAGGTGCCGCCGGCGCTGGCGGACAAGTTCCGCTACCGCAGCGGCCAGTTCCTGACCCTGCGCCTGCCGCTGGCCGAGTGCCACCTGCCGCGTTGCTATTCGATGTCGAGCGCGCCCGGCCTGGACGACGCACTGCGGGTGACCGTCAAGCGCGTGCGCGGCGGGCGCGGCTCGAACTGGATCTGCGACCGGATCAGGCCCGGCGACACGGTCGAGGCGATGGCCCCGGCCGGGGTGTTCACGCCGCGCAGCCTGGACGGCGATTTCCTGCTGCTTGCGGGGGGCAGCGGCATCACGCCGGTGCTGTCGATCCTGCGCAGCGTGCTGGCCCGCGGCGCCGGGCGTATCCGCCTGGTCTACGCCAACCGCGACCAGGACGCGGTGATCTTCCGCGACGAGCTCAAGGCTTTGGCCAGCGCCCACCCGGCGCGGCTGCAGGTGATCCACTGGCTCGACGTGGTGCAGGGCATACCCTCAAGCGAGCAGCTGGGCGCGCTGGCCCAGGGATGGACCGGCCCCGGCGCCGAGGCCTTCATCTGCGGCCCCGGCCCCTTCATGGACGCCGCCGTGGCCGCCCTGGAGGGGGCCGGAATGGCCGCAGAGCGGATCCACGTCGAGCGCTTCGTGTCGCTGCCCGAGGAGGAAGAGGCGGGCGGCGCGGCCGCGGCGCTTGCGCCCGAGGGCGGCGTGGAGCGGGCCGAGGCCGAGGTCGAGGTATACCTCGACGGCGCCACCCACCGCATTCCCTGCGCGGGCAACGAAACCCTGCTCGACGCGGCGCTGCGCGCCGGCCTGAATGCGCCGCATTCCTGCCAGGCCGGCATGTGCGCGTCCTGCATGTGCCAGGTGGTCGAGGGCGAAGTGCACCTGCGCCACAACGAGGTGCTCGACGAGCGGGATCTCGCCAGGGCCTGGACCCTGAGCTGCCAGGCGGTTCCGCTGACGAGCCATGTGCGTATCAAATTTCCGGAGTAAGCATGAGCTGTGAACTCGCATCAGAAACCACCGCGGTACTTTCCTCCGGCCCGGGCCTGCCCGAGACCCTGCCGCAGATGATCCGCCTGGCCGCCGCACGCTTTGGCGGCCGGGCCGCCATCGTCGACGGCGCGCTGACGATCGACTACCGCGACCTGGCGCGCCGCACCGAAGAAGCGGCGGCGGCCCTGATCGCCCTCGGCGTCGAGGCCGGCGACCGGGTCGCGGTCTGGGCGCCGAACCTGCACGAATGGATCGTCGCCGCCTGCGGCATCCACGCCGCCGGCGCGGTGCTGGTGCCGATCAATACCCGCATGAAGGGCGCCGAGACGGCCCACGTGCTCGAGCGCAGCCGGGCGCGCGTGCTGTTTTGCATCGGCGATTTCCTGGGCCAGTATTACCCCGACATGCTGGCCGGCCTGCGCCCGGCTTCGCTGCGCCAGGTGGTCGTGCTGCGCGGGGCCGCGCGCGAGGGCGAACTGGCCTGGGACGACTTCCTGGCGCTGGCCCGGCAGGTGCCGCCGGCGGCCGTGCACGCGCGCGAGGCCGCGCTCGGCCCGGACAGCACGGCCGACCTGATGTTCACGTCGGGCACCACCGGCCAGCCCAAGGGCGTGCTGGCCGCGCACGGTCCGGCGATCCGCGCCTTCAGCGCCTGGTCCGGCATCACCGGGCTGGGCGAGGGCGACCGTTACCTGATCATCAACCCCTTCTTCCACGCCTTCGGCTACAAGGCCGGCTGGATCGCGGCCTTCCTGCGCGGCGCCACCGTCTACCCCTGCCAGGTGTTCGACGCCACCGAGGTGCTGCAGCGCATCGCGCGCGACCGCATCAGCTTCCTGCCCGGGCCGCCGACCCTGTTCCTGAGCATGCTGGCCCATCCCCAGCTGCGCTCCTTCGAACTGGGCTCGCTGCGCGCGGCCTGTACCGGCTCGGCCTCGGTGCCGCCGATCCTGATCACCCGCATGCGCGAGGAACTCGGCATCGCCCGGGTCACGACCGCCTACGGGCTGACCGAATGCGGCGGCTGCGCCACCGTCTGCGATCCATCCGACAGCGCCGAGACCATCGCCACCACCTGCGGCAAGGCCTTGCCCGGCACCGAGGTGCGCTGCGCCGACCCCGAAGGGCGCCCGCTGCCGCCGGGCGAGCCGGGCGAAGTGCAGCTGCGCGGCTACCACGTGATGCAGGGCTACTTCGAGGACGAGGCGGCAACGCGCGACGCGATCGACGCCGACGGCTGGCTGCATACCGGCGACGTCGGCGTACTCGACGAGCGCGGCTACCTGCGCATTACCGACCGCCTGAAGGACATGTTCATCACCGGCGGCTTCAACTGCTATCCCGCCGAGATCGAACGCATGCTGGCGACCCATCCGGCGGTGGCCCAGGTGGCGGTGGTCGGGGTGGCCGACGAACGCATGGGCGAAGTCGGCTGCGCCTGCGTGATCGCGCGCGAGGGCGCCACGCTCGACGGCGCCGAACTGGTCGCCTGGTCGCGCCGCAACATGGCCAACTACAAGGTGCCGCGCTACGTGCTGGCCTTCGACGCCTTCCCGCTGAACGCCTCGAACAAGATCGTCAAGCGCGACCTGGCGCGCATCGCCAGCGCGCGCCTGGCCGCGGCCGACCGTTAGTCTCATCGGACGATGGTGGACCCGGCGCTTGCCGCTACTCTGCATGGAGCGGATCGCCGGGCGCGATCGGCATGACAATCAATCCAACAGGAGACACAGGACAATGAAACTCAATGGAAAAGTGGCGCTGGTGACCGGCGCCGGGCAAGGCATGGGACGCTCGATCGCGCGCCTGTTCGTGGAAGAGGGCGCGATCGTGATCGCACTCGACCTGAACCTGGAAGCGGTCGAGGAGA
>Ga0308161_1003746_pt1 | contig 14462 bp, 14 predicted proteins | sample PhyFR2_FD_201034 | JGI IMG/M metagenome (GOLD analysis project Ga0308161, IMG submission 201034) | Phyllosphere microbial communities from UC Gill Tract Community Farm, Albany, California, United States - DLSLF.R2 | ecosystem: Host-associated > Plants > Phyllosphere > Unclassified | place: USA...
TGGTGACAACGTAGAAATGTCAGTAGAGTTAATCCACCCGATCGCAATGGACCCAGGTCTACGTTTTGCGATCCGTGAAGGTGGTCGTACTGTAGGTGCTGGTGTTGTTGCTAAAGTAACTGCATAATCGCCTAGAGTGATAAAAAAACACCCCTTTGGGGTGTTTTTTTTTGCCTATTGTTAGACAATCCTTTTGTAAGAGTGTCCTTAACTGATAGCTTGCTGTCCCAAACTGCACTTATTTGATTTGCATAAAAACGTAATATAAAACGCAAGAAACAAATAAAAGTGCTCAGTGGAATGTTTCACTGAAAAAGGAGTTGGCAGCATGAATGCTAAAGTAAATATTTCAAATCGTGCGGGTGCAAGCTTCCCAGTCCGTCGTATGAATTTTGATTTCGATCAAGTACCAGAATACTGGATGGATGGTTCAGCAGGTTTAACCCATTTCATGACAGGTTTATCTGCACTGTTTCCAGATGGTGAGAAATTATTTATTGATGCGGTACGTGCAGTTCGTTACTACCCAGCGATTAAAGACAACGAAGAACTACAAAAAGAAATCAGTGCGTTTATTGGTCAAGAAGCCATGCATACACAAGAGCATGTTAACTTTAATGCTTCTGCACAAAAATATGGTCATGATGTAAGAACTTTAGAGCAAATCACTGGACGTTATATTCAATTTGCCTTAAATAATTTTTCTAAAGTGGTTAAACCATTTGGTATGACCAGAGAAATGGTCAACCTCACCGCAACAACTGCCTTAGAGCATTTCACTGCGACCATTGCTTCTGAGTTATTGCGTAATCAGCATATTCAGGACTTAATGACCGATGAGACCATGTCGTATATGTGGTTCTGGCATGCAGTCGAGGAAAATGAGCATAAAGCCGTAGCTTATGATGTTTATGAAGCCGTATTTGGTAAAGGTTTAAAAGCTTATAGCTTGCGTACCTCTGCGCTGGTATTTGCAATGGCTCTGATTTTTATTCTTCAGTCCTATTTCACTTTACGTTTGCTTCAACAAGATAAGAAGCTGAACTTTAAAGAATTGGCGATGATTTATAAATATGGCTATAGTCCTTCAAAAGGGATTATTACTGGTATGGCAGGCGAGATGCTGGCTTACTTTAAACCAGGCTTCCATCCAAATGATCTGGATACGGTACAGTTGTTAAAAGACTGGAAAGCGAAACTCGGTTTCTAATTTTCTTATCTTCAAATAAATCGATGTAAAAGGGCAATTTTAATTGCTCTTTTTCTTTTTTACTCATTCATTTCATAGGTGATTTTCAGTGTGACGACATGTCCTAAGATGATGCTTTTCTGACCTTATCTGCACTTATTCGATGCACTGAAAAGGGCGTATAAAAGAAGTATCAGATATGGTTTATGAAGAATATTCACGGATAGGAGAAAAGGGTATGAATGCTAAAGTCAATATTTCAAACCGAGCTGGCGCCAGTTTTCCTGTACGCCGAATGGATTTTGAATTTGGTGAAGTGCCACGTTATTGGGCAAATGGAGATGCTGCCTTAACACATTTTATGACTGCGCTTTCAGCACTATTTCCAGAAGGTGAACAATTCTTTGTGAATAGTACGCGTGCAGTGCGTAATGATCCTAAATTGGCTGATCCTAGATTGCAGAAAGAAATCAGTGCTTTCATTGGTCAGGAAGCTATGCATTCGAAAGAGCATTTGGCCTTCAATGCATCCGCACAAGCTTATGGATACAATGTCCGTGAGATGGAAGCGCAAACAGGGCGCCTGATTAATCGAACCATCGGTATAACATCTAAGCTCTTGAAGCCTTTTGGCTTCACCAAAGAAATGATCAGTTTGACTGGTACGTGTGCTTTAGAGCACTTTACTTCGACCATTGCCGAAGAGTTATTGAGTAATCCAGACATTCAAGCGATGTTTATGGATGAGACCATGTACCATTTATGGATGTGGCATGCGGTCGAAGAAAATGAACATAAAGCAGTGGCCTTTGATGTGTATGAATCTATGTATGGGCAGGGCGCTAAAGCCTATTTTATGCGGTCATTGGCCTTGGTTATCGCGATGGGCCTGATCTTTATTACCCAATCTTATTTCACCGCAAAACTATTGAAAGTCGATGGCAAGTTGACATGGCGTGATACCCGATACATGTTGAAATTTATGTATGGTTATAAAGGTTTTATGACGCGTCAGATTCCAACTTTACTTTCGTTCTTGAGACCAAAGTTCCATCCAAATGATGATGATACGACTGAATTACTCAATAAATGGCGGGCCGAATTAGGTTTTAATCTGAGTTAACTCCAACGGGCAGTAAAACTGCCCATTTTTTTATTCAATTTTTAGCTGAAATTGTCGATAATCTGCATCAGTATTTTATAGAGTGAAAGATTGTGATTCGATTGATGCAGGAGCGTGATCTGGAAAGCGTGGCAGCCATTGAGCGCTTAGTGCAAACACATCCATGGAGCAAGCAACAATTTCAGGAATCTTTAGCTTCGTATCAATGTACTGTGTATGAGCAAGCCAATCAGGTAGTGGGTTTTTGTATTTTGCAACCTGTTCTGGATGAGGCAAACCTGTTACTTATGGCAATTCATCCAAGTCAGCAGGGCAAAGGACTTGGTTATGCTTTATTGGATGATTCTATTCAGCAATTAAAGAACAATCCGATTCAGATTTTTTTAGAAGTGCGTGAGAGTAATAGCGCTGCAATTCGTTTATATGAAAAAACAGGATTTCATCAAATTGATTTGCGCAAAAATTATTATCCGAATCCTGATGGTTCCAGAGAGCATGCCGTGATTATGGTCAAGACATGCACAGATGATTTTGCGGCGTTATTTAATAATTAAATTATTCCACTCGGAAGGTAATGTACTCATCAATGAATTTCCTAATTGATGAATTTCATTGTCTGAGAGTGGGCGATTGAGTCTGCGCCATTGTCCATCCAGTAATAATTCGAGTGGTGTATATTGCGATTTATAATTCATTTTATCTGAATGCGGTACCCAATAACCCAGATATAAATAATCCAGATTCAAGCTACGTACATATTCAATCTGTTTAAGGATGGCGAACACGCCCAGTGAACGGCGTTGTTCATCAGGATCGAAGAAAGTGTAAACCGCAGAAAGACCATCATCCATCAAATCACAGGTTGAGACAGCAATTAATTTTTGGTCTTTCCAGAGTTCGATAAAGAAGCTTTCTGTGCAGCTATGCACCAGAAACTTTTCAAACTGATCCAGACTGGCGGGATACATATCGCCATCTGAGTGGCGTTCATTGATATAACGTTCGTACAAGTCGTAATGTTGCTGAGTCGCTTGCGAGGTCGGCAAAATACTCATTTCTAAATCTTGATTACGTTTCCATGCCTTTTTCTGGCTGCTATTCATGCTGAATTCCTGAACAGGGACGCGGCAAGATAGACATTGGCGACATAAGTGACATTCAGGACGGTAAACAAAATCACCACTACGGCGGAAACCAACCCGAGAAAGTTCTGACAATGTCACCACATCAATACGGTGAATCGGGTCCAGAAATACCATCCGGGCAGATTTATTATCGAGATAACTACAATCATGCGGTGGTGTAATGTAGTACTGTAAGTCATTTAAAAGGGACTTGGGTTGGTATGATTTCATTAATCTGTCCCTCCAAGGTGTTAATCCGTTAACCGTCTAATGTGCCAAAAACTGCTATTGTTTTACTTGAAAATACACGTTCTTGATAACTTTTCCAATTGATAGAGGGGGCAATAATTACATCTTGTAACGATTTAAGATAGGCTTGGCGAGAAAGTGTACTCGCACCAAGGCTTAAAAGATGATCATTGACCAGTTGGCAATCAATCCACGGAAGCTGATTTTCCTGTCCAATCAGCATCAAGGTATAGAACGCCATTTTCGAAACATCGGTCTCAGTACTAAACATCGACTCACCAAAACAACCTTTGCCTATGGTGACGCCATATAAGCCACCTACCAGTTTCTCTTGTTGCCAGACTTCAACACTATAGGCATAGCCCGCTTTAAATAAGTCACAGTAGCCTTGAATAATGTCTTCACTGATCCAAGTTTCATTGGCATAACTGCGCGGTAAAGAACAGGAACGAATGACCTCTTCAAAAGCATGGTTAATGGTAATTCGGTAATCATGCTTTTTCATATTGCGAATGAGTGACTTACTGGGCTTGTATTGTTGTGGTTCAATCACACAGCGCGGTTCAGGACTCCACCAGCAGATCGGCTCATCTTCATTAAACCAAGGAAATAAGCCATGCGTATAGGCTTCAAATAATGTAGACGGACTGAGATCAGCACCGATACAGATAAAGCCTTGGCCTTCCGGATCTGCTTCTACAGGATCTGGAAAAATATATTGCGAGGGTGGAAGCTGTTGCATAGCAAAGAAAGTAAATAGGAATGATTCTAAACTAACTGAACTGAATAGCAATCTTGAAGATTGCCATTTGCACTAAGCGCTTAATTAAATAAGCGCAGTTGTTTGGCAATTTGCAGCTTTTTGCTGTCTAGGAAAAATTGAGCCTTGGCTTGAATGACCTCCAGACTCTTTTCTCGATCAGATACAGTTTTACCTTCACTATCCAGTACTAGCCAGTTGAGCTGGCTAATGACATTTTGAACATACTCTGCAAACTCAGTTGCTGATTCTAAGCCATCAATGAAATGTGCGCGGTAGAACAATTGCTGGAAATGATCGGCTGGAATACCGATACCTGTAATCGGGCTAATTAAGACATTATAGTTTTGATGAAAACTCGCCTGTTCCAATAAATAATGATTTAAGCGATGACTTTGTTGCATTATTTCATTATTCGGTTCCAGTGTCTGACAGGGTTGGGCCAAACCTAGATGCGATAAAATCACCAAAGCATTGAGAATCTGAGCGTAATTCAGTTCTGGAAAACTTTGTTCTAGTTCAGCAATAGTGATTGGACGATAGTTTTCTTCTGCAAATTTATTGCCGATCGGGGTATAGATATCTTCAATTAAATTAAATGTTCCTAAAAGTCCATTGATACTATGAGGCAGTTTTTCTTTGGCAGTCAGTAAAACGAAGGCTGTTTTTCTCAAACGCTCCTGAACTTGCAATGGGGTCAAATTATTTTTGCCACGGATAAATAAATCACGTCTAAATTGGGTATTGGCAAAATAATCACGACATTGTTCTTTGAAAATAGGATGTTCTATCGCATTTAAAAAGTTCTGATGTTCTTGGGAGAAGTTAATGCTATCTAAATGTGTATTTAAATCAGTAGAGCCTGCATAAGATAATTTGATCTCATCTAAAATTCGCACCACTTGCTGGAAAGAGAAGCATTGCCAGTCTTGATTGAGATACTCATGAATCAAATAGTTGGGATTTTGTTGTTTAAGATCGGCAACTTTCTGAACCGCATTGGGATTACGTTGTGCAAAAATCGGATTCTGTTTGAGCAGGTCTTCACTAAAGCTGAGCGCTTCATTGACCTTTTGCACGGGATTGGTACTTGTGCTATTAAATTTGAAATGACTATGAAACAGTTCACGGATCGGCATATTGGCTGCCCAGCCTGTGACGCAGTTGTAGCTGATATAGACAATGCCATTGGGCTTTAAGAACTGACGGATAAATTTTAAAATAATGTGCTGATTTTCGTGGCTAATCCAGCTCCAGATACCATGTAAGCTGATCGAGTCAAACATGGGTAAATCTTGACGGTTGAGTAGCTCTTCAAAACTGTCGTCATAAAAATAATGCTCAACCTTACTTTGCTCCGCTAGTTGATTGGCATGTGCGGCGTGTGCTGGATTGAAGTCGGTGCCATAAAAGCTGGATTGGTTACTAGTGGCATGAATATTAATACTGACGCCTTGCCCAAATCCAAGTTCGCAGTGATTCTGATTTTCCTGAAAGTCTGGACTATCGATTCCATTTAATAATAAACAAAACTTTTGGAAATTCGGGCTGAGATCTCGATAATAACCGTAGGTATAATTCACTTCTGTTTGATAGCCATTTGTCCAGGTCGTTGTCATTTATCTATCCTATTCATCAATGTATTTCTATCTATTAAAAAAGTAGCTTTGTCTGAAAAGTCATCATTTTTGATTGTAGGGATGCTGGCATAAAAAAACCACCAATGTCTGGTGGTTTTTAAATTGTGGCCCGATTAGTTTAAATTATCGAGATATTTCTCTGCATCGAGGGCTGCCATACAACCTGAACCCGCTGAAGTAATGGCTTGACGGTAAATGCTATCTGCAACATCACCTGCAGCGAATACACCTTCAATTGAAGCAGCAGTTGCATTACCAGCCGTACCACTGTGTACTTGAATATAGCCATCGCGTAAGTTCAACTGACCATCAAACATACCGGTATTTGGTTTATGGCCGATTGCAACAAACAGACCTTGTACCTGAACGTCCTGAGTGCTTTCATCTTGAGTTGATTTAATGCGAACAGATGTTACGCCAGTATTGTCGCCCAAGACTTCATCGACTTGATGATTCCAGATAATGCTGATTTTGCCTTCTTTTTCTTTGGCAAAAAGGTGATCTTGCAAGATCTTTTCTGAACGTAAGCTATCACGACGGTGAACAAGTGTGACATGCGCTGCAATATTCGAAAGATAAAGTGCTTCTTCAACTGCGGTGTTACCGCCACCAACAACCATGACATTCTGGTTCTTATAGAAGAAACCATCACAGGTTGCACATGCGCTTACGCCTTGACCCATGAACGCTGCTTCAGATTCAAGACCTAAATATTGTGCAGTTGCACCTGTTGCAATAATCAGCGCATCACATGTGTACTCTTCCATATCACCTTTAAGGACAAATGGACGAGTCTTAAGATCAACTTCATTGATATGATCATAGACGATTTCTGTACCAAAACGTTCTGCATGAGCTTGCATACGTTCCATAAGTACAGGACCAGTTAATCCTTCAGGGTCACCAGGCCAGTTATCAACTTCAGTCGTCGTCGTTAATTGACCACCAAGTTGTATACCAGCAATGAGTGTCGGTTTGAGGTTAGCACGTGCTGCATAGACTGCTGCGCTATAACCTGCAGGACCAGAACCCAAAATAATTAACCGTGAGTGACGAGCGCTCATTAAAGAACATCCTTTTTATATTGAAACTGCTAAAATTATACGTGAATCGAGAGGGGAGTGGGGTAAATCGATCCGGATAATATTGATTAACTCAATCGAATTGGGCTATATCAGTGCAGAATGTTAACAACAACAGTAAACAATCGTGCATCTTTTTTGTAAGAACGAGTGCATAATATAAAACTTATTGATTAAGGTAAGTTAGACCTTAAAAGATACCAACAAATAACGAATTGGGTTACAGGACTGTATATGACTGCGGTGTCAAGTGTTTATGCACAACGCTTTTTAATGACATTATTTTTGATTTCCTTTGGCATTTATTTATTTCTTGCCACAGTAACTTATACACCGTTTGATCCTGGGTGGATGCACATTTCCAGTGATACCCAACAGGTTTCGAATGCAAGCGGTGTGGCAGGTGCTTGGATCGCAGATTTACTCTTTGGATTTCTGGGGTGGGCGAGTTTGCTTATTCCTTTGTTCCTGTTTATAGAAGCCATTCAGGTCTGGTGGCCAAGAAGCTTTTTAAACCGCCCATTTCGTTATGCTGCCCAGTTTTTCTTAATTCTTTCAATTTCAAGTTTGTTGTATTTGCACTGGAATATGCCCGCAGATACTTTGGACAATGCAGCTGGCGGTATCATTGGTTATGAGCTGGGTGCGAGTTTATCCCAGTTGCTGACGATTTATGGCGCGACCTTGTTTTTACTCGCATTCAGTATTTTGTTGCTGACTTTGGCTTTTGGCATTCAGTGGAACAAGACTTGGGTAACATTGAAAAATACCCCAGCATATCTACAAGATCTATTCTATAAAAACGTACCACAAAATGAATCTGCATATGATTTAACGGAGCAGTTGACGCCCGCTGAAGCTCCAGCTGTCACAAGTAAAGCCCAAGCTGCGACTGAAAGCTCGGATGATCAAAACGAGACCAAGACCAATCAGGTTCAAGCGAAGCTAATTAAAATTGATGATTCACATCATCAACTCATGGCAGAAAAATTGTTTGCCGATGTGGTCGCGAAAGAACAGCAACAAAGCGCTGAGCCACAACAAACAACTGCGCCTGATGATGACTTTGAGCAAACCTTACAGCGTGCGCATCAATTTGAAACTGAAAGCCAGCGTTTAGTGAAAACAGGTGAAGTATGGCGTGCATTACAACGTGATGATGCCAGCCATAAACAGGAAATTGATGCATTACTGCGTGCTGCTGATGAGTCAGCCCATGTAGCGCCTCAACTTGAACCCGCAGCACATGCTGAAGCAGTCATGCAAAAAGCCAATCCTAGCAATCTGGACTGGAATGATGACCAGATCTTTGATGAGTTATTGGCTGCGGTACCAAATAGTAAAACAGCAACAGATGCACATACGCCGATCATTCAGGCTGTGCCAGCAATGACACATACACCTGTTGAGCAGGAAAACGAGTTTGAAGCAGATATTGAAGCTTTGATTAGTGAGTCTAATCAGATAAATACGACTCAAAATCACAGCGCTGCTGTACAAAATCCACTTCAAGAAGACAAACATAGTTTTGTTGCTGAAGAGATTGATGAGTTTAATGATCTTCTGGTCGAAGAGGAGCGTGAACAAACTACTCCGCGTACCACCAGTTATGCACAATCGTCTGCTTTTGTAAAAGCACCGATTGAAGTATCAAATGCACCAAAAGAAGCATTGTCTAAAGAAGCCTTTATCGAAGCATGGCAAGAAACTGCGGGTAAAGCAGAGCCTGAAAACGATTTGGATCTTGAAGAAGATTTTGATTTAGATGCCCCATTAACAGATGCATTTGGTCGTCCAATGTCTCGTTCCATGCAAGTGGCACAGAAACGCCGTGATTTGCCGACCTTACCGGGTCTGGAATTGCTGGATGAAGTTGATCCAAACAAAAAGGTGAACTTCACTGCCGAGCAATTAGCACGTCTTTCTGAATTGCTGGAAATCAAACTGCAAGAGTTTAATGTCAAAGCGCAAGTGGTTGAAGCTCAACCCGGCCCAGTCGTTACCCGTTTTGAACTGGATCTTGCGCCGGGTGTAAAAGCCTCTAAAGTGACCAATATTTCACGCGATTTGGCACGTTCAATGTCGATGGCATCTGTTCGTGTGGTTGAAGTGATTGCAGGAAAACCGTATATCGGAATTGAAGTACCGAATAGTAGCCGTGAAATGGTGCGGTTGATTGAGCTGTTAAAAACGCCAGCTTTTGAAGACCCTGCGGGTTTGCTCTCTATGGCGATGGGTAAAGACATTTCAGGTAATCCAGTCATTACTGACCTCGGCAAAGCACCGCATATGTTGGTTGCGGGTACGACAGGTTCAGGTAAGTCGGTTGCAGTGAACTCGATGATTTTGTCGATGTTGCTGAAATATACACCAGATCAGCTTCGCTTGATTTTGATCGATCCAAAACAGCTTGAATTAGCCAACTATAACGATATTCCTCATCTACTTACACCTGTTGTAACCGACATGAAAGATGCTGTTAGCGCATTAAACTGGTGTGTAAATGAGATGGAACGCCGTTATAAACTGATGTCATTCCTGAAAATCCGTAAGCTCAGTGATTATAACCGTAAAGTTGAAGAAGCGATTGCCAACGGCGAAGACCTGATTGATCCAACGTGGAAAGCCAGTGATTCAGTTGTGGGTGAGCGTGCGCCGCGTTTAACGCCGTTACCTTCAATTGTGATCGTGGCCGATGAGTTTGCTGACATGATTATGCAGGTCGGTAAAAAGGCCGAAGAAATGATTACCCGTCTGGCACAGAAATCCCGTGCCGCAGGTATTCACCTCTTACTTGCGACACAACGTCCTTCTGTGGATGTTATTACGGGTCTGATCAAGGCGAATATTCCAACGCGTGTTGCATTACGTGTGAACAGTAAGATTGACTCGCGTACCATTCTGGATGCGGGTGGGGCAGAAGACTTGCTCGGTCATGGTGATATGTTGTTCCTCGGCCCTGGTAAAATTGAGCCTGAGCGTGTACATGGGGCCTTCATTAGTGATGATGAAGTGAACCGTATTTGTGACGCGTGGCGCGAACGTGGTGAGCCAGATTACGTGGATGAGATTCTCACGCCATTTGATGAAGAGCCTTCATCACGTGGTTTTGAAGATGGTGATGGTGATCCGAGCCGAGATGCGCTTTATGATCAATGTGTCTCTTTTGTTTTAGAAACACGAAAAGCATCTACCTCTTCATTGCAGCGTAAATTTAGCTTAGGTTACAACCGCGCAGCACGGATCATTGACCAGATGGAAGAGAATGGAATCGTAAGCTCGATGGGTGCCAATGGTAAGCGAGATATTCTCGTCTAACGAAAATATTACCTAAAAAAGCCTCTTTATAGAGGCTTTTTTGCTTTAGATTTTCGTATTTTTATGTGGTAAAAATCACATTTTTTATTTAAGCTTGCCCTTTAAAATCTCAACGTTGAGGTGAGTCGTGTTAGTTGCATTAAGTACGCTAATTTTTATTCATTTCTGTGCATTGATTACACCAGGACCAGACTTTTTTCTGGTTTCACAAACGGCTATTAGTCGCTCTCGTAAAGAAGCGCTTCTGGTGGTACTAGGCATTTGTTTAGGGGCAATGCTGTGGTCACTCCTTGCTTTGATGGGACTCAATATTATTTTTGAAAAAATGGCGTGGCTTAAACAAGGACTGCTTATTGCGGGTGGCCTATACTTGTGTTGGCTTGGCTTTCAAATGCTTCGCTCTGCCTTCTCTAAAAATAATCAAACCATAAATCCAATTAGCTTACCTCAGTCACCTTATTTATTCTTTATGAAAGGCTTGTTGACCAACCTTTCCAATCCTAAAGCCATTATCTACTTCGGCAGTGTCTTCTCACTGTTTTTGGCAAATCCTTTATTTGATCAGCACCATTCTCTACTTTTTATTATTGTTTCGATTGAGACAATTCTATGGTTTGTCTTGGTCGCTTTTGTATTTTCTTTACCGACGTTCCGTAATGCATACCAAAACTTTGCAAAATGGATTGATGGCGTGTCTGGTGGGATATTTACCTTATTGGGTGTTTATCTGATTGGAAGTCGTTAATCAAAACATAAAAAAGCCTGCATCATGCAGGCTTTTTTATAAATGGATCATTCGTCACGCTTTCATTATTCAATATTAAGAAACAACCCCATCAATAAAAGTATCCAGAAGATAGAGCCAATAATAATGACAATAATTTGAGCAGTATTAAATTTTTCCTGTATTACCACATTGAATTCATGCGACTGTCTTTTTGCATCATTGAGTGCTAAAAATGCAGGGACAAGGAAAATAAAACTGAGCGAAGAAATTAACCAATAAGGGTCAGGTAAGCGAGCCAGCAAGAGAGCGAAAACGAGATAGCCGACATACATCCAGCCTGGAGAGAAATCTTGAGCATAGCCTTTTTCTTTGGCATATTTCCTGATTCTCTTGAAGAGTGAATATAAGAAGAAAATAGAAAAAATAGCCCGGGCAGCAGGCATGATATTTAAATTATCTTTTAGTGCCAGAAAACGCCATGCCTTAAAGATCCACCACAGTTCATATAAGCCTAAAGAGATAACCGATAAAAAGATAAATTTCTTCAGGCTAATGATGGTTAAATCGGCTAGATGATGATTTACAGGAGCATTTTCAATTACGCTTGTGTTTTGGTCAGTCATTGTCTTTCTTAAAATAGAGAGGTTAAAAATATAGAAATTATGAGTTGGAGTTATTAATCAGAGCATGTCAAAAATATCATTATTTTAATTAAAACCACATAATTTACGCGTCAATTTGTTCATATTGATAAATTATGTGGCCTTTATTCTAGAATTGATTAAGCAAATTTCGCTAAAACTTCCAGAAAACCCTCTTTCTGGCGAGGAAATTGTGCAATCACATCATGAATGCGTTGGCCTTCAGGATTGGTTGCATTCAAGTCACGACCATCTGCCAAAAACTTGGTAATCAAGCGCTCATAGTCATTTGGGCGCATATGCTTGAAGGCATGATAGAGCACATGAAAGTCGGCATTTACGCCAGCTGGAGGAAGCTGGTTAAGGTAGGCAAACACACGCTCATCTGACCATTCTTCATTGAAAGTTGCTGGCTGTGATAATGCCATGACAATCTCCTCAGTCTTATAAAATAATAAAGGCAAAATATGAGGCAGGATGAGAAAAGTATCGCTTTTCCCTGCTGCAACACTAGAAGCTAGGCTTCAAGTGGGGAGGGAAAAGAAAAGTCATACTTTTCAAATTCTACGACGTATTTTGCCCTTATTTACGAAAAATCGCTAATGAAAAAACTTCTAACGATCTTCAGGTAAATTGATATTCATTTCTAGCATTTCAATGTTTGCTTCTGAGCGAACCTGCATTTGAATATGCTGTTCATCCACCCCACGAACATAACGACTCACGACCTGCATGATTTCTTTTTTCATTTGGTCGATTTTGTCTTGGCCTAAGCGACGGCCCAAGCCTTGTTCAGAGGCAACAATAACTTTTAAACGATCTTTGGCAGTTTGTGCACTTGATGGTTTTTCATCACTGCTAAAAAGTTTACTCCAGAATCCTGCCATAATTACGCTCCAAATAGTCTAGCTAACCAACCTTTTGGCTGTACTGCAATGTGTCGATAAGGACGGTCTTCGCCAAGGAAGCGAGCCACTAAGTCATCATACGCTTGTCCAGCTTTTTCTTCTGAATACAGAATCACTGGTTTACCTTCGTTTGATGCTTGAAGTACGCTTGGGCACTCAGGAATTACACCCAGAGTCGGCACACGTAAAATATCTTTAGAAATATCGTCGATCGTTAACATTTCCTGTTTATCAGCACGTTCCGGATTGAAACGGGTGATACATAAATGCTTACGGATGCGACCTTCGTTTTGTTCAACTTTTTTGGTCTTGCTATCAAGCATACCAATAATACGGTCAGAGTCACGTACTGATGAGATTTCAGGATTCGTTACAATGATTGCTTCATCTGCATGATACATTGCTAAAATCGCACCACGCTCGATACCAGCAGGTGAGTCACAGATGATGTAGTCGAACTCTTGAGAAAGTTCGTCGATCACACGTGCAACACCTTCATCACTCAACGCATCTTTATCGCGGGTTTGTGACGCAGGGAGAATATATAAGTTTTCAATATCTTTATCACGGATGAGTGCTTGTTGTAAGCGAGCTTCATTATTGATGACATTGACAAAGTCATAAACTACACGGCGTTCGCAGCCCATGATCAAATCAAGATTACGTAAACCCACATCGAAATCGATCACAACAGTTTTATGACCACGTAGGGCTAAACCTGTTGCAAAAGATGCACTTGTTGTAGTTTTACCTACACCACCTTTGCCTGACGTTACGACAACAATTTTGGCCACCGAATCCACTCCTATTTATGGTCATACGCCCCTAAAAGGGCTTTTTTGGTGTTTAATGAGATAAATTAAAACTGCAAGGCCTCAAATTCAAGTTCTTGCTTGTTATTTAAATAAATATGTACAGACTTTTTGATCATATCTTTTGGAATATCATCTGCAACACAATACGTTCCTGCAATCGAGATTAATTCGGCTTCTAACGAGTGGCAGAAAATACGTGCTGCAGCTTGTCCACCTGCACCTGCAATGACTCTACCACGAGCATTGCCATAAATGTGAATATTTCCAGATGCAATGACTTCCGAACCACTATTCATGCCTGCATTTAAAATGATATCACCCTGATCTTGCACCAAACATTGGCCTGTACGCAAAATTTCATCATGATACGAGGTGATATATGCATTCGATGTGTTTTTTTGTGGTGTTTGTATTGCTGAATTATCCGCTGCTTTCGCTGGGGCTGGATCAACCACCTGTTCTTTAGATGCCTTGATACGTTGCAATGGCTGATCTACGGGTAGAACAGGGAATTGAATGGCGCGGGCTTCATCACCCAGAATGCCATCAATCACAGCCATAGGCTGTAAACCCAAATCAATCAAGAGCTGAATTAATGCAATCAGTTCTTGCTCAACAGTACTGTCAATAATGACCAATGTACCGATATAAGAACCTTCATTCAGCGTGCTGGTAAGTTGCTGTCGGATTGCATTATGGTCATTTGTGTCGAACGTGAGTCGACTAAAATTCACCATTCTGCCCGTAATCCGTATATCAGCCATAATTTATCCTTCAGGGCTTTTTAAGCGCTCTATTGTGTTAAAGCAGTTGTAAATAAAAGCAAATGCTAGAACAAATTACACGAATTCTCTAGCTCGATTGGTAATTTTTCTTGTAATCATTC